>WOYI010803372.1_pt1 | contig 12472 bp, 12 predicted proteins | sample 6423411 | NCBI WGS metagenome assembly WOYI01 (sample SAMN13441803, study PRJNA592873) | oil field metagenome | biome: oil field; feature: oil-well bore; material: oil-contaminated soil; isolation source: oil-contaminated soil from oil-well borehole | place: Germany: Wietze | collected 2016-10-18 ... | reverse complement strand
ACCTTCGGGGAGTAACCCCAACTTTTATTTTTTTAGTCGTTCAGTAGTGATTTTATTTATTTTTTGGAATTAAAAACTAATTTATCCGAAGAATCATGTTCTTCTTTAACTTTTACTTTTTGAAAAAATGCTTTATAAATTTCGCGTACGCTTTTTACCTTGTCGCTTTGATGAACCACGAGATAGCTAACCAGATCGGATGCTCCCGATCCACTTAACACCACATTAATTTTGTTGTTGGCAACTGCCGTAAATATTTTGGCAGAAACACCGTAGGCATGTTGCATTCCGTGGCCCACGATGCCGATTAGCGAAACATCCTCCACTACTGAAATTTCGGTGACCGACGAAAAACCAAGATTGTGAATCAGCGCCAACGCTTTTGCGCCGTTTTCGTGGTTTAAAATAAAATTGATAGAAGTTTGCGAAGTAATCACCGATTTGATGTTCAAGCCTGATTCGTTCAACTGATTGGTCACTTTTGCCAGGATTCCGGGTTTCAACCCAACCCCCGGGCCATCAAGTTTCAATAAGGAAATATCATCGGTACATGCTACACTTTTAACAATCTGGCCCTCAACAAACGTTTCGGTGTTAATGGTAGTTTCCACTACCCCATCTGCCGAAGCTGAGTTTAACACAACGATTGGAATATGTTGGTTCTCCAGCGGTTCCACGGTTCTTGGATGAAACGAAAAATGATCGAAATAGGCCAGTTCGCTGGCTTCGGAATAAGTCAGTCGCCGAATTCCGGATTTCTCTTCAAGTATTGCCGGATCAGCCCGATAGAACTTTTTGTCGAGATCCCATAATTCAAGCTTTTCCACACCGAGTTCGCGCGTAAGGAACGCGGCTGTATAATCGGCAGCCGTTCTCCCTGTGCGTGCAATTTTATTATCTGCGGTCAAACCAAAAGTTCCGGGAATCAGGTAAGTTCCTTTCGTAAGGTTCGCTAATTTTTCGACATTAACAGAAATATAACTTGCGTTACCATAATCGGGTGTGGTACGAAGTTCAATTTCTTCAGGAGTAAGTACAACTGCTTCTGTCCAATGTACTTTGAATAATTCTACGCTCAACCTTTCGGCAAAACTGATCACCTGGTCTTTTAGCCCACGCGAATAATCGCCAATCAAAGTAATACCTTTAAGCAAACTGGCTGCCTGAATGGCAAGTAATTTATATGAACCGGTAACTTCTCCCTGGTTGAACCTGTTAAAAAAACCCAACAGTTGTTGTGTAAAACCGTCTTCTTCAACATTAGCCGCAAAAACAGTTGATAATTCTTTGGTGAACAGGTCAAGCAACTCAGGAACTGCTGACACTACAATAAAATTTCGCCCCTCGTATTGAGAAATATACTGTTTTAAATGTTGAATTGAGTCTTTTTTGCCTATGTGGCTACCTCCCAATCGAATAACTTTATCCGACATAAAAATGGATTTGAATCAAAAAAATAAATGGTAAAAAACGCTTTTAACAGAATGCCTTCAATCAACGGTGTACATCGAAAGAAGGCTAGCGCATAGACATAGAAACCGACGACATAAACATAGCACAACAGCTTATCTCTGTTGTTTCAAAACCGCTATTTTTAAGTACTACATTCATTCCTGTCGATTTTATTTGCCTCAAATATAGATTCATTTTTTAAAACAGCAAGCTTATCTGGAATGATTTTAGATAAATTTTACATTGTAATATTCATTCATCGTCAAATGTTTTGCAATTGACATTTAATGGAGGGGCCGTAATATGAAAACATTTGTATTTTTGTTCGTATGGAAACTACCGATATCCTAATCAAGATTAGAAAGATTGTGCGTTCGATCGATATTGAATCGAAAAAAATTCAAAAAGAATACGGGGTAAGTATTCCGCAGGTTTTGTGCCTGAGTTTTTTGTACGATTCACCAAATTACCAGGCCACGCAAAGCGAAATAAGAAAATTTCTGAACCTAAACCCGAGCACGGTAAGCGGAATTATTGACCGGCTGGAGAAAAAAGGGTACCTGGCGCGTTTACCCAAACCGGGCGACAAGCGGGTGATGAACATTGCGCTGACTTCGGCAGGCGATCGTTTGCTTAAGAAAATACCATCCCTGTTACACGTACAATTGTCAGAAAAACTTCAACTGCTGAACCCACAGGAACTAAGTGATGTTGAGAAAGGATTAAATACCCTGGTTACTTTGCTTGATATCGGCAAAGTGGAAGCTTCTCCGGTACTTACGCTCGATTCGGATCTTGAAATTTAGCCGGTTAACAAATTAATGAATGGCGTCGAGAATCTGTTCGTCTTCCGATATTTTGCCTTTTCCTAAATTAATAGCGGTTTCAATTAGCGCCAAATGCGAGTATGCCTGTGGAAAATTGCCTAACAAACGTTTGGTTTTGAAATCGATATCCTCGCTAAATAAACCCACATGATTGCTGTACGACAATAAACGATCAAAAAGTTCGCGTGCCTTTTTTCGGTCGCCGATAGCTTGTAAGGCGTTGATCAGCCAAAAAGTACAAATGGTAAACGATGATTCCGGTAACCCAAAGTCATCCTTGTTTTTATAACGGTACATTAATCCATCCACCGATAATTCCCTCTCGGTTGATTTAACGGTTTGAATATACCGGTGATCGTTTGCTTCTATAAAACCATAAGGTTCCATCAGCAGTGACGAAGCATCAAGGTCGGGCGAACCGTACGATTGGGTAAAAGCCCCCACTTTTTCGTTCCATGCTTTTTCCAGAATATCCTGATGAATGGCATCGGCAAGTGGTTTCCACTCCTTCACATATTGATTTTTGTGTACAAACCGGGCAATTTTAACGGCCCTGTCGATTGCGACCCAGCAAAGCACTTTTGAAAAGGTAAAATGACGTTCTTCTGTTCTGATCTCCCAAATTCCTTTATCCGGCTTTTCCCAGTTGGCTTCAACAATCCGAACGATGCTTCGAACAATGGTCCACAGCGACTCGCTCTCTTCGAGCGATATTTTAAATTCGGTAAATTGCTGATAAATCACATCCATTAAGATTCCATAAATATCATTCTGTTTTTGCAAATAGGCAGCATTTCCTATTCGTACAGGGCTCGATGACAGATAACCGCTCAGATGGTCAAGTGTCTCTTCTTCCAGCTTCTTCTCGCGATTGATCCCGTACATGATCTGGATTTTCTCATCCTTGTCGGGGATAATATCGATAATAAACTGCATAAATCGTTTAACCGTGTTCAGGTGCCCGAGCAACGACATTACTTTAATGACCATCGAGGCATCACGTATCCAGCAAAAACGGTAATCCCAGTTTCTTTCTTCACCAATGGTTTCGGGTAACGAAGTGGTGACAGCGGCCAGCACAGCTCCGGTTTTATCGTAACTCAGCAGCTTTAATACCAGCGCACTCCGAATAATCTCTTCGTTGTATAGTTCATAAGTAATTAGCTTATTCACCCAGTCGAGCCAGTAAACTTTTGTTTTCTGAAGTTTCAAATATTGTCTATCGAGCGTTTGGGTCAGCAGTTTCTGGTTGTAAGAAATCAAAACAAAGGCGTCGCTTGTTAATTCAATTTCCTGCTGTTCCAAGATCGCTTGTTTATTGAAGTCGGTGTAAAAGTAAAGTGAATCGTAATCACCGTCGGTCGTATAACATTTAATATATTCCTCTTCGTTTGTTAGCCTAACCTGAAAACGCGCATATTCCACTTTAGGATCATACTTTAACCTGAATTTTGGATTACCTGATTTGTATTTAAAGTAGCGAATAATCTCGGCAGGATTATAATAGCCCCCATTTTCGCGGTAGCGCGGCATAAAATCAATTACTTCAAAACAATCGTTTCCACTGCTAAAACGGGTCGAAACAATGTTAGTTGTCCGGATGTACGATTGGTGGACCGTATAACTTTCATCCACAAGAATTTCAAAACTTCCCCCTATCTTCTCGTCCAGTATTTTTGCAAAAACCGAAGATGAATTAAAGTCGGGCAAACAGGCCCAGTCGATCGAACCATTTTCCGAAATGAGGGCTGCACTTTTACAATTCCCAATTATAGCATAATTAAGGTTATCCATAGATTTTCTTTTACAGATAATTGGTCTAAGGTATTAATAGGAATGAGATTAATTGCACATTTCGTTTAAAAACGACCTAACTTCCTGGTAGTTGTTTAACGAATATTTGGCCACAGAATTCTCAGAGCCGACTTTTATGGTGTGTGCCGATTCGGGCAGCTCCCTGAAAAGAAATTCATCCGTCCAGTCGTCGCCAATGGCTAAAATAAATTCGGTTTGATGCGAGTGCAGGAATTCTGACGAAGCATTTCCCTTATTGATACCCGAAACTTTTACTTCAACCACTTTTTTCCCTTCCATTATTTCCAAATCCTGGTTAATGATTAGGGTGGAAACATCGTGAACCAGTTCAAGTGCGCGTAAAGCGCCCAGTTCGATATCCGCTTTTCGATAGTGCCAAACCAGCGAATAGGTTTTTTCTTCGATTAAACTCCCAGGCGTTCGGTCAACATACGATTCGAGTACCGGCAAAATAATTTCTTTCCATTCGCTGTGAACGGGTTTTCGTTCTTTCCAACCCTGCCCGGGTTCTTTTATCCAGGCGCCGTGCTCAGCAATCAGCGTATACGATTTACTCCCAAACCAGCGGTCGAAGGTTTCGCGATCGCGTCCGCTGACCAATACCACCCGGTTGTTTTTCTTTTTCGAAAGCTTATCCAATAAATCATACAAAGCTTTATCGGGCGTAGCTGCCTGAGGATTATCGAAGAACCGTTGTAAAGTACCATCGTAATCCAAAAACAACATCTTTGATTTAGCCTTTTTAAAATCGTTATAAATGGTATTTTTTATGGTTGGAGAAATTTTACGCGCATGATAAGCCGATTGTTTTTCGATAGTTTCTGCCAGTGTTTCCATAAAATCTTCGGCCCACTTTTGTACGTCGTACCTTTTAATACGTTTTTGCATGGCACGCATTGCTTTGGTACGTTCTTCGTCGCTCATGGTAAGCGCCTGGAAAATTGCGTCAGCCGTGTCGTGAATATTACTCGGGTTTACAGTCAGCGCTTCGCCCAATTCTTTAGAAGCGCCCGCCATTTCGCTAAGTATAAGTACCCCTTTTTGCTGCACTTTTGAAGCTATATATTCTTTGGCAACAAGGTTCATTCCATCACGTAAGGGTGTTAGCAACGCCACTTCGGCCGATGAATACAATTCAACCAGATTTTCGAGTGGCATCGACCGATAAAAGTAAATAACCGGGTTCCAGTTTAAGGTGCCAAATTCGCCATTTATATTCCCAACCAGAACATCCACCTCGTTTTTCAGATTCTGGTATTGTTCTACATCGGTACGCGATGGAACCGTGAGCATAATTAGCGATACTATTTCCTTGTATTCGGGATGGGCTTTCAGAAAATACCGGAAAGCCTTTAACCGATGTGGGATACCTTTGGTATAATCCAACCTGTCGATCGACAAAATAAGTTTTCGTCCGGGTGCACTCATTAAAAAACGGTCGATATCCTGATGTTCCTTCGATCGTTCCTGGATGGGCTTACTCTGAACTTCGAGTGCAATTTTTTCAAATTTCTTATAATCGATACCCATTGGAAAAACGTCGACATATACCTGGCGGTTTTCAAGCTTAATCTGGTTGAATTCAACTTCATACCCGATTAGTCGTTTTACCGAGCTGATAAAATGTCGGGCATAATCGTAGGTATGAAAACCTATCAGATCGGCTCCCAGTATGCCTTCCACAATTTCTTCGCGCCACGGAAGTATCCGAATTATTTCGTACGAAGGGAATGGAATATGCAAAAAGAATCCGATTTTCAGGTCCGGGCGTCTTTGGCGTAATATATTGGGCACCAACAGCAACTGATAATCGTGTACCCAAACCGAGTCGTTTTCCTTGGCATTCTGAATTATGGTTTCGGCAAAAAGCTCGTTCACTTTTTTGTAAGCATTCCAGTAAGTTTCGCTGAATTTGGCAAACTCGGTAAAATAGTGAAACAAAGGCCAGAGTGTAGCATTGCTAAAACCATCGTAATAATTCGATATCAGTTCTTCATTCATAAAAACCGGCAGACACTGTTCTTTTTCGAGCAGCGAAGTTACTTCCGTTTCTTCATTTTCTGATGCCGGGATAATGCCGGGCCAACCTATCCACACACTATCATTTTGTTTGTGATACGATTTTAAACCGGTTGCGAGCCCCCCCGCACTGGGACTTACCCTCATTCCATTTTCGTCTTTGTCGATTACTACCGGCAATCGGTTGGAAGCTATTATTAATCTTGTCATTTGAATAATTTCTATAAGAACATTTGATCGTACAAAGATACAAATCTTAATATAAATCGAATCTAAATAAATCCAATATTACCAGTATTTACTGATAATTTAAGAATGCTACATTTTTTTACCCGCCTTAATTTACATATTTTTGTTCGTGTAGAAATTTTAATTCAAGAACACCAAAAAATGGATTTCACGTAATTATATAAAAACAACAGGATGATTTTTAACAACAGGCAACAGGAAATTGGGGATAGGATTGAAGAGGAACTAAAAATATCGAAATGGAAAGACTGGAGATGGCAGCTCAGGCATTCCGTCAGAACACTCGAAAAATTTGAACAACTTACCGGTATTTCTTTCGACACAAACGAAAAAGAAGATTTGAGACGCACTTTCGACAAATTTCCATTGTCCATTACACCGTATTATTTATCGCTAATTGACCAGGATAATTTTAGGAACGACCCTGTTTTTAAACAATCGTTTGGAGGGATAGAAGAATTAACCACTTTAAAATCGGAACTCGCCGACCCATTGTCAGAAGACAGCGACAGCCCTGTAGAAGGAATCACGCACAGGTATCCCGACAGGGTGCTATTCCATGTGAGTAACATTTGTTCGATGTATTGCAGACATTGCACCCGTAAACGGAAAGTGGGCGACAGCGATTTTGTACCTTCACGCGAGCAGTTGCGAAAAGGAATTGAGTATATTAAAAACACCCCACAGGTCCGGGATGTGCTGTTGTCGGGCGGCGATCCGTTCATGCTTCCCGATGAAAAAATTGACTGGCTCTTATCGGAGGTTAGCAAAATCCCGCATGTCGAGATCATTCGCATCGGTACCCGGATGCCGGTAGTTCTACCTTATCGAATAACCAACGAACTGGTTTCTATTTTAAAAAAGTATCAACCTCTGTGGATCAACACCCATTTTAATCATCCCAACGAAATAACCACGTCGGCAAAAGAGGCGCTGGCTAAACTGGCTGATGGCGGGTTCCCGCTTGGTAACCAGTCGGTACTTCTGGCCGATGTAAACGATTGTCCGCGAATCATGAAAAACCTGTTACACAAACTGGTTCAAAACAGGGTGCGCCCTTATTATTTGTATCAATGTGATTTGTCTGAAGGTCTTTCGCATTTCAGAACGCCTATTGGCAAAGGGATCGAAATCATGGAAAGTTTGGTTGGACACACCAGTGGATTCGCCCGTCCAACTTATGTGATCGATGCTCCTGGTGGTGGCGGCAAAATCCCCGTTATGCCCAATTACATTCTTAGTTGGTCTGCAAATAAAGTGGTACTTCGGAATTATGAGGGAGTAATTACAACCTATGAAGAACCAAGTAAATACGAGCCAAAATTCTGCGACCGTGATTGTACAAATTGTAACCTCGACTTGAAACTAAACGAAGTGGATGAATCGAGAGCGATCGGGGTTGAGAAATTATTGTCGGACAACAATGACACAATATCGTTGATACCTGAAGACAACGAAAGAATTGCGAGGAGGGAGGAAGATGCCGGATAAGATTGAAAAAATAGGTCGCAACTCGTGGATTCAGCACGGCGAATTAAATCAACGGATTTATCTTATGAAACTGGACCGGGAAGAGGCGGTTGAGGTGATTTCTTTAATGAACAATCTGGCCCGGTCAAAGAAATACTCAAAAATATTTTGTAAAGTACCCGGCAATAAAGCTCCGCTGTTTACAGCTAATGGCTTCATTCCTGAAGCACAAATTCCGGGATTTTTTCGTGGCGAGGATAGTATGTTCTTTATGTCGAAATTTCTGAGCTCAGATCGTTTGCTGCACATTGAAACAAAAGAACTGGAAGAGTTGAGCAAACTATTGGATCGAAACAAAACACAAAGCTGGGATCCGCCTGAGAAATCTGAAAAAGCAAGTGTGCGCAAACTGAATGAAAACGACTGCGAAACAATGGCAGGGCTTTACAAAAAGGTTTTTCAGTCCTACCCTTTTCCAATTTTTGATCCGGCATACATTCTAAAGACCATGAAATCAGGTGTTCAGTATTTTGCGATTGAAAGCAATAATAAACTACTCGCTCTTGCCTCTGCTGAAGTTGATGCCTATTCACAAAGTGCCGAAATGACTGATTTTGCAACACTTCAGCAACACCGGGGAAAAAACTATGCCTACTTTCTGTTGGAAGCGATGCAAACCCATATGAAAAGTGAAGGAATAAAGACATTATATACCATTGCCCGACTTCGTTCGGTTGGAATGAACCTTACTTTTTTAAGAATGAATTATCAATTTGCCGGTACTCTTTTAAAGAACACCAACATTTCGGGAGAAATTGAAAGTATGAATATCTATTACAAACAATTATAATATGAACTTAGGAAGCAGATGCAGGTATGCCCGTGATTGTGAAATTTTCCAGGGGAAAAAGCACGATAGTCAGTCGTCCCTCCTGATCCATCGAAATGTATTTTGTAATCGTGGAATAAAAGGATGGCGAAATTGTGATGAGTACAACCAAAGACTGGAACAAAACGACAGTAGCAAAACATATACAAGTAAATAAAATGCAAAAACATTTATCGATACAAAATATTCACGATCCGTATGAAAAGAAAATCCTTTTGTTTTTAGATAAAAACGGAGAATCAGTTTACGGAGACATTTTTAAAGAATTAAGAATTTCAGGAGCCAAAGGCCAGGAAGCAATATATTCATTATTCGAACAGGGATTAATTCGACATAAACGCCAAACCAACTCGATTGAGTTGAACGTAGAGATTAAGAATGAGTTGGATTGATCTGTCCATATTTTTAATTTACCTTTTAGCCATGCTCGGTGTTGGCTTTTATTTCATGAAAAGAAATAAAACCACTGAGGACTATTATGTGGGTGGCAGGAATTTAAGCAGTCTTCACATCGGATTATCGGTGGTAGCTACCGACGTAGGTGGCGGATTTTCAATCGGGCTGGGAGGACTTGGTTTTACCATGGGATTATCGGGAAGCTGGCTGTTGTTTACCGGACTTTTAGGGGCCTGGCTGAGTGGGGCCCTGCTAATTCCTCGAATTGCGAATTTATCCCGCGATAAAGGATTCCTGTCTTTTCCGCAGTTTTTAAATCACGCGTTTGATAAACGGGTGGCTTTGGTAGCCGGAATTATATCAGCCATCGGGTACCTCGGTTTTACCAGTTCTCAGATTTTGGCAGGCGCTAAACTTGCGGCTTCTACTTTCAACGGATTACAGATGGAACATGCCTTATTAATTATGGGAATTATTGCCGTTGGGTATACCGTTTTAGGTGGTTTGAAAGCTGTTATTTATACCGATACTATTCAGTGGATTATCCTTATGACGGGATTAATTTTTATTGCTATACCTTTCGCCTATAAGAGTATTGGAGGCATTGAAGCCATCCGTTCCACACTCGAACCTTCATTCCTTTCATTAAGGGAGATAGGTTGGCAGCAATTGGTTAACTGGATGATCACAATAATTCCGATTTGGTTTGTAGGTATGACACTGTACCAGCGAATATATGCAGCAAAAGATCAGAAAACAGCCCAGAGAGGATGGTTGATCGCCGGGCTATTTGAGTATCCGGTTATGGCATTTATGGGATCGGTTCTTGGATTATTTGCTCGTGTTGCTATCGAGAATCAAATAATCCCGGGTTATCATCTGGGAAATATCGATGCTGAAATGGGACTGCCTTTATTACTAAAAACGGTATTGCCGATTGGTTTCCTGGGAATTGTACTTTCTGCATATTTCTCAGCCATAATGTCAACTGCCGACAGTTGTTTAATGGCAGCGTCGGGCAATATTTTAACCGATATTCTCAAGAAACATGACTCAAGATACAGTTTAAGGCACTCACAGATCCTTACTCTAATTATTGGGGTACTGGCCATTATTATCGCGCTTAAAATGACCAGTGTTCTCGATTTGATGTTACACTCCTACTCTTTTATGGTTTCGGGGATGATTATTCCGGTTTTGGCAGCATTGTTTACCCGCAGGCCAAACGCCAACGCCGCGCTGTTTTCCATGATCGCCGGCGGGCTGTTAACGCTGCTGCTGATCATCGGAAAATTCAACCTGCCCTTTGGGCTTGATGCAAATATCTTTGGAATAACACTTTCGCTGATTACATATCTTATTACGTTTAAGTTAGGGAAGATTTTAATCCACAACACGCAGGTTTAAATAAATTCCTTTAAATTTATCGAAATGCGAAGCACTTAGAAAATGAAAACATTGCATGAGATTTTAAATTACGAAATATTCACTTATAAAGATTTTGTTTTTACCCTGAATTCGGGGCTGGTTGTGATCATTGCATTTTCAATTACACGAATTCTATTGTGGTTGATCAAAAAAATCATGTTCCGGAAAAAGGACATGGATTATTCGAAACGGGGAAGCCTGAATTCGGTTTACCAGATTATTTCATATGTAATGTGGATTGTAACCATCCTGATTGTTCTGGAATCGTTTGGGGTAAAAATAACGGTGCTCTGGGCGGGTTCAGCCGCGCTTTTGGTGGGTGTTGGATTAGGCTTGCAAAGTACTTTTAATGATTTTGTTTCAGGGATAATCCTGCTTTTCGAAGGTTCGATTAAAGTGGGTGATATCCTGGAAGTAGACCACGATATTATCAGGATACAAAAAATCGGGTTGCGCACTTCTGAAGCTATTACCCGAGATGACATTGTGGTTATTATGCCCAATTCGATCATTACCACCAATAAAGTGATTAACTGGAGCCATCAGTCGAAAAAAACGCGTTTTAGAATTAAAGTGGGAGTTGCGTATGGCAGCGACATCGATTTGGTAGAAAAACTACTTTTTGAAAGTGCGGTTGAACATCCTGAAGTGGAGAACGATGGTATGATTAAAGCCCGTTTTGTAGATTTTGGCAACTCATCACTCGACTTTGAAATATTATTTTACAGCAAGAATATTTTCCGTATTGAAAACGTAAAATCTGACATCCGGAAAACCATCAACCGCAAATTTGTTGAGAACAAGGTCACGATTCCGTTTCCGCAAGTCGATCTCCATATCAGAAGCGACCAAACAAAGTAGCTTCCAATTATCTATTATCGGGAAAGGTATATTCTTTGACCGCTTCTTAATATCGAAGGATTTAAATGGTTTGTCGGGTACGTCGTCTTTTGTGTATCCAACTTGTATATCTTCAGTTTAGCCCCTCCCGTTTGTACCAACTCCCGAAATGCCAAGTTTCAGGTTGACATAATTTTCGTTCCGTTTATTTCCGAGTTGATGGATGTTTTTGTATTTATCCATCAAACGTATATCGTTGGCTCCGTAAATAACTGATGCGCTGTTACTTTCTTTTTCTATATCCAACGAGTATTTCATTTTAAAAATCAGTTGATAATGAGAATAAAATACCAGGTCTTTATTGCTGCCTCCAATCCATTCGGCGCCATCCCAGGCTGTTTGAGAAGGATTCATCAAACCGGTTTCAAACCACGAACTTGCCTTATATTCGCTCAACCGAGACCCCCTCTTCTTTTCTGTACTTTCTTAGCCAGTAGCTGAATGTTTTTACCGGGAGCTCCTCATTGGAACAAAACTGAACCTGGGATAATCCGCTTTCCTGCCATAGCTTAATGGCCAGATACATTTCTTCTTTGCTGTATTTCTGATTTTTTCGCATGGCGCGAAGTTAGGTCCCCCTGATTCACCTGGCAAGACGGGGTTGGTAGAGTGGATACACTGAACATCCCCAGGTTAAGCCCATTATTGTGGCAAGTGCAGCCATGCTTGACCAGGAAAGACTTACCTAACTCCGGGAAAAGAAAATATCATACATTGTCGGGGCACGATTAGCCAATGCGAACCTGGACATGGTAAAACGCATCCACAACACATTAAATGGGAACCATGGCGCAATGGCCCGTTTTTCTTCAATACATGGCGATTTAGTTTGTGATTTTTCAACAAAACGATACAAGAAGGAATTAAACGATTTTAACAAACTCCTCCAAAAAGCAGAGGAACTGGTTAAAATGCAATCTCTGAAAGTAAAAGCCAGGTTTATCAGAAAGGTCACCAAAGAGAAAATAGAACTAAATAGTCTCCGCAAGAAAACGCACTAAATTTTAAAACCAGTATGTCAATCTAT
>WOYI010166299.1_pt1 | contig 12478 bp, 13 predicted proteins | sample 6423411 | NCBI WGS metagenome assembly WOYI01 (sample SAMN13441803, study PRJNA592873) | oil field metagenome | biome: oil field; feature: oil-well bore; material: oil-contaminated soil; isolation source: oil-contaminated soil from oil-well borehole | place: Germany: Wietze | collected 2016-10-18 ... | reverse complement strand
AGTAGTCCGAGAGCGTCACTTCCTCTTGCGGAATCTCGATGAGGTTGACGTAGCGCAGGTTCATGGTGCCGATGGCATCAGCGCTGATGACCTCCCGGAACCGTTCGAACGCACCGTGGATCCGTTCCGAGAAGGCCTCCCAGTGGACGTACGGCTTCTGGCAACTGACCGAGAGCAGCCGGGGCCCGACCTGGACCGCACAGCCCTCGTCCTCGGAAAGAAAGATCGACCGTTCGCCGACCAGGAGTTCCTCGCGAAGCCCCTCCGGGCCGAGGAGCATGACCACCTCGCGCACGTAGCGCTGGTCTCTCTTCGGGTAGGCGTCCTTCAGGTGACCATAAAGCATGCCCGGATAGGTCATGTCCCAGGGGATATCCTCGGGAAACCGGAACTCGCATATCACTTCGGCGGCGGGGGGGTTGACATACTTTCGTATCTCTGCCATCTTCTTCTCCCTCAGGGGTGCTGGATGGGAGAAGACCACATAAAAGTGACTGCTCCCCGGCGAGAGACCGGGGCACCTGCACGGTGCTGTATCTTCCGGGGTCGTCGTTCCGGTGCGACGAATGAGCCGCCCTCATTGGGCCTCCCTTCATCGGGACGAGAACCGAACGGCGGGAGAGGGGACCGGTCGGGGACCTAGCAGTTTCTCACGCTCAACCCCGTGTTTACGCCTCGAAGAAATTCTTTCCGTACCGGCTGTCGCTCCCCGCGTGGCGATAGGCGATGGTTCGTAGAACCGGAGCAAGAATACCGAAGATATGATATCGGGATATAGGTCGTTTCCCCCACTCCGGCTTCCGTTAACGACCAGATGGCAGACAGTGACATACAAGCGTTCCGATCAGGGCACAGAGAAGGTTTACAGACCAATTTCAGGCGACTCCATAGTGCCGGCCGTCAGCAGAATGGGTTCGGATGGCGGATCTTTACCCCCTCCGGCAAAGAGATAATGAACTCGCCGTCGGAGATTCCTGAATCGATCGTGAAGTTTTCCACCTCGAAGTCTGTTTTCAGGTCTCCTGCTGCATCAAAGGCCTGGATTCTGGTTACTATCCAGGCTTCCCGGTCAATCCATATCCGGACGTTTCCGCCCCTGCCTTCACCGAAATAATCGGTATGTCCCGTATTCATAGCATCGATAACGTAGGCCTCGCGTCCGTTTATGGTTTCTGTACTCTGGTATGACAGATTGAAATCTCCCGAGAACAGCACCGGGAAGGCGAGCCGGTTAGGATCCGCGATCAGGGGAAAACAGGTCTCTGGGTCCTGTATTGCGAGAATATCGGCGGTCTGTGATTCCGGGTGATACTCGGTAAAAGTCAGGTTATGAACCGACTGAATCCAGGTCCTGTCATCAGGATCATACCGGTGCCTGAGCAGATACTGATAAGGTCGTTTGTAGACGATCTCAATACGGTGCAAGCCCCCGGGAAGCGTCTGAACAACGGAGATTGAGTAATCATCGATCGAGTCTATTTGGGCTTTGTATTCCTCAACAATCTTGGCGGCCGTGTGAGAAGTGCCCGTACAGCCGGCAGACGCCATGATGCCGACCAGAAGTGTGGACAGGATCACGGAAAAAAGTAAGAATGAATTGTATTTCATTCGGGAATTTCCACCATCGGGAATGCATTCCATGCCCTGTTGTCCCAACTATAGCCAATCCAGACATAAGGAGGCCAATTAATGCCATCGGGTGATCTGAAATCAAATGACCCAGTGGTATCAAATACTTCATCCGGGTGTTTCCAGTCCTCGTTGATCCTGCACCAGTCGTTCCGCACTTGAGTGTGTGCGTACAACGTGATCGCCCCCAGCGGGATTGTACCAAGCTCCGACGAGCCCTCGCTGGTTATCAGTTCCGTGGCGGGATTGACAGCATCATTGTAGTCATAATAATACCACAAGTCGTCCCTGACATCCTTCAGCCAGATCTGGTACAGCCCGAGATTTTGGCCGGTATTCACAAGGACGTACCACTCATAGCTCTCCGGGAGCACAGCAACGGTAGCGGGTATGTACGCTCCATTCCCTCCAAGATGTTCATCGCTGCCGATACTCTCCCACGGGTAGACAGGATTTGCATCCTCACCGTTATATACTACGGGGAAAATCTTGATTGGGGATCCCGCGAAATCACTGCTGTCGTATTCAGCAATGATTTCAATGGTCACGCCATCATTGTAATAGTTTTCCAGTTCTTGGAATGCCTGGTATCTCTGCCCGGAGTAGGTGTATGTCAGCGGAGTAATCGAACCTGTCATATAGGTAATGTCGGGCTCCGTTGCGGCAAATGAAACCCTCCATGCGCATGTTTGTGGTGTGCACCGAATTACCGGATCTGCCAACAACTGCAAGTACAGGGGTATATTGTCCTCGACATCATCCAAAGGCAGTTGTACCTGGGTTCCTGCTCCTGATTTTATGTCCGCTGATGGGAACTCAAACTGCCGGGTGGGAAAAGACAACTTCACCACGTCAGGGTCGGGGTTCAGGGCTGCATACATCGATTTCGGAATCCTGAGAGTAACTGTTTTTTCATCTGCTTTCTGCTGCCTGCCCTTATAGTGCCCGTCTCCATCCATCACGAATTCTGAGTTAAATTCCTCTTTTGAGATGGAAATATCAATAAGTTCTGGATCGGTACTGGAATTTTTTTCGTTAAGCCATGATTCGGGAATGTCAATGATATACATTTCTGATTCAGGCAGTGGTTTTGCAGGCGGGAGATCTTCCGGGATCTCCAGCGGGAAATCGGCGTGGCGCGCATGTGAATTTTTGACAATGTTTGATTCGTCAGGGGTGATTGTCTGAGTGCCCGCACTGACGGGGACAAACACAACGCTCACAAACAGTAATACCATGAGCAGAGAAAAACCCCAGATTCTGAATTTTTGTTTCATTTCTGCTTCCTCCGTTTCTTTCCATTGCATGAAGGCATGATCCAAACCTTCATCATTCCGGAAGTTGAAGTATCATGCCTGCAGGCAGGCGGGTTCAACAGAGTTTTGTCGCTTGGTGAACCCGTCCTTCTACTTTTTCCCGGAACTACCTATGGGTTGTCCACGAGGGGAGGCTTTCATTTGCTTTTATTTATGGTTGTCGGTATCTCTCCCCTCATCCAGTGCCTTCTCCATGCCTTCGAATTCTTCGGCGACTACATCGAGGAGAGCCCGTATGACAATGGGGTTATCCCAATATCCCTCGGGTCATAACGATGCATGCCGGCCGAATCAGTGAAGTTGTCCCCAAACCCCCTCTGCCGGGAGGGGGACACCTCCTCCCGATCCCTCCCCCGTGGCGATACCCGATGGGAAGCCGTTTCACCCTCCTTGCCCAGGATATAGTTCAGATGGTAGATACCCGGAGGTGAGTGTTCCGATCAGGATGTATGGAAGGTTCATAGATCTTTTTGGGATGACCTCAGTCTTAGAAATGAATGCTCATGGCGTTTGTATCGGAGTAATTTTTCTCGAACGCCTCAATCCGGTTGAAGAAGGGTTCGGCCGCAGTGCGCTTCACGGGTCTCCGGGATGCACTCATTGGTTTTCTGGGTTAGCGACCCGCCCCCTTCAGCACTCGACGCCCCGCTTCTTGAGTTCTTCCGACTTCTTCTTCGAGCACGTCTCGCAGCGGAACTCAGGCGCCGGATCGTTCGATTTGTCGTAGTTCTGCGCCCGGACCAGGCGGTAGCCCCGGGCGACCGTGCCGCAGTCCACGCACCGGACCTCCTCTTTGACCTCCCACTGGGCGGCGAGCGTCTCTGAGGTGAAGATGAACCGGTCGACCCAGAAGAAGATCAGGCCGCCGATGAGGTTGGCGACGATGGTGGCGGCCAGTGCTCCGAGGCCCGCGAGCAGGTAGAGGACGCCGGCAAGAAGCGGCGTCGAAAGCTGCCACCGGACGAGATAAAGGCCGTAGCGTTTAAAATTTATTTCCACCTATAAAATTCGCCGGCCCCCCTCATAAAGCCGGGGCCGGCACCCGGCAGAACCTCCCCTTGAGCACCGCAGGAAGGGAGGGATCGCCTGCACCGGGCGCGCCGGCATCGTCAGGAGAGCACCAGGATCCGGCGGGTCAGGCTCTTGTGCACCCGCTGCTCGTGCTCCTGCAGGACGGTGAAGTGGCGGGCGGCGATCGCCGTGATGTCGCGGTGCGTGACGACGACCGCGCGCCTTCCGGGACGGAGGATGCGCCGGATCTCCGCAAGCGATCCGTCGTAGAGCCGGTCCATGCTCTCTCCGTGGATCCGGACCGACTGGCCGTAGGGGAGATCCGTCACGACCGCGTCGAGGGCATGGTCGCAGATCGGGACCGCCGTGGCGTCGGCGATCATCACGTCTGACCCCGGGAGGTTCTGCCGGTAGCCGGCGACCATTGCGGGGTCGAAGTCGCTCCCGAGAACCTGGACGCCGATCTCCCGGGCCTCAAGGAGGATCCCGCCGGTGCCGCAGAAGGGGTCGAAGACCACCTCGCCGGGGCGGACAAGGGAGATGTTGACGAGCGCCCGGCCCATCCGGGGCATCATGACGCCGGGGTGGAAGAACGCCCGGCGCATCGGGTTCCTGGCATCGAACCCGCCCCGGTCGATCCGCAGTACGACGCGGCCGAGGTAGCAGCGTTCCTCCGAGATTACGGCGCGGTACTCTTCGATTGGGTCACGGAGCGAGACCGGACCGGCGATCAGGGTTCCGATCAGCCGTTCCAGTTCGAGGTGCGCGGCATCCATCCGGCTTCCCTGGATCGTCTTCACCCTGCCCGCAAACGGCTTATCGGTCGTTATGGCAAGGTCGCGGAGGAGGCCCGCGAACGCCTCCCGCGTGGGCTCGCACTCCCCGAGGTACTCCATCACCACGTGCGTCAGGGCAAGGCGTCCGGCGGCCTCCGTGTCCGGGCACTCGGCAACGGCGACCTGGGCCCGCCTATCAAGGACACGGCCCACGCACTCCAGTTCAGAGACCGGGAGATCGGGGTGCTCGCCGGAGAGTTCGAAGAGCAGTTTCATCCTCAGGGTATTGGGCCGTGAGGGCGATAAAGCGGGGGGATGGGGGAAGCAGAGGTCTTAACATCGGTAGCCGAAAGACCGGTTGGGATGGCCCGACTATTGCCGTTGCAGTTGGGCGCAATGTGAAAGCCCCGCAGTGCGTGAGCTCGGACCATGAGGTTTAATCCGCTGGCACGGATTTCGAGGGGATATCGCCACGCAATGCCCCCGCCCCCCCCGGGGGCGATATCCCCACGGTCCAGTGTACGGGGCTTTTTCATCGCCCCTGCTGTTCAGGTTGCCTTAACTCGCCAGTATCCACATTCGGGAGTCGTAAAACAAAAAAGATAACGAAAAACCGAACCGCCGAAGCGAGAGGAACCCCCCTCACTTCACCGACTCTTTCACCTTGTCGACGACGTCCTGAAAGAAGCCTTTGCCCTTCTTAGAGCCCTTTGAGGAGGGTTTCTTCCCCTCCATCTCGAGCAGGCGCATGTAGAGCTCGCGCTCCTCCTCTTTTAAGTGTTTGGGCACGACGATGCGCACCCGCACCAGCATGTCGCCGGGTTTGGTCTGCCACCGCACGCCCTCGCCCGATATCTTCAACCCGGTGTTGTACTGCACGCCGGCCGGGATATCGAGGACGACCGTGCGCCCGTCGATCGTCTTTACCTCAACCTCGGAACCCAGGATTGCCTGAACCGGACTGATATCGACGGTCGTCTCCAGGTCGTCGCCTCGCCGGGTGAAGGTCCTGTGCGGCGCGACGCTGATCTCGATATAGAGATCCCCGCTCGGCGCACCGTACTCCCCGGCGTCGCCGTAGCCTTCCATCCGGAGGCGCATGCCCGTATCCACGCCCGGCGGGATCCGGACCTTCACGGTCTGCCGGCCGCGCCGGTGCCCGCTGCCGCCGCAGACCTTGCACCGGGACTCGGGGATCTTCCCCCGGCCGCCGCAGGCGGTGCAGGGGGTCATCCTGACGAAATTCCCGAAGATAGACTGGCTCATCTGCCGCATCTGGCCGCTGCCGCCGCAGGTCGGGCAGGTGGTGGACTTCTTTGTCTCGCTCCCCGACCCGTCGCATGCAGGGCAGGGCTCGACATGGTCGAGGCTGACCTCTTTCTCGGTCCCGAACGCCGCTTCCTCAAGCGTCACCCGTATCTTCATCAGGAGATCGGCCCCGGGGCGCGGGCCGGAACTCTGCCTGCCCCCGCCGCCACCGAAGAAAGTCTCGAAGATATCTCCAAAGCCGGAGAAATCCGCGTTGAACCCACCGGTGGGTCCTCCCGCGCCGGAGTACGAACCACGGGACGCATTGCTGTAGGCGTCATGCCCCAGTTGGTCGTACTGGGCTCGCTTCTGGGCGTCGGAGAGGACGCTGTAGGCCTCGTTGATCTTCTTGAACCTCTCCTCGGCCCCCGGCTCCTTGCAGACATCAGGGTGGTATTTTCGTGCCAGGTCCCGGTAGGCTCTCCTGATCTCCTTATCGTCGGCGTCACGCGAGACGCCGAGGGTATCATAGTAGCTGTCCGGACCCATCGACCTCACTCTTTGACTTCGTAATCGGCATCAACGACAGTATCATCCTTCTTGGCAGCTCCCTCTGTCTTCTGCTGCTGGGCGGCCTGCGCCTGCTGATACATCTTTGTCGTGACCGCATATACCGCTTCGGTCAGGGTTTCCATCTTCTGCTTGATGGCATCGAGGTCGTCGCCTTCGAGCACCTTCTTGAGGTCGGCGATCGCGCTCTCGATCTTCTCGCGGTCCGCGGCATCGATCGACTCTTTCGCGTCCTTCAAGGCCCGCTCGGCGGTGAAGATCGCGGTATCGGCGGTGTTTCGGAGATCGATCTCCTCGCGCTTCTTCTGGTCCTCTTCCGCGAACTTCTTTGCGTCGTTCATCATCCGCTCGATCTCGGCCTCCGAAGGCCGGGAGTCCTGCGGCTTGATGGTGATCGACTGCTCGTTCCCCGTGCCGAGGTCCTTTGCCGAGACGTGGACGATGCCGTTTGCGTCGATATCGAACGTGACCTCGATCTGCGGGATCCCCCGGGGTGCGGGCGGGATCCCGGTGAGCTGGAACCGGCCCAGGGTGAAGTTGTCCTTTGCAAGCGTCCGCTCGCCCTGCATCACGTGGATCTCGACCGATGTCTGGCCGTCGGCGGCGGTCGAGAAGACCTGGCTCTTCCTCGTGGGGATGGTGGTGTTGCGGTCGATCAGTTTCGTCGCGATGCCGCCGAGCGTCTCGATGCCGAGCGAGAGCGGCGTCACGTCGAGGAGCAGGACGTCCTTGGTCTCGCCCGTCAGCACGCCGGCCTGGATGGCGGCGCCGATGGCGACACACTCGTCGGGATTGATCCCCTTGTCGGGCTCCTTCTTGAGGATCTTCTTCACGGTCTCCTGCACGAGCGGGATACGGGTCGACCCGCCGACGAGGAGGACGTGGTCGATACCGTCAGGGCTCAGTTTGGCGTCGGCGAGCGCCTGCTTCACCGGCCCGAGGGTCGAGTCGACGAGGTCGCCGATCAGCTGCTCGAACTTCGCACGGGTCAGGTCGAAGTCCAGGAATTTGGGGCCGCTCTCCGTCGTGGTGATGTAGGGGAGGTTGATGTTGGTCTTCTGGACGGTGGAGAGTTCGATCTTTGCGTTCTCGGCCGCATCGCGCAGCCGCTGCATGGCGACCGGGTCCTTCCGGAGGTCGCCGCCCTCCTTCTTCTTGAACTCATCGACCAGGTAGTCGACGATCAGTTTGTCGAAGTCGTCGCCGCCGAGGCGGTTGTTGCCCGCGGTCGACTTGACCTCGAAGACGCCGTCGCCGAGCTGGAGGATCGAGACATCGAACGTGCCGCCGCCGAGGTCGTAGACGAGCACCGTGGACTCGCCTTCCCTGTCGATGCCGTAGGCGAGGGCGCTTGCAGTCGGTTCGTTGATGATCCGGAGCACTTCGAGGCCGGCGATGGCCCCTGCGTCCTTCGTCGCCTGGCGCTGGGCATCGTTGAAATAGGCGGGCACCGTGATGACGGCTTTCGCGATCTTCTCGCCCAGGTACTCCTCGGCGTCCAGTTTCATCTTCTGGAGGATCATCGCGGAGATCTCTTGCGGCGTATACCCCTTGCCCTCGATCGTGATCTTCTCGCTCGTGCCCATCTTCCGCTTGATCGACTGGATGGTGCGGTTCGGGTTGGTGATCGCCTGCCGCTTTGCGACGGTGCCGACCAGCCGCTCGCCCTCCTTGGTGAACGCTACGACGGACGGAGTGGTCCTGCCGCCTTCGGCGTTGGCGATGACCGTCGCCCGCCCGCCTTCTATGATTGCCATGCACGAGTTGGTTGTCCCAAGATCGATACCAAGAACTTTTTCCGAAACCATCTGTTTATTCCTCCGATCCTTTAGATACTACGACTTTTGCGCATCTGATAACTTTATCCTGCATACAGTATCCGCGAACGACCTCGTCGATCACGGTGCCCTCCTCTGCGTCCGAAGGGACGTAGGCGATCGCCTCGTGCCGCTCCGGGTCGAAAGGAAGGTTCCGGCATTCCATGAGCCTGATGCCGTGCCGCTCAAGGATGGTCGCAAAGAGTTTCCTGATCTGCTCCATCCCTTCCGTGAGGGCTGCACCGTTGGCCTTCTCCGCCCGCTCGAAGTTGTCCACGACCTCGAGCAACTCCACCGCAAACCCCTCGATGGCGAATGTTGTACGCGCGTCGAGTTCCCGGGCCATCCTTCTGCGGTAGTTGTCGAAGTCCGCTGCAAGGCGCAGGTGACGGTTGTTTAAGTCGTCATATGCCTTCTGCAACTCTTCAAGCGCGGGAGATGGTGCATCCGCCGGTTCTGCGAGATTCTGCTGGCTCTCGTTTGGTTCGGATGTATCCTCCTTCATACGCTTAACCTGCTTCAAATGATGTTAATGTAGTAGTTCGATTATTTATTGTAATGTGGTTCTATATATTACTAACTGTTGCTGCAGACATCCGGCTTCTTTAACGGGCCAAATCGCCGATTGGGAGCCCATCCGTCAGTATTCCCCCGTCGATATGCCGATCCGGAGGAGGGGGACGGCCTTCCTCGCCGGTCGTCTCGGTGCTCTCCAGGGCACCCCTCCCCGGTTTCTGTGGCAAACACGCCCGCTTTCGCGTGCGGCGCCAAATATATATCCCTCTATCCCGCTCACGTGTACCCATGAAGTGGGCACTGCTGTCTGTCTGGGATAAAGCAGGCATCGTCGATCTTGCAAAGGTGCTCGTCGAGCACGATTACCAACTCCTGAGTTCGGGCGGCACCGGGACCGCGCTCAAGCAGGCGGGAATTCCGTTCACCGACGTCTCCACGCACACCGGTTTTCCCGAGATGATGCACGGGCGGGTAAAGACGCTCCACCCGAAGGTGCACGGGGGCATCCTCGGGCGCCGCGGCATCGACGACGCCGTGATGCAGGAGCACGGCATCGAACCGATCGACCTTGTGGTGGTGAACCTCTATCCCTTCGAGGAGATGAGCGCGACAGGGCTCTCCCTTGAGGAGATGATCGAGTACATCGATATCGGCGGCCCGGCGATGGTGCGGGCGGCGGCGAAGAACCATAAGTACGTCGCGGTCGTGGTGGAGAGCGCCGACTACCAGACGGCGGCAAAAGCCGTCCGGCGGGGCGGGTTCTCGTCCGAAGAACGGCTGAACCTCGCTGCAAAGGCGTTCGCCCGGACGGCGGCCTACGATGCCGCGATCACGAACTACCTCACCGGCATCGACCGGCCGTTCCCCGAGGTCCTCACGGTCCAGTTCCGCAACGGAAGACCGCTCCGGTACGGTGAGAACCCGCACCAGGCGGCCGCCGTTTACGGCGATACCGGCATCGCGGGAGAAGAGCCGCTCCAGGGCAAGCAGATGTCCTACAACAACTACCTCGACGTCCACGCGGCGGTCGGCCTGCTCCGGGAGTTCGACGACTGCGCCGTGGTCATCGTCAAGCACAACAACCCCTGCGGCGTGGCGACGGGGGAGAGCCCCCTCGATACCTACATTGCCGCCCGGGATGTCGACCCGGTCTCGGCCTACGGCTCGATCGTCGCCCTGAACCGCGAGGTGACGGAGGACGTCGCCCGGGAGTTTGTCGGGACGTTCGTCGAAGTCGTGGTCGCCCCGTCCTACACCCCGGGAGCGCTTGAGATCATGAAGGCAAAGGAGAACATGCGGGTGCTCCGGCTCCCGGAGCCCGTGGTGCAGGACGAGATCCGGACCATCGACGGCGGTGTCCTGGTCCAGCGCACGGAGCCCTGCCGCGAGGACTGGCGGGTCGTGAGCGAGCGGGAGCCCGACGCCCACGAGATGCGGGCGATGCAACTCGCCCTGAAGGTCTGCAAGCACACGAAGAGCAACGCCATCATATTTGCCGACGAGAAAGCGGTCATCGGTATCGGTGCCGGGCAGATGAACCGGGTCGAGTCCGCAGAGATCGCGGTCAGGAAGGCCCGAAAGCCCCTTGCCGGCTCGGCGGTCGCTTCGGACGCCTTCCTGCCGTTCCCCGACACCCTGGAGGTCGCGGCGGCGGCGGGCGCGACGGCGCTCGTCCAGCCGGGCGGCTCTATCCGTGATGCAGAGGTCATCGAGGCGGCGAACCGGCTCAACATCGCGATGGTCTTTACCGGTGTGCGGCACTTCCGGCACTGAGAGGCCGGCCGGAGATCTCTTTTTTTCGTAAAGCCGCATTCCAGCAGGGTCTGCCATGAAGATTGAACAAGTCCGGGAGAACAAGAAGCAGTTCCTTGACCTGCTGCTGATCGGGGACGAGCAGGAGGATATGATCGATCGCTACCTGGACCGCGGGGACCTGTTTGCTCTGTACGACGGCGGCCCGAAGTGTGTCTGCGTGGTGACGTGCGAAGGCGACGGCATCTGCGAACTGAAGAACATAGCCACGTACGAAGAGTGGCGGGGGCAGGGCTACGGCAGGCAGCTCGTGGAGCATATCTTCGAGCACTACAGGGGCCGGTGCCGCGTCATGGTCGTCGGCACGGGAGATCGTCCCCGGATCCTCCGGTTCTACGAGCGTTGCGGGTTTGCCGTATCCCATCGCGTCGAGAACTTCTTTCTCGATCATTACGACCACCCGATCTTCGACTGCGGCGAAGAACTCGTCGATATGGTGTATCTGCAAAAGGAACTCTGACGGTTCCGGGGCCGGGAGGCCTGCAGGCCGCAGAGGGCCTCTTTTCTCGGGCCAACAAAACGGTTATATCCCCCGCCCCCTCTCCACGGCCGAAGGTGGTATGTGATATGGACTACGGTAATCTTGTCTCCGGGTCGCTTAGGTACACGAAAGAGGCGCTCTGGGGCGAATGGGGTCGATGGGTGCTCCTGGTCCTTCTCTCGCTCATCCAGACGTTTACGCTCTTTTTGATCCCGTTCTTCAACGGCTACATCGTCCGGGTGCTCGCCGGCAGGACGCCCGCCCCCGACGTGGGAGAGTGGGGCCGGCTCTTTATCGACGGGTGGAAGTGGAACATCATCAACCTGATCTACCTGATCCCGGTCATCCTGATCCTGGCCTATTTCGGGGGGGTTGCGGTCATCTCCACCATAGCGGCGTATGGGGTGAATAACCCCGACGCATGGGCCCCGGCCGTTGCCGCCGCGATCTCCGGCATCCTGATTGCGGCCGTCGTCTGGGTCATCATATCGATCATCTCCCTCTTCGCGGTCGTGCGGTTTGCCCACACGGACAGCCTCGCCCAGGCATTCAACTTCGGGGCGATCTTCTCCCACATCGGGCGGATCGGGTGGGGGCCTGGATCGTCGCGGTCATCGTCCTCGCCCTCATCGGCCTCGTCTATGCGGTCGTGCTCGGCCTCATCGCCTCGATACCCATCCTCGGCTGGATCATCAACCTCTTTTTAGGGGTGGCGTTCGGCATCTTCCACGCCCACTACCTCGCCCGGGCCTACGAGAGCGCCCCGGCGCCGGCGTGATGCGGGACCCCCTCCCCTCCCGCATCACGGCCGGCGGAGTCGTGCCCCCGGGAGTTATAACGGAAACCTTTGTGTAATTTTTAAAAGCCAGCGGCCAATGCATAAGTGATAAATCATTTTCAAGGAAAATACCCGTAACTTGATTGGATCTGATTTTTCCAAGATGGCCACTTAATGAGAACAAATAATAAATGGCAATGTTTAAGCTATGGTTCGTTAAAATACCCGATTATGTCCAATGGTGAAACGGATACATATAACTACAAGGGCTGGTTAATATCAGACAGTTTCTTAAAACGTGCATTCGCAGTATTTGGTTACAATCTCGTCGCGGGTCTGATTATTTGGGTGGGTTTATTCATTATTTTCATGCTTTTCGCAATGATGGCTGCATTTGTATTTGGAATGGCTTCTGTGTACTAGTAAACAAAGAGGTCATCCCAAAATGCCTCTGCCGGGAGGGGGGTGTCCCCATAAGCGCTAACTTTATCGACAACTATTTACCTGTGGACGGTGCACCATAC
>WOYI011038796.1_pt2 | contig 12482 bp, 13 predicted proteins | sample 6423411 | NCBI WGS metagenome assembly WOYI01 (sample SAMN13441803, study PRJNA592873) | oil field metagenome | biome: oil field; feature: oil-well bore; material: oil-contaminated soil; isolation source: oil-contaminated soil from oil-well borehole | place: Germany: Wietze | collected 2016-10-18 ... | reverse complement strand
GAGAGATTGGACGGCTCCTCGCCTTGATGCATGAGATCGACCACAACGGGCTGACGGATATTTTGAAGCCTCTGAGGCAACGATCGGGGGATTAATTGCGCTCAGAAGGGCTTACTTGTGAAAAAGACATAAGCGACGGGCTTATGGGTTACTCGAAAAACGCTTAAATCCTTATACTCTGGCTACTGCAAGGCAGGAAAATTAACCCAACGAACTGACAACAAACAAAAGGAAAGCACCATGGACTTGCTTCAGGCATTCAACTGGCGATACGCGGCAAAGAAGATGGATCCAACAAAGGTCGTCCATCAAGAAAAGGTAGAGCGCATTGTGGAGGCGGCGCGCTTGGCGCCTACGTCGAGCGGGCTGCAACCATTTGAGCTTATCGTCATCACCAATCCGGAGATTCGGGCGCAAATAAAATCCATCGCCTGGGATCAGGCGCAAGTCACCGATTGTTCGCATTTGCTGGTTTTTGCCGCATGGGATAACTACACGGCAGAGCGTATCAACATGATGTTTGACCTGACCAACCAGACGCGCGGCGGCACAAACGAGGGCTGGGAAAACTACCGCAGCATGCTGCTGGCCAAATACCCATCGCGTAGCGCGGAGGAAAACTTCCAGCACGCCGCACGACAAGCCTACATCAGCATGGGCTTCGCGCTAGCGGCCGCCGCAGTTGAGGAAGTCGACAGTACGCCCATGGAAGGTTTCGACAGCCAGGCGCTGGACAAGATGCTGAACCTCTCGGCCAAAGGCCTGAAGAGCGTCCTCATCATGCCATTGGGCTATCGTGACACCGCCAACGACTGGCTGGTCAACCTGAAAAAAGTCAGGCGGCCACGCGGCCAGTTTGTCACTGAAATAAAGTAAGCGGCAACCGGCCAGGATGACGTCGGATGGTATGGAGTTGCTGGTCGCACGGGAAATGCCCTTTGGCAAGCACAAGGGGCGCCTGATCGCCGACCTGCCGGGAAACTACCTGAACTGGTTTGCCCGCGAAGGCTTTCCCAAGGGGGAGATTGGCCGGCTTCTGGCCTTGATGCATGAAATCAACCACAACGGGCTAACGGACATCCTGCGGCCGCTGCGGAAACAACCAGCTCACTGAACCGCTTGGCCTCCATCCGCATCAAGCAGCGATAGCGCCATGGGTTCTCAGTACGGACATGGAGAACACCTGAGCTCTTTCCGGATGGAGCGCCCGGAGAAAGGCAAGTCCAGGGCTTTCATGGAGCCACTCAACGGGTAAATCCAAAGATATGTGCCGTCTTTTGCTTTTACTCTGTGTGCTCCTGGCACTTCGTGGTCAACCGCTTTTTCCAGGTTGATTGCGGATAGACCCAACCAGCTTGTTATCCCGAAACGACCAGCAAATAAAAAGCGCGTGTTGGATAGACAACACGCGCTTTGACATCATCAAGCATTGCCCCCCTGTGGTGGAAGCAACTCTTGCGGGAACCTGTCTTAAGGACGGGATCCGGTCGGAAATGGCCAAGCCGCTGCGGGGTTGAGTGATGACTTGAAGCCAGGTGCTGCCGCCGTTGACGGTGGGGTAGCCGGTTTTGTGGCTGGTTTGGCAGCAACTTTTTTCACCGCTGGCTTCTTGGCAGCAACTTTCTTCACTACCGGCTTCTTGGCAGCAACTTTCTTCACTACCGGTTTCTTGACAGCAACTTTCTTCACTACCGGTTTCTTGACAGCAACTTTTTTCACTTCCGGTTTCTTGGCAGCAACTTTTTTCACTTCCGGTTTCTTGGCAGCAACTTTTTTCACTTCCGGTTTCTTGGCGGCAACTTTTTTCACTTCCGGTTTCTTGGCGGCAACTTTTTTCACCGCCGCCTTCTTGGCAGCAACTTTTTTGACTGTTGCCGGTTTTTTAGCAGCAGGTTTCTTCTCTGCTGGCTTCTTGGCTTCCTTCTTTACAACCATGGCGAATCTCCTTAACAAGTTAACAGAAAAGAACCACTACCAAAATCCACTTAACCCATTTGGGTTAGGCTGCATTATGTAATGCATTAATACAATTGAAAACAATGAATTCCGCCTATTTATATCCCCATCACTCCATTTTGGTTGACGTTCCCAGGAAAATCATTTAATGCTAATGGCATATGTTTGAACGGGTATGGCAACTGGCGGCCAAAAGTCGGCGCTGATAAAGCAACTGCATCACAAGGTGGTCGAACAAAAAACGCTCGGCTCTGCAGACAGGGCTACCGCTTCGCGTGCAAGTCCCCTCGCGCAGCGGATCGCAATACGGCGCTAGACAGCCCGGATGCCTACGCCCAACGGGTTGTAGGCGCTCGCGGCATTGACCGCAAGTTGTTTACCTTGGCTTTAGCTGCAGATTGTCCAGCTTGCGCCAATCGAAACCAGGACCAGGGTCAGTCTTTCGACCGGGCGCAATATCGCTGTGACCAACCACTGCCTGCAACGGGTAGCGCCGCGACAAGTCCGCCAATAATGCATTCAGTGTGAGATATTGCGCCGCTGCAAAAGGCAGCTCGTCGCATCCTTCCAGCTCGATGCCGATGGAAAAGTCATTGCACCGTTCACGCCCATCCCATGTTGAAACGCCTGCATGCCAGGCACGATGCGCAATGGATACAAACTGGATCAACCTGCCATCGCGACGGATCAGGAAATGGGCGGAAACCCGCATATCCGCTATTTCCCGGTAATAGGGATGTGCCTGCGGATCAAGCTGATTGGTAAACAAATCAACAATGCCTTGCCCGCCAAACTCGCCCGGTGGAAGGCTGATGGCATGCACGACCACAAGGCAAACCGCCATGCCCACTGGTCGTTCGTCAAAATTCGGGGAAGGGATGCGTTGCGCCCCCGGCAACCATCCATCGTCTGCCTCGGCACCGGCCATCGGACTCACTCGTTCATGCCCAGGCGCGCCATGCGACAACGCAAGGAACGGAAAGTCACGCCCAGCAGACGCGCCGCGGCCGTGCGGTTGTTATTTGTCTCTTTTAGCGCGTCCAGAATCATCTGTTGCTCGACCTGATCCAGCTTGTCCTGCAATGAAGTAGCCACTGCCGGCCTATGGCCCGTAAGCGGTGACGGTAGATTCAAATCGGCAGCATCAAGATGATTCCCGCTCATTAATGCCAACGCGCGCTCCAGGATGTTTTCCATTTCGCGCACGTTGCCCGGAAACAGGTAATCCCGTAATTGAATCAAGGCTGCGGGGGTCAATAATGGCGGCCTGATGCCTGATGCGCGCGCCAGCTTTTCAAGAATATGCTGCGCCAATAATGGAATGTCCTCGCGGCATTCCCGCAACGGCGGCATGCGCAACTCAATGACATTCAGCCGATAGAACAAATCCTGGCGAAAACGCCCTTGGCCGACCAGCACCTTGATGTCCTGATGGGTCGCGCAGATGACCCGGACATCTACTGCCTCTTCACCGGTCGCGCCAACCTTGCGCACCCGCTTCTCCTGGATGGCACGCAGCAGCTTGACCTGCATGCTCAACGGTAAATCCGCGACCTCATCGAGGAACAGGGTACCGCCATCGGCCGCCTGGAAAAATCCATCCCGGTCTTCATTGGCGCCGGTAAATGCGCCCTTGCGGTAACCAAAAAACTCACTTTCCATCAGGCTTTCCGGAATCGCCCCGCAATTCACCGGCACAAAAGCATGCCCACGGCGCGCGCTTAACGCATGGATCAATTGCGCCGCTAGTTCCTTGCCGCTGCCCGACTCTCCCGTGATATGCACAGGCGCCTGGCTGCGCGCCACACGGCCAATCAGCATCCGCACTTGCGTGATGGCCGGCGAACTGCCCAAAAGTCCCGTTTCTGCAGCGGCACTAAGGGCCGGCATTTTCTCTGGCAAGTCGAGCGCAAATTTAACCAGATTCCGCAGTTGCTCAAGCGGGATGGGCTTTGCGATGTAGTCAAACGCGCCTGCCTTCAGCGCGGCCACTGCGTTTTCTGTACTGCCATGCGCGGTAATTACCGCGACTGGCAGGCTGATCATCGTTTCGCTGATATGCCGTACCAGATTCAGCCCCGAACCATCCGGCAAACGCATGTCCGTCAAGCAAAGCTGATAGCGCTGTGTGCCGAGCATTTCCCGCGCTTCAGCCACCGAGCCGGCACAATCCACATCCAGCCCCATGCGCACCAGTGTCAGATCCAGCAATTCACGGATATCCGCCTCGTCATCGACGATCAGAACCCGCCTGCCTTCAACTCGCTTGCGTCGTTCAACCTTTATGGGCATGCGCCTCCCTCAGTGGTGATACGAAAATGGGCTCCAGGCCTGCCATCCAGAAATTCAAGGCGCGCGTTATTGGCCTCGCATAATTCCCGCGCAATATAGAGTCCCAAACCAGTTCCTGCCCCATGCGTCGTGAAAAACGGCTCAAATATCTGCCTTCTCAGCGCCTTGTCGATACCGGGGCCATCATCAACAACATGCAACTCAACGCGCGCTGCGCTGGTCATCCTGGCCTCGATGCGTACCGCACCGTCGGCAAAACTGGCATGCCGCAATGCATTGCCCAACAGGTTCCACAATACACGATGCAAGTGCCCGCGATCAAACTGCAAATTCACGGCGTCACCCGCGATGGCACGTACCCGCGTTCCCGCGGAAGCATCATGCAATTGGAATTCCTCGAGAAAGCTGGCAATAAAACCTTGCCAGCCGATTAACTCCGGTACCGTACGGTCACGGCGGCCCAGTTCCAGCACCTCGGTCACCAGGCGATTCAGGCGTTGAGTATTGTCGTGGATGATATGCGCGAGCCGCTGGCGCAGCGGGTCAATCTCATCTTCTTCCAACAACTCTGCCGCATGGCTGATGGACGCCAATGGATTGCGTATCTCGTGGGCCATGTTGGCGGTCAGGCGCCCGAGCGCGGCGAGCTTCAACTGTTGCGCGTGGAAATGCACCCTTTCCATGTCCTCAAGATAAATCAGTGAATTCCCATTAGCGTCGGCAGGCGGCAAATAACGCACGCGCAGATGGCGGCCCGTTGTGGAACGCAGCATTTCAGCCACCTCCACATGGCGCGCATGCCAGAACACATACCGTGTGGCCAACAATTCCGGCAGGGGTTGCATGCCATCACGCATTGGAAAATCAAGCAGGGCTTGAGCACGCGGATTGGACAGGCGGACATACCCATCGCCATCAACCACCAGCACCCCATCTTCCATGTCCCGGATAATCCGTTCACTGATGCGTAACTGGTCGTTCAGCTGCTCTCCCCGGTCACGCGCCAACCGTTCATTGGCCACGACCCGCTGCGCCAACAATCGCGCCGCAATGGCCGCCGCAAAAAAAGCGATGCTGGTGATGCCCGCACGCACAAAATCAGCGGGATCAGCCTCCAAGGTCAGCGCCCGCCAGCTTTCTTCGAGCAAGACGGCGACCGTAGCCAGCGCCGCGTAGAACAAGACCATTCGCCCCTGCCCCACCAAACCCGCACCAGAGACCACCACCAGCAACAGCATGGCGATGCCGCTTTTTTGCCCCCCGCTGGCAAACATCATCAAGGTCAAGGCGGCAACATCGACCGCCACATGCAATGAGAGCTGGACATTGAATCGATGTGGATGCCGAAACAAGATGACGAGAAACATGGTCGCAAGCGCCACATACACGACGGCGACATTGCGGAACAAATGGAAATCCTGCGTGCCGATATTCAAGGCATCGCCAAAAGTCAGTACCGCGATGAGAAAAACCAGCGCGACAATTAGCCGATAAATGGCGAAAAACCGCAACGAGCGCCAGAAAGAATCCAGCGCATCACCCTCAGCAGCTATCCGCTCGCGCACCACTATTGAAGAGCCCCTCTCGATTGGTGGGCCACGCAGCAATAAAAGCGCTCATGCTCGACAATGGCCTCTGTCCGGGGAAAGTAAATGCCGCAATGCGCACATTCGCACATGGCCTCTGATGAAGAGACAACAGGTGGCCTGCGCGTGGTGTTCCGGGTTAACCGAAATACCAGGTAAATGACGACAGCAACAAAAAGGAGGACTCTAACCACCGCAGATCAACAGTCCAACATGTCGATGGGTTGGTCGGGGTGAGAGGATTCGAACCTCCGACTCCTGCGTCCCGAACGCAGTACTCTACCAGGCTGAGCTACACCCCGACGGTGAGTTTTGAATGCCGCAGGCTGTGCAAAATAGGGAACCAAAGGATAAAAACTGGTGGCACAGCCATGGCGCTTGGGGAACATTGTGGGTCAAAACCCCCGTTGCACCGCAAAGTCTGCGAATTGTAGCAGCGTTTGCTTGAACTTTGAATCCTGTAATACCGCCAATGCGTCTTTCGCCCGCGCCGCTTCGGCCGCACCATGCCGACGTGCCACTGCCAGCGCACCACTGGAATGCACGGCAGCCAGCACCGCCGGAAAACTTTCCCGATCCGTATTTTCGATGGCTGCGCGCACTGTCGCTGCCTGTTCCGGCGTGCCATGCTGCATGGCATGGATGAGCGGCAAGGTGGGTTTCCCTTCGGCCAAATCATCGCCGACATGCTTGCCGGTTTCCGCTTCATCACCCGAGTAATCGAGGACGTCATCAATCAACTGGAACGCGGTACCGATATGCATGCCATACGCGGCCAGGGCCTCTTCAACCGACGCATCCGCCTTGCCCAGCAGCGCGCCCAGCCGTGCCGCCGCCTCGAACAGTTTGGCTGTCTTGTAGCGGATGACCTGGAGATACTCGTCGATAGAAATATCCGCATTGCCACAGTTCATCAACTGCAAGACTTCACCTTCGGCGACCGTATTGGTGGCGTCGGCCAATATCTTCATGATGCGCATGTCGCCGACATCGACCATCATCTGGAATGAGCGTGAATACAGGAAATCGCCAACCAGCACGCTGGCGGCATTGCCGAAAACCGCATTCGCCGTGTCGCGGCCACGCCGCAGCGCCGATTCATCGACAACATCATCATGCAGCAAGGTCGCGGTGTGGATGAACTCGACCACTGCGGCAAGTTCATGGTGATGGGTGCCGGCATAGCCGCAGGCACGCGCTGCCAGCAACAGCAGCGCCGGGCGCATGCGCTTGCCACCCGCCGAAATGATGTATTCGGCAACCTGATTCACCAGCACGACTTCGGAGCTCAAACGCGCACGAATCACCGCATCGACAGCGTGCATATCAACGTCGATCGAGGTATACAGGTTGGAAAAATTCACGGCGGCCAATCAGGGAAAAGCGCCATGTTAGGCAGTGCACCGCGCGCCGTCAACGCGCGCGAGCGCCAACACACGCCGAACGTGCCCATCAATGGTGGCCGATTCAGCCTGCGTTAATGCCGAAATAAGCGTGGATGCGCGGCGTTTCAATGGTGCAATGCGCGGGGATGGCGGCACGGCATACCCGCAAGCCGCTGGCCATCAGCCAGGGCTGTTCGCGGATCCAGAACTGGGTAGTCAGCGCCAGCCAAAATTCGTGAAAACCGAGATTCATCCTTTTGCGTATCCCTTGCTCAAAAATGGGTGTGGAACATATTTTTTATCATGGGCCACTGGCGACGGCTGACAGGAATCCGTGTGTCGATACCACGCAAAATCACCTGCCAGACAATGTCGGTTTCCCGCTCGCCGGCAGCGCGTTCAATACCAATGACGGCATCCTGCGCAACCAGGCAGTTGCGGTGGACACGGCAGAAGCAACCGCTAAACTCCGCCTCCAGCTTTACCAGGGACTCCTCAAGAAGATACTCGCGTTCCGCGGTGCGTGCAGTGACATATTTCTGTTCGGCGCGCAGGTAAAGAATCTCGGTGACAGGCACCAGCAGGACGCGCCCGCGCTCGAAACAGGACAAATGCCGCCGTATCGCCAGCGCCGACTTTTCGAGACGTTCGACTTCATCCGTCCGGCGTCTTGCCTTTTGCAGCGCCACTGCAAGGCGCGCCGCGCGCACCGGCTTGACCAGATAATCCAGCGCCGCCAGCTCGAATGCACTGACCGCATATTGATCGAATGCCGTAACAAAGATCACCGCCGGCGCATCCGGTAAAAGGGAAAGATGACGCGCGAATTCGATGCCGTCCATGGACGGCATACGGATGTCAACCAGCGCAATGTCGCACGGCCGCTGCTGCACGAGTTCCAATGCACGATGGCCATCATCAGCTTCGGCGACTACCATGGTGGGCACTTCAGCCGCGATATCACCGAGCAAATCGCGCAGCCGGGCACGCGCCGGCGCTTCGTCGTCAACCAGCAGCAGGCGCAGCGGCTCACTCATCGCGATACCGCGACACATACGACACATACGGCCGATAGGGAAATTCGATGAACACCCGAAAGCGACCGCCCTGGATGCCGGTGGCCATCACGGCATCGAGTTCGAAGAACAAAATCAGCCGTTCGCGGATATTGGCCAGCGCCATGTGATTACCATGCGTTGGCCGGCTGGCCTTGCTGACCGGATTAGATAATTCCAGGCGCAAACGATCGCCCAGCCGTTCGAAACGGATATGGATTTCGCCCGGCTCAGTGGATGGCTCGATGCCGTGATATACGGCGTTTTCCAGCAAGGGCTGGAGCATCAGCGGCGGCACCAGCGGATCGGGCGGACAGGAATCCATATCCCATGTCACCTGCATACGATCGCCCAAACGCAGCCGCTCCAGATTGAGGTATTGCCGCGCCACCGCAATTTCTTCTGACAAGGGCGTCAGCTCGGCGTTCTCCCGCATCAGGACGCGAAACAGGTCGGCCAGCTCCTCCAGCGCAGTTTCTGCACGGCGCGGATCGGAGCGCATCACGCCCAGCACGGCGTTCAATGAATTGAACAGGAAATGCGGGCGGATGCGGGCGGTCAGCGCCAGCAGACGGGCCTCAGCCAGCGCCGGTGACTGGCTTCGTGCGACCAGCGCAAACCATGCCAGCAGCAAGGCCGCACCAAGGATCGCCCACAGCGCCGTGCGCCCAAGTCCGGTATGGGTTAACTGTGCGGCGACAAGAAATCCATGCACCGCCGCCGTCACCAACAAAACCAGCAGCAGGATAAGCGCCGTCTGCATACGTCGCGGCAATGCCGCGAGCCATTCGAAAATAAGCGCGAACAGGGCAAGACTCACCAACGTGATCGGCTCGACCAGCACCGCTTGTTCGACAAACTCGGCAAGCAATTTTCCCCATTCGCGGTTAGCGGCCAAAACCGCCAACCCGGTCGCCAGATTGACAAACATCAGCGTGCGCAGCCAAACGCCGGGGCTGCGGGCATCCGGCAGGCTAGCCGGCGCAAGGTTTTCCCTTATACTTGGCACCTAATCCAGTGGCCTTTCATCTTTGATTTTTCATGGTTTTAATGCCCATCTTGCGCAACGCCCCTACCCTATATTCATTTCGACCCGCAGCTTTTCCATTATGACAGAACCCACACCCCAGGCCGCCGACAAGGCTTGGTCCGGCCGTTTTTCCGAACCCGTCTCCGATCTCGTCAAGCGCTACACCGCTTCCGTGTTTTTCGACTCGCGGATGTGGCAGCAGGATATCCGCGGCTCGCTGGCCCATGCCCGCATGCTGGCTAAACAGCACATCATCAGTGCTGACGACCTGGCCGCCATCGAACAAGGCATGGCGACCATCCACAAGGAAATCGACAGCGGCCAGTTCCATTGGAATCTCGATGATGAAGATGTCCATCTGAATATCGAGAAGCGTCTCACTACGCTGATTGGCGATGCGGGCAAACGGCTGCATACCGGACGCTCGCGCAATGACCAGGTGGCGACCGATATCCGCCTTTGGCTGCGTGACACCGTGGATGCCATTGACGGCCTGCTGCGCGACTTGCAAACCGCGCTGGTCAATCTTGCCGCAGCGCATGCGGAAACCCCGCTGCCCGGTTTTACCCACCTGCAGGTAGCGCAGCCTGTGACCTTTGGCCACCATCTGCTGGCCTATGTTGAAATGCTCTCCCGTGACCGCGAGCGCTTCGCTGACAGCCGTCGCCGCATCAATCGCCTGCCGCTGGGCGCCGCCGCATTGGCCGGCACCACCTTCCCCATCGACCGCGAAGCCGTGGCCCGCGAACTGGGTTTTGAAGAAATTTGCGGCAACTCGCTGGACGCCGTCTCCGACCGCGACTTCGCCATCGAATTCTGCGCTGCCGCCGCACTGGTGATGATGCATCTTTCGCGCTTTTCGGAAGAACTCATCCTGTGGATGAACCCGCGTATCGGCTTTATCGACCTGCCGGATCGTTTCTGCACCGGCTCGTCCATCATGCCGCAGAAAAAAAACCCCGACGTGCCCGAATTGGCACGTGGCAAAACCGGCCGCGTCTATGGTCACCTGATGGGATTGCTCACCCTGATGAAGGGCCAGCCACTGGCATACAACAAGGACAACCAGGAAGACAAGGAACCCCTCTTCGACACGGCTGATACGCTGATCGACACGCTGCGCATCTTCGCCGACATGGTGCCGGGCATTTGCGTCAAACCGGAAGCCATGGCGGCGGCGCTCCGTCAAGGCTACGCCACGGCCACCGACCTGGCTGATTATCTGGTCAAAAAAGGCCTGCCTTTCCGTGATGCGCATGAAGCGGTTGCCCGTGCGGTACGCCGCTGCGAAAGCCGTGGCTGCGACCTGGCAGACCTTACGCTGGATGAGCTGCGCAACTTCTCACCCTTGATAGAGGCCGATGTGTCCAGTGTCTTGACCGTCGCCGGGTCGCTGGCCGCACGCAATCATCCGGGGGGCACGGCGCCGGCGCAAGTCCGCGCCGCCATCGCGCTCGCCCGCACCCGGCTCTGAATGCGGCTACACAGCAATGCCGTTGCCTGAGCGCATTGGCAAGTATGAGATTCGCGGCAAGCTGGGCGAAGGTACCACCTCGATCGTTTATCTGGGATTCGATCCATTCAGCGAACGCGAAGTCGCCATCAAGCTGATTTTTCCCGAAGTATTACGTGACAAGGAACGTGGCCGACAATATCGCCACCTGCTGCTGACCGAAGCCTCTTTGGCGGGCAAGCTGATGCATCCGCACATCGTGCAAATTTTCGATGCCGTACTGGATGAGGAACAAAGCTACATCGTCATGGAATATGTGCCCGGCGGCACACTCGAACCTTTTTGCACACCCAGCAATCTTTTGCCGATAGACCGGCTGGTGGAAATCATTTTCAAGTGCACCCGCGCACTCGATTACGCCTATCGCGCAGGGATTACCCACCGCGACATCAAGCCGGCCAATATCCTGCTTGCCCAAGACAGCAATGGGGGGCATGGTGACATCAAGATTTCGGACTTTGGCGCAGCGCTGGTCACCACCAGCGACCAGACACGCACCCAGGTCACTGGCGTCGGCTCACCAGCCTACATGTCGCCACAACAACTGCGCGATCAGCCGTTGACACACCAGACGGACATCTACTCACTGGGCGTCATGATGTACCAATTACTGACGGGGAGGCTGCCTTTCGGGTCATCCTCCAACTACGGCATGATTTACCAGATATGCAATACCGACCCGCCACCACCCTCCACGTTTCGCACAGACATTCCCCCAGGCCTTGAGGCCGTGGTAATTCGCGCGATGCAAAAGGAATTGCGCTATCGCTACCAGACATGGGAAGCGTTTTCCCATGATCTCGCCCAGTCTTTCCGCAATAAGCAACTCTCCGCGCAACATCAGGAATTTCCTGATAGCGAAAAATTCGAAGCGCTGCGCGCACTGCCTTTCTTTACGGAATTTTCAGATGTCGAACTCTGGGAAGTCGTGCGCTTTTCAAGCTGGAAAGAAGTCGCCCCGCGCACTGTCATCATGAAGGACGGTGAACCGGGCAACTTTTTCGCCTTTTTGCTGGAAGGCGAACTCAACGTTGAGAAAAACAACCGTCACCTGGTCACGCTGAATGCCGGCGAATGTTTTGGCGAAATGGCCATCATCCGTCGCGGCAAACACGAACGCGGCGCGGATGTCGTGGCCAAAACCACGGCGCGCGTCGTCACCATCCCGACCCAAGCACTACAGCATGGCTCAAACGCCTGCCGCATGCACTTCTACCAAGGTTTTCTCGACATCATCGCCAGCCGACTGGCCGATGCCAACCGTCGGATAGCATCGGCCCCATAAACCAGAATTCAGCTAGCGGCACGAACAACAATATCCAGGCACTTTTGCAGGTCACCGGATTCATACATCTCGGTCATGATGTCACTGCCACCCATGAATTCACCGCCAATATAAAGCTGCGGCACTGTCGGCCAGTTGGCGTAGTCCTTGACTCCCTGACGTATGTCCGGATTAGCCAGCACGTCAACTGTCACGGGGTTTTTGATACCACATGCCTTGAGTATTTCTATCGCGCGTGAAGAAAAACCACACTGCGGAAATTGCGGCGTTCCCTTCATGAACAGAACAACTGGATTATTTGTCACTAGGTCATGAATCTTTTGATGGGTGTCCATTGCGTACTCCAAAATTGTCAGGCAAAAAATTCAGTAAAAATCGCG
>WOYI011111381.1_pt1 | contig 12483 bp, 10 predicted proteins | sample 6423411 | NCBI WGS metagenome assembly WOYI01 (sample SAMN13441803, study PRJNA592873) | oil field metagenome | biome: oil field; feature: oil-well bore; material: oil-contaminated soil; isolation source: oil-contaminated soil from oil-well borehole | place: Germany: Wietze | collected 2016-10-18 ... | reverse complement strand
ACTTGAGAATGTTTCAAAATATTATAAATCAGCAGATACCGTATCAGTTGGGATGCAAAATGTCAACTTGAGTTTTGATATCGGTGAGTTCGTAGCCATCACTGGAGAATCGGGTGCAGGTAAATCAACGCTTTTAAATGTACTTTCAGGACTTGATAAATATGAAGAAGGCGAATATTTTTTAAATAATGAAGAAACCTCTCATTATACAATTAGAGATTGGGAACGATTTAGAGGTACGTATATTGGCTTTGTCTTCCAAGATTATAACATTATTGATAGTTATAGTGTCTTGCAAAATGTATTATTAGCACTTGAAGTTCAAGGTTATGATTCAAAAAAACGTAAACAAAGAGCATTAGAACTGATTGATCGTGTCGGCTTGACATCCCATAAGCATCATAAAGCATCGAAATTGTCGGGTGGTCAAAAACAACGCTGTGTCATTGCACGTGCACTAGCGAAAGATTGCCCAATTATTGTAGCTGATGAACCTACAGGGAATCTCGATTCCAAATCCGGAAAGCAAGTGATTGATTTACTTCATGAGGTTTCCAAAGATAAACTCGTCATTATTGTTACACATGATTATGAACATGTTGAACAATATGTGACAAGAAAAATTTTAATGCATGATGGTGAAGTTGTCGAAGACAAAAGATTGAAATCTGTAGAACTCACGGAAGCAAAAACTATACCACATGTACAAAATATGAGTTTTGGTTTGCTGTTAAGATTTGCGTTTAGAAATTTATTTTCAACACCTAAAAAATTGATTTTTATGCTGCTGATGCAAATTATTGTCGTCGGTGTTTTTACCGTCGTCTACACGAATCAAATAAGCGGTATTCGAGAAACAGGGCTAAGTGACTACTATACGAATATTTACCCATCTGTTCCTGAAACAAGAGTGCTTGTTGAAAAAAGAGATGGCAGTGAATTTTCAATTGATGAAATTAACGCTCTAGCAAACAATCGTTATACTAACCACGTTTATGAAACGGGTTTGAATTTTTATAATGATCGTGCCATCTATTTCAAAATAAATGATTATGATTATTCCTATCAAATATCAATAGGCGATACGGATACTGCCAAAGCGCTCATCGCAAGCGATGTCGAAGGTAACATACCACAGGCAATCAACGAAGTTGCTTTGTCTAACTTTGATCAATATAATTTTGAAGTTCGTGATGAGATTGAATTATTCATTGGACCAACCCAAAATAGTTTTTATGGTGGATATGATGTTTTAATTGATCCCTATTATAGTGGAGGAATGGAAAATGATTATGAGTCAATTGGGACATTTGTGGTATCGGGATTTGATAAATTAAATCGTGATCGTATCTATTTTTCTGATGCATTTTTGAAACAAGCATACCCCATTGTTGTTGATCCATATTTTGATGAAATAGCATATGATCGGATGCAAAACATTATCTATAATCATTTACTTATAGAAACTGACGGTGTTACTTTAAGTTATTTTTCCACTTATAAAAATAATGATTATGATGCGTCTATCGAGAGTTATGATGGCAATGGTGCACCAATTATAGAAACGAGAGATTTCAATTTTATATTTTCAGATTTAAACTATGGCACTTATAGTAAAACGTTAACAGATTTAAGTGTCATTAGATATGGAACATTATCAGCAGAAGCATATATTTATTTTGATTCAGATATTTTAATGGGTGTCATTGATGAAATAACAACCAATTTTGAAGATGAATATATATCAGATACTCCAAGGGCAATCGTCTCATTGAGCGTGGATGGATATCACAATGGCACACGATTGATTGAAACACTTGATCAATCCGTATACAAAATCTATTATCCAGCAAATTTAGCAGATCCAATGCGCGATTTTTTAGTTTTTTTATCGAGTGTACTAGCGATTATCTTTCTAACTATATTTGGTGTGTTCCTATATTCAATCGTGCACGCTGTTACTAAGAATGTCATGGTTGCTAGAAAACGAGATTTTGCGATTTTCCGATCGGTTGGAACAAGTCAAGCGACACTTGGTCGTTTAGTCGTTTTAGAACAAATTATTATGAATGTAGCAGCATTTTTGATTACAATAATTGCCATTCAAATATTGGGAGCAAACGTGTCGCTCATCCGTGCCGCACTCACGTATATGGAGTTTAAAGATTATTTGATTCTTTTAGTTGCATTTGCATTGTTTGGTGCTTGGTTAGGTTTGCGATTTAATCGAAAGGTTTTCAAGCAAACGGTCATCGAAACATTGACATCAAGTAAGGATGGTGAATAAGATGATTAAATTAGAGCAAATCCAAAAATATTTTAATCGTAGAAAGCGTAATGAAATACATGTTTTAAACGATATTACATTAGATTTACCAGAAAGTGGACTTGTTGTCTTATTTGGGCCATCTGGATCGGGTAAAACAACCTTGCTTAATGTGCTGGGTGGCCTAGATAGCATTCAGAGCGGGACCATCACATTTGGAGACGATACAATCAATGGATATCATGCACATACATGGGATCGCATCCGCAATGAACATGTTGGTTATATTTTTCAAAACTATAATTTATTGCCAGATTTGAGTGTCTTTGACAATGTTGCTTTTGTTTTGAAGATGATGGGAATCACCGACCCTGATATCATAAAAGACCGTGTAGAATACATATTAAAAGCAATCAATATGTACCCATTTAGAAAGAAAAAAGCGACACAGTTATCTGGTGGTCAGCAGCAGCGGGTTGCCATTGCGCGAGCAATCGTTAAAAATCCTGATGTTGTTATTGCTGATGAACCGACTGGCAATCTAGATTCAAAAAACACGCTTGATATTATGAATATCATCAAACAGATATCTGAACAGACGCTGGTTGTATTGGTCACACATGAAAAGAATATCGCGAATCTTTATGCTGATCGTATCATTGAGATCAAAGATGGGCAGATTATAAGTGATGAAGTAAATGTCTCGGATGGGACACATCATTTCGGACCGGATGAAACCATTTATTTAAAAGACTTAATAGCAGTCGATGCTCAAATGGATGATCATCTAAACATTAATTATTTTTCGGATCAAAAACAGTCTGAACCGATTGAGATTAAATTGATTGTCAAAAACAAAACACTTTACCTGGATGTCAATTCGAAATTTAATAAGATTAAATTGATAGAAAAGAGTTCTGGTGTCATTGTCAAAGATGAGCATTATGTTCAAAAGACGAAAGCAGAACTGATGGCAACCTCATTTGATCGTCAAGCGATTGATAATAAGGATGTAAGCAGACAAAAACAATCAGTTGTAGACATTAAACAATCTTTATGGTTTGCTGTTAAGAAAATACTTCAGACCACAAGACGGGGCAAATTGATGTTGATGGCATTTGCTGTAGCGGGGATGGTTATCGCGCTATCTATTTCGATGTTTGCTACAGCTGTTATTATTGATCCTGAGCCTCAAATGACTATAGAAAAAGGTTATGTTCATGTCAATAACATCACGCCATTTAGTGAAACACAAATTGATTATTTACGCGCTTTACCTTTAGAAAGTGAAAGTTACTATATCAATCCTTATGGCTACTTACAGGTTCCGTTTATTACACCACAAGGTATCAATGCTTCGCTTAATTTGCAAGGACAGATAAATTTAATCTCTGCAGTGAATGAGCGACAAATTGAAAAGGGATCAAAACCCGAAGATGGAAATGATGGCATCATGATTACGCGAGCCGTTGCCGATGACTTGACAACCTCTTATCGCGGTCAAGATTATGGCATATGGAATGATGAATCACTACTTAATGAGTCGGTTAGAATTGCCGGAAAAAGCATACCCATTAAGGGCATTGTTTCTTCGGGTATCAAAATGGTTTATATGAGTGAATCTTTAGCAATGGATTATTTACTTAATGTTTATTCTAGCAATTCAGCCAGCGGGTTATCTACTGCATTTTCAGATGGACTCTCAGCCAGCGATCTCGCTTATGGTGTACTGCCAGCAACTCGTGATGAATACGTGATTACAACTGGATTTTTAACGCTGCTGGACCCTTTGATTGATGCATCGCTCTTAACCTACCCTTATGTGACTGATGAGATGATCATCAGCGGTGTGATTGATCATGAAGATCCTACGATTTATTTAAGTAAAGAGCAATTAATCTATAGCTATCTTTCAGAACAAAATAGCGTATATATTCATTCGGATGATGCTGTTGAATTGATTCAACTATTGGAATCAGATGATCGGATCAATGGCGCATTCACTGATGTTTATCAAGATGCTTATGATTCATTGAAACAGCAACAAGAAGTTATTCTTGCTTCATCGATTACAACATTTGTCATATTGATTGGAGCTTCGCTAATCGGATTTTATTTTGTTATTAGATCCTCTTTAATTTCTAGAATTTACGAAGTTAGTGTTTATCGTGCGCTGGGCGTGCATAAAAAAGATATTTTTGGTAGTTTTATTGTTGAAATATCAATTTTAACGACTGTATCTACTTTAATTGGATATCTTTTTGCCTCCATATTATTATCGAAATTGAGTGCTGGACTATTAGGCGATTTAAGATTTGTTTTAGTGACACCTTTAACCATTGGTGTGGGCATTATTCTCGTATACGGGTTAAACATTTTAGCGGGTATTTTACCGGTGTATTTATTACTTAGAAAGACGCCAGCACAAATATTGTCACAATATGATATTTAATAGAAAAAGGCTCGATGAGCCTTTTATATGATTACAACCATGTCGTTACATCATCGATATCAAGTCTAACTGATGGATAACCATCTTCAGCTTTTTTACCGATTGATATGATTAGAATCGGACGATACCGCTTGGGATCAAGTCCAAGGGCTTCAGCAAGCAATTCATGTTTAAAACCACCAATCGGACAGGTATCATAACCATATGATCTTGCTACATGCATGAGTTGCATGGCAATGATACCACCATCCAATATACCAGTGCGCTCAACTGCCGAATCTGTCAGATCATCGGCGAGATTAGCAATATTTCGTAGTTGTCTATCACGGACTTCTTCAGGCATGAGATCTGCTTTTACTGCCTTGTTGTAAATCGTTTGGGCAAATTCAAATTTATCCATGTCGGTCATCATGCAAATCATAGCTGATGAAGTTTCAAGTTGCGATTGATTACCGTGGAGTACAGCAACTAATTTTGCCTTTGCTTCAGCAGATTCAACAATGAAGAAGCGCGTTGGTTGCATGTTCATTGATGATGGTGCCCGCATCGTATCATTGATGATTTTTGTCATCTCTGCTTTTGATATTTTCACATTTGGATCATACAAACGTATAGAACGTCTTGTTGTTAAGTCAATCATTATATTTCCTCCTTTATGTCCTAGAAAATTATATCATTGATGAGGTTAAATAAGAAAATCATACGCTCTATTCATGCTATAATAAGTTGAAAGGTGATTATGATGAGTACAAATTTTATTTTAGTGAGACACGGTGAACCACGGTACGATGAAATAATGGTAGACGAGACACACGGCCTCGCTTGGGATTTTGGACGATTAACCGACGAAGGCATAAAACAAGTTAAAACGCTGGCAAATGATGCGCGTTTCTATAACGCTGATTTAATCATTTCATCCCCATATACACGCGCTTTAGAAACGGCTGCTGTGATTGCAAGCATAACAGGAATAGATATTCGCGTTGAAAATGATTTGCATGAGTGGTCACCAGACCTCACATTTAATCATCAATTTGGACCAGAAAAAGCACTTGAAATGAAAGAAATTATGAATGAATACTTTGCTTTTCAAGGCCATCCACCTCGTGACTCTAAATTTCATTGGGAAGCCATAACAGCAGTGAAAAACCGTGTTTTAAATGTCCTGTATAAATATTTAAAATATCGTACTGTCATCGTGGTATGTCATGGTATTGTCATGGATTCTTTAACGGAATTTGATCATAGATACGGTTATTGTGACACGGCTGAAATCACGTTATAATGCAAACAAAGAAACTTGAAACATGGTATTTGCAGCACCATTTGAAATTTGCTTTTCGTCAAACGACTGATCCATATCGAATTTGGGTTTCAGAAATTATGCTGCAACAAACTCAACTAGAAACCGTTATGCCATATTATGAACGATTTTTGTCGTTATATCCCGATGTTGTTGCACTATCAGAAGCGCAAGATGAAGCATTAAAAAAATGTGTTGAAGGTATCGGTTATTATCGTCGTTTTATGTTAATGAAAAAAGCAGCTATAATGATTGTAAAAGACTATCATGGTATAATTCCTGATACATATGATGCGCTATTGGCATTGCCAGGCATTGGGTTATATACTGCCGGTGCAATGATGTCAATCGCTTATCATCAGCCATATGGTGCGGTGGACGGCAATGTTATTCGTATCTTGTCAAGACAATACAACATTCAAGAAGATATGCGTCAAGAAAAACACAAACATGTTATTAGAAAGATTAATCAATCTTTAATTGAACAAGCTAACCCGCCTGATTATACACAAGCGATGATGGATTTGGGTAGAACGATTTGTAAACCTAAAAACCCACTGTGTGAACAATGCCCCATCGCAGAAACATGTCAAGCATATGAGTTAGGTATTCAGCAAACCTTACCTTTTATGTCTAAATTGCATTCCGTTAAAGAAATTGATTACATTGTTCTAGTCATTTTCTCAAAAGATGGTTTTGTTTTAAGAAAAAGAAAGGCATCACTTTTGGAAGGCATGTATGAATATCCACAGTATGAAAGCGAAAGTATTCAACATGTCATCAATATGCTAGATGATCAAGGTATTATCATTGACGTCATTGGAAAAGCCGTAGAGATGCAACATGTATTCACACATCAGAGATGGCACATGCACATCTATCAATGTCGGCTAATTGGTCAAAAAATTGATACTGATTGGCAAATTTATCGTGAAGATGAAATCAATCAATTACCGATGGCAACCGCTCATCGAAAAATAAGAAGGTCGTAAAATGGATAATATTGAAATAAATAATGTCGAAACAAAACTAGGAAATGTTAAACTTGTAACCTTGCGTTCAAAACATCTAGAAGTTATATTAACATCATATGGCGCAGGTATTTACAAGTTTAGATACGACGGTTTGGATCTAGTAACAAGCCCTGAAAGTTTGGACGACTATTTGACTTCAACCGCTTATTATGGCAAAACAATTGGTAGACATAGTGGGAGATTACAAGGGCCGATGTTTACCATAGACGGCAAGTCTTTTCGTGTTATGACAGATAAAAACGAACCATCACAATTGCACAGTGGTCCTGAGGGTTTGTCTTTCCAACATTTTCAATTGTCAAGCTATGAACATATGGGAAGTGCATTTCGTGTTACGTTTTCATGTCATTTAAAAGCATTTACTGATGGTTTTCCTGGTCATTTAAATGTTGATGTGACATACGAATTAACAAAAGAAGAAACGTTGAAAATTGGCTATAAAGCAACCACTTCTGAACCCACAATTTGCAATTTAACCAGCCATTTATATTTAAATTTAGGTCAGCATAAAGAAACCATTAAGCGACACAAACTTTATATCAACAGTGATCGATACTTAAAGATTGATGAAAAATATCAGTTATTATCAATTGAAAATACAGTTTCAACCGTATTTGATTTTAGATTACCTGTTTTACTAGAAAATCGTATTCACCAAGTAAAACAACCTGATATCGCTGGTTATGATCACTGTTTTCTCTTAAATAAGCATGATGATCGGGAGGCCGTCCTAACTTTGTCTGATACTGAATCAGACATGGCAGTTGATATTTACACCGATTATCCATCTATCTTGGTATATACGCACAATCATCCCGCTATCGTACCATTGCATGATGTCAACACTGATGGCGTTCACTCTAGCATAGCCATCGAATGCCAATATCCACCGGATGGCATACATGAAGATTTGCTTGCAAGCGGGATTTTAAGACCCGGCGAAATCGAACATAAATTTATCACAATCAGACCATATTTAACTAAATAATAGAGCATGACTAGTCCGTCATTAATATTTTGAAATGTTCGTTTTTATTAAGCATTCTATAAAGCGGATAACCGATAATATATAAGACAGTGGCTTCTCCTAGACCGACCCATAATAAACCGATAAAATATGGGTAATCAAGCACATAATTAAGCATTGCAGCAACGAACACAGCGTTGATTATTACAGGAAATAATAAGGCAATCAAGGGTTTTCTTCTCATTGGTATCATCAATAAGATGGCAAGCATGGTCGCCAATGTTCCAATGATGGGGTCGATGATACCTAATGTCGAAAATAAAAAATTAGCAACAAATGTCCCCATTACCAACCCGATAGCGTGTTTTTTATTGAAAAACACGAGGACTAGCAAAGCTTCAGCAATTCGAAACTGGACTTGCCCGAAACTCATAAACTGGAAGATATAGACAAGTGTGACATAGATGGTCGCAATCATCGCTTCCCAAATCAACATTTTTATTTGTTTATTCATAAAAAACTCCCTGTTTTTTTTAGCTGGTTTCCTAGGATACAGCTTTTTGTTTTTACCGCTCTATTCTATCAAAAACATGTTATAATTACAACACAAAGGAATGATTTAATGAGTATCACTTTTGAAGTGCTTCACACATGTAAACAAACTGGTGCGAGACTTGGTCGTTTGACAACGCCACATGGTGTGTTTGAAACGCCTATTTTTATGCCTGTAGGTACTCAGGCATCTATAAAAACGTTAGAACCATCCGAAATTAAAGAGGTTTCAGATGGTTTGATATTAGGAAATACATATCATTTGTGGCAACAACCCGGTGAGGAGATCATCAAGGATCATGGTGGAATCAGAGGTTTTATGGATTGGGATGGCGCTTTACTTACCGATAGCGGTGGATTCCAGGTGTTCTCATTAACTGATATGAGAAAGATAACGGAAGAAGGCGTTCATTTTAAACACCATAAAAATGGCTCAGAATTATTTTTATCGCCAGAGATTGCGATGCGAATTCAAGAAAATCTTGACGCGGACATCATCATGAGTTTTGATGAATGTCCACCACCCTATTCAAGTGATGATTATATGAAAGAAAGTGTGGCGCGAACCTTGCGGTGGGCAAAACGCGGTAAAGAAGCGTTGACAACAAACCAAACGTTATTTGGCATTGTACAAGGTGGGTTGAATAAGGATTTAAGAAGGTTTTGTGCAGAAGAACTTGTTAAAATGGATTTTCCTGGTTATGCCATTGGTGGTTTATCAGTAGGCGAGAAGAAACACGAGATGTATGAGATCACAAAATTTCTAAATGACGTACTACCGATTCACAAACCACGCTATTTAATGGGTGTAGGTGCACCAGATGATTTAATTGAAAATATCATAAATGGCATGGATATGTTTGACTGTGTCTTGCCTACTAGAGTAGCTAGACACGGGACAGCATTGACAACTACTGGAAAAATTGTCATTAAAAATCAAACTTATGAAAAAGATTATCAACCACTTGATTTATTGTTGCAAACGAAAGTATCACGATATACAAGGAGTTATATTCGCCATTTATTCAAGGCGAATGAAATGCTTGCAATGCGCTTAGTTACCTATCAAAACTTGGCTTATCTAAAGCATTTGATGGCTGAAATCAGATGTGCTATTAAAGAAGATCGTTTAGGTGATTACTATCAAACGATGAAGAAAAACACAAATTATTTTAAATCACGTTAATTCTCTTTATTTTAAGTGATGTTTCGTGTAAAATAGAGTTAGTTAACCGAGGAGGGATATCATGGTATTCGGCGAATCAGAAAACTTCAACCAAAAACCTGTCATTAAAGTGATTGGGGTTGGTGGTGGCGGTGGCAATGCTATTAACCGTATGATTGAAAACGACGTCAAAGGCGTCTCTTTTGTCGCGATTAATACAGATGCACAAGTACTCAAGGTCTCTAAAGCTGATACGCGTGTTCAAATCGGTAAATATTTAACGAGAGGTCTTGGTGCTGGCGCTAAGGCAGAAGTTGGTAAGGAAGCAGCTTTGGAATCAATCACGGATATTGAAGAAGTATTATCTGATGCAGATATGGTTTTTATTACGGCTGGTATGGGCGGCGGTACAGGTACAGGTGCTGCGCCAATCATTGCACAAAAAGCAAAAGAATTAGGATGTTTAACAATTGGTATCGTGACAAAACCATTCGCTTTTGAAGGTCCTGCAAGAATGCAAGCTGCGATTTACGGCTTAGAAGAATTAAAACCACATGTGGATACATTGATTGTCATTCCGAATGAACGCTTATTGGCTATTTCTGGTCCAACGACACAATTGTTAGATGCCTTTAGAGAATCTGATAATGTCCTTCGACAAGGGGTTCAAGGTATCGCTGAAATCATCGCCATTCCGGGTCTTATCAATGTTGATTTTGCCGATGTAAGAACGGTTATGGAAAACAAGGGAACAGCATTGATGGGTATCGGTATCGCTTCTGGCGAAGATCGTGCCATTGAAGCGGCTAGAAAAGCAATTCACTCAAAACTCTTGGAGGTTTCTATCGATGGTGCTACTGACGCGATTGTCAATATTACATCGGGCACGAATATTACATTATTTGAAACCGAACAAGCCTTATCGGAAATTAGAAATGCGACTGATCGCAGTCTCAATATTATATATGGTACAACGGTCAATGCTGATTTAGATGAAGAAATGATTGTTACGGTGATTGCTACAGGTTATGAACTAAAAGCTAAAGGATCTACGATTGAGAACTTAGCAACTGAAATCTTTAAAAAGAGTTCAGATGAACAATTGACATTAACCAGACAAGGACTGAAGCAAACCGATGAATTTACTCCGGAAAATGATGGTATTGTTGAAGGTACAAAAAAGGAAAGAAATATTCCTGCTTGGTTAAAAAACAAGAACAAATTTTAAGAAGGCGCAAGCCTTTTTTAACGAGAGGACTGAAGTCCCATGCTAAAAGCTGGTATCGTCGGATTACCAAATGTTGGTAAATCGACACTATTTAATGCAATTACAAAAGCAGAAGCACTTGCTGCAAATTACCCATTTGCTACCATTGAACCAAATGTTGGCGTTGTTTATGTGCAAGATGCACGATTAGATGTACTTGAAAAAATATATAAACCTAAGAAGGTTGTTCCCACCGCTTATGAATTCATTGATATCGCTGGTCTTGTCAAAGGTGCATCCAAAGGCGAAGGCTTAGGAAATCAATTTTTGTCACATATTAGAGAAGTCGATGCAATCTGCCAAGTCATTCGCTGTTTTGAAGATGAAAACGTAACCCATGTTGAAGGATCCATTAATCCAATTAGAGATATCGAAACCATCCAATTAGAGCTTAATCTGGCGGATATGGAATCCATTGATAAAAGGTTGGATAAACTACAAAAAAAAGTTAAAGCAAAAGCCCCAGATGCAAAAGAAGAATTTGATGTCTTAAAACGTATCAAAGAAATCCTTGATCACGATGGAAATCCACGTTTGTTATCTTTTTCTAAAGAAGAAGAAAAACTGGTAAAAAGCTTTAATTTATTATCTTTAAAACCAATGATTTATATCGCTAATATTGCTGAGGATGATTTAACTGATCCACATCAAAACGCTTTTTACCATGATTTAATCACTTATGCTAAACAAACAGAAACAAAACTTGTTTTTATATCTGCACAAGTCGAGATGGAAATTGCAGCATTAAGCCCAGAGGAACAGTTAACTTTTTTGGATGCCTATGGGATGAAAAGATCCGGATTAAATGATGTGATTGAACAAAGTTACGATCTACTAGGATTACAAACCTATTTTACAGCCGGTGAACCCGAAGTGCGTGCTTGGACATTCCATAAAGGAATGAGAGCGCCGCAATGCGCAGGAATCATCCACAGTGATTTCGAGCGTGGTTTTATCAAAGCCGAAACGTTATCATTTGCTGATTTAATCACTTATGGTAGTCCGCAAGCTGCTAAAGAAGCAGGTCGTGTTCGGATGGAGGGCAAAGATTATATTGTTCAAGATGGTGATATTATGCTATTTAGGTTTAATGTATGATGATACCACATTATCATGAAACAATCATTTGCGCATCAAAGTATTTCACACCATCGGAAATTAAAAAATTATTTGATCTTGGCCAACATGATTTTGGTGAAAACCGCGTCCAAGATTTCTTGATGAAAAAAGAGGCTTTAGCTGATTTAGATATCACTTGGCATTTCATTGGACATTTACAAACCAATAAGGTCAAAAAAGTCATAAACGAGATAGACTATCTCCATACGCTTGATTCAATTCGTTTAGCGGACGCGATTCAAATGTATAGAGAAACGCCATTATCGTGTTTTATTCAACTAAATTTGACAAAAGAACTACAAAAAAGTGGTGTTTTCGCTGAAAATTTGACTCATTTCATGGATGAAATGAAAAAATA
>WOYI011281684.1_pt1 | contig 12489 bp, 16 predicted proteins | sample 6423411 | NCBI WGS metagenome assembly WOYI01 (sample SAMN13441803, study PRJNA592873) | oil field metagenome | biome: oil field; feature: oil-well bore; material: oil-contaminated soil; isolation source: oil-contaminated soil from oil-well borehole | place: Germany: Wietze | collected 2016-10-18 ... | reverse complement strand
CTATTATTACGAGATGTTACATCAGTCGCTCGTGCGTATTGGCGAAAGTCCTGTTAGTGTCTTAGTACTCTTATTTGATGGTCAAGAATTCATATTCGTGATTGACTTACTCAACTGTTCTTCTTATACTTTATTAGAAAAAGAGGTTTCTGTTTGCTAAATCGAGTCGAAAAGACTTGACCAAACGGAGGGGTAATATGCGTAAATTTATTAATTAAAAAATCAAAGGACAAAAGTGCGCTAGAAATAGCAATAACAAAACTTCAAGAATATGAAAAACAAGTCAAAGATAGCAAAGAATTCGAAATTAAGGCACTGCGATGTATGGAGCAATATGACAAAAATAGAAGATAGATTGCTATCCGGTATGCCGGACAGAGTTTGATGACGTCAAATATCAAAGAGGAAACGATGAAAGAAAAAAAGACTGTTCGTTTAACACAGACAGTGCAGAGCGCGGGTTGAGCCTGTAAGATAGGTCCGGGAGACCTGTCCGAAATCATGCACGATTTGCCGCTCATTCAAGATCCGAATTTACTAAGCGGATTTGAACACGCGGAAGACGCGGGAGTGTATAAAATTTCCGCTGATCTCGCTTTGGTTCAAACGGTTGATTTTTTTACTCCCACTGTTGACGATCCTTTTACCTTCGGACAGATTGCGGCCGTCAATGCGCTAAATGATATTTATGCCATGGGCGCCAGGCCGCTGACAGCGATGAATATTGTCTGCTTTCCAATCAAGACAATGGATAAATCCGTGCTCAAAGAAGTGCTGCGCGGGGGATTGGATAAAATGCGCGAAGCCGGCGTTTTGCTTATCGGCGGGCATAGCGTTGAAGACAACGAAATTAAATATGGCCTTTCTGTAACAGGAGTGGTTCATCCTGATAAAGTCTTGTTTAATCGCGGCGCCGGAATTGGTGATAAATTAATTTTGACAAAGCCTCTGGGGACGGGAATTATCAGCACCGCCGTTAAAGCCGAAGAAGCATCTGACGAACAAATGAAACAAGTGATTAATTCCATGACCATGCTTAATAAAAAAGCGTCGGAAATGATGATTGCTGCAGATAACGTTCACTCCTGCACAGACATCACCGGCTTCGGTTTTTTAGGACACGCCAGTGAAATGATTGAGGGCGGCGATGTCGGCCTGCGCATCAATTCTTCTACCATCCCGGTTTTTCAGGGTGTACGGGAATTAATGGAAACAGGTTTTATTCCCGGCGGTCTTTATCGCAATAAAAATTTCCGCATCAATCAAGTCGAAAAAGAACAGACCTGTCCGGAATGGATTTTTGATGTCCTCTTTGATCCGCAGACAGCGGGAGGGCTATTTTTCAGTCTGCCCGGCGATAAGGCACAAAACCTTGTGGGAAAAATGCATAACGCCGGAATTGTTGATGCTGCTGTTGTCGGCGAAGTTGTTGCCGGTCATCCCGGTAAAATTTTTGTTTATTAGGAGGATTTAGCCGGCGGTTCCATTTATGCCCGAACCATGAAATTTGAATCCATCACAATCAAAAAAGAGACGGAGCTGAATTTAAAAAAGATCATGGATATAGTCCGGCCTGATGATTCATTGGTCTTTCTGATGCAGGGCAGCCCTGATCCCGATGTCATAGCTTCGGCTATGGCATTGCGTGAAATTATCCAGCGGAAAAAAGGCCTGGCCAAAAGCGTTTTCGTGTCCACAGAGCCATTGGTCAGACAGCAAAATAAAGAATTTGTTTCTTTCATGCGTCTAAATATTCACTTAATTAATCAAGTGGATTTGAATTCCTACCGTTTAATTGCGCTTTTGGATGCCCAGCCATCTTTTTTTGATGACGCATTAAACTTTATAAAGCCGCATATTGTTTTCGATCATCACCCCCGTGAAGGAAACTGGCAGGCGGATATGGAAGATATCCGGCCTGACTACGGTGCTTTATCCAGCATCCTAACCGAGTATTTGCTTTGTGCCCGCGTGAAAATCCCCCGCAACTTGCACACCGCTTTGCTTTATGGAATCAAATCGGATACGGATAATTTTGATCGTGCCACCATTATCGAAGATATCAGAGCTTATACCTATCATACAAAACACGCCAATATGCGGCTGATTCGCCGCATCGAACTTAATCAAACGCCGGGCAGTTTTTTGAAACATTACGATCACGCCTATCATCACATGAACAATTTTCACGGCCGGCGGGTTTGTTATCTGGGAAGTGTTGAAAGCGCTGATGTCTGTGTTCAGATCGCAGATTTTTATTTGCATTTGATCGGCACTTACTATGTAGTTGTGGCCGGAACTGCCGGCGATAAGTTCATCATTATTTTTCGTGGAGATGGTTATCGGCAGGATTGCGGCGCAATTGCGCAAAGGGCTTTCGGGTTAATCGGTAAAGGCGGTGGACATCGAAGCGCCGCCCGAATGGAAGTTCCTCTGGAAGTATTAAAAAAGAAATTAAATGACGATTTGTCTCAACGAAACATTGACAGGTTTCTTTTTCAAAGTCTAAAAAGGGACCAAAAACCTGATACCGCCGGACATTGAGAAGGTATTGAAAAAAAATTTGTTTTAGGAAGGAAAACTTATGAAAGACATTGGATTTAAAAAAGAAATAGCAACAGGCAGTTACCTTGATCATTTTAACGGTTTTCAGGAAAAGAAACTTACAATTGAAGTGCGTTATGATGAAATTACCGGTGTTTCGACCCGCATTTTACCTTACCGCGTGCGTCCAATCAAAAAGCCTGATTTAGATTTTTATTTGGAAAAATCACCGGAATCATTATGTCCTTTTTGTCCCGGTCTTTTTGAAAAGACAACTCCTGATTTCATGCCCAATATTACCAAGGAAGGGAAATTCCGGCGGGGAGAAGCGTGTCTGTTTCCTAACGCCTTTCCTTATGATCAAAATAATAATGTGGCAATTTTATCTTCACGGCATTTCATCGGAATGGATCAATTAACAGCAGATACAATGCGTGATGGTTTTGCCGTCTGCCGTGATTATTTTCACCGCGTTGCCGAATTGAATTTGGGTTATAAATATTGTTCAATTAACTGGAACTATATGCCCCCTGCCGGTGGTGGGTTGATTCATCCGCATTTGCAGACAATTGCCGGACATAAACCCACTAATTTTATGCAACGGCTTTTGACCAGCGCCCAGAATTACGCTGCTGCTACCGATGGAGAAAACTTATGGCGTAACTTAATTGCTTTGGAAAAAAACGCTAAAGAGAGGTTCATTGCCAGCACGGGAACTATCAGTTGGCTGACAAGTTTTGCGCCGAAAGGCATGGCCGGAGAAATCGATTTTATTTTTAAGGAAAAAACATCATTTTTTGATTTAACGGAAACTAATTTCAACGAACTTCTGACAGGACTATCCAGAGTGTTTAGCTATTTGCACGCAAATGATTTTATAAGTTTCAATATGACATTATATGCGACAATGACAAACAATCGCAATTTTTGCGTGCAGGGAAAGATTGTGCCGCGATTTGTGGTTAATCCTTTGGGAACGAGCGATTTGAATTATTTTGAAAAGCTGCATAATGAAATTATTTGCCCGACTGTTCCGGAAGAATTGTGTCGCGAACTTCAACCTTATTTTATGGAGTCATAAAATAATCTCATGCAACTATCTATAGTTGAATGTTGGCAGTTTCTTTTTCTGTCGGCGTTTGCCGTCGCCAATTATTCGCTGGTTATGCTTCTGCTGTACAAAATTAATCCCGAACTGGTCAGCAAGCTGGATATGTTGAATATAATAATTCTCGCACTGGTTCTGCCCTGGTTTTCGTTGGTTGGCGGTTACATTACCGGACTAAGAAATAAAATATCCCATGCCCTTTCTACCATCGGGAAAATTGCCATTATAGATGATCTGACCCAGGTATTTAACCGTCGCCAGATGTACAAAATTCTGGAACATGAGAAAGCTCTTGTGGACAGAGGAGTTAATTCTTTTTCCATCTGTATATTCGACCTGGATCACTTCAAAAGAGTGAATGATACTTTCGGCCATTCAGCGGGAGATATCATACTTAAAGCTGTGGCTCAGGAAGCTCAAAGAATCTTCGCAATATTGACCACATTGCGCGGTATGGCGGTGAAGAAATTATTCTCATTTTGACCCATTCTGAAAAACGTGAAGCAATGGACTGTGCTGAAAGAATTCGGGAGCTAACTAAGCAAATTGTATTTGATAATATGCCTGAAGATTTTAGAATCACTATTTCCGTTGGCGTAACGGAATATCAACCCACTGAATTAATTCAGGAAGCGATAAACAGGGCGGATACGGCGCTTTACAGGGCAAAGGCTAATGGCCGGGATAGAGTGGAATATGAACCGGTGTCCAAGTCATAGCTTTCGCGAATAAAGCCTTTTGGGGAGTGGACGCCGGTTTTTATTTAATCAACATCATTGCTCGTTTTGGCAGGTTCCGTTTTTGTGGTTTCTTTTGCCGTTGAACTTTCACTGGTTTCTGATTTTTCTTTCTTAGCCGTTGTGTGCGGTTTCTTGCCCTTATAATCTGTCGCGTACCATCCTGTTCCTTTTAAACTGAAAGAAGATAGTGACATTAATTTTTGCACCTTGCCTTTGCAGAATTTGCAGCTTTTTAATTCCGGGTCGGAAATTCCCTGAAAAGCTTCAAATTGTTTTCCGCATTTATTGCATTTATATTCATAGATAGGCATAAAAACACCCCTCCTTAATTAAATATGTCAAAGTTCTTAAAATTGCGGCTGAAGCAATCCAATACTATTTCCAAATCGTAACCTTTTACAGGTTGCAGAGCCGCTCTGGTCAGGTTGTGTACAATAACTTCTTCTTTTTCCTTATCATCGTTATCAGCATGAAAATCAATCGCGCCATTGCTGAAACGCAAAACGTGAATCAGTTCGTGCACGGCTATGTAAAGCATTAAAGGACTTAATTTGATGAACGGATTTGCTCTTTCCACAGCGTCCAGAATGTTGTTGTCCTGTAAACATATTCTGTAAAAATCGAAGCCATCTTTGCAGCTTTCGTCAAGGCCATCAGCCTTTTCATATGTATATTTGCAAAGATGAGCGAATGTCCCGTCTTTTATCTCCTGCTCGTTCAAATAAGCAAGCGTTTTTACGTCATATTTATTTTTTTTGAATTGTCCCTCACTCAATCTGAACTGACGCGATACCAGGTTTTCGGCATCGTTGAAAGCTCTTTTTGCCATGGGCACTTGAAGTGTGTTAAAATAAAGCGGCATAAATCACCAAAAAGTTTTCTTCAGTTCGCCCGTAATATATTTACTCGAATAATTATTGTCAAGATATTAGACTATAGCCTTGTAAAATTAAAAGCTTATGGCAATCCCACATAAGGTCCGTAAAAATCCATTGTAGTGTATATATCGCTGACATCGTCAATTTTTAAGGACATTGCCCGGTAACCACCATGAATATTTAGAAAAGGAAAAGGAGTTACATTGATATCCGCCATGGCGTCATAAAAAAAGCTTCCTGAATAGCCCATGCCTACGAATTTTGCCCGCGCTTCCAGAGAATGTCGGCGAGCAGACCGATTTTAGCGCCGAGGCCGATCATAGGAATAGGAACGTGAATATCTTTTTTATTATCGTATACGAATGAATTCATTCTTGCTTCGCCATCGAGGTATTTAATCTTGCCGATAATTCCAATGGAAAATCCGGCAAGAATATTTTCGAGGTTTAAAAATTTATATTGATATTCAAGATCAATCATACTCGTTTTTAAGTCGGATTCGACGTAGGCACCAGCAATATATGTATCGCCGTTAAATTTAACTTCTTTGTTAAGATCATTATCCAGATTGATTTCCGTTCCCTCAACGCCGTTGCCGTCTACGCGCAAATCGCCTTTAAACGTGGGAATCCAGTACTCGGAGGCTGTCCGAGAATAGCTTTTTAGGCCTTTTTTGCACTCGTAACTACTTGATATTACAGAAGCCGAATTTAGTAAAATTGAGTTTTCGGACAGCCTCCTCGGCGTGAGCGCCGAATCCCAAAGCATAAACTGAAGGGGCAAAAAATATGGTCATTAAAACACGTGTTCCCAGTACAGCAAATAAGTTCTTTTCTATTCGCGGATTGTAAACACATCTGAGAACCAAAATTAAATTGACAATTTTGGCGCTCAAGGCGTATATCGTTTTTAAAATGACAGGATTTTTGTATAATTCCTCTACCCGTCTGGCGTAGGCCGGAATCCAGGAATATTTTAAAATAATGGATATACCCTAAAGGGCACCATGTCCGGTTTTCGTATGACATCGATGTAGATTTTGTGTTATTATGCGAAGCATTAAAGTAGAGATTCCTCGATTTATAAAAAGGTGAATATGGCAAATAAAACTGTTTTGAGAAAAGCAAAAATCAGAATAGGCTTTTTATACGGTGGCCGGTCGGGCGAGCACGACGTTTCGCTTTGCTCCGCCGCTTCGGTTTTTTCCGCCCTTGATCGAAACAAATATTACGTAACGGCCATAGGCATCGACAGAGACGGCCGCTGGTATGTTCAGGACAAGCCGCAAATTATTCCAGATAAAGATTTCGGCAGAAAAATGGCTTTGAAAAAAAGCGGCATGTGGCTGGTCAATCATTTCGAGCAGAAAAACAAACTGCATCTTTACAACCTCAAAAACAAGAATAAAGAAGTGATTGTGGATGTTGTGATTCCCGTGCTTCATGGGACATTCGGCGAAGACGGCACCCTGCAGGGTCTGCTGGAGCTGGCGATGGTTCCTTACGTGGGCGCGGATGTTATCGGTTCGGCTGTAGGTATGGATAAGGACGTTGCCAAGAGATTGCTCAACGAGGCAGGCATTCCGGTTGCTCCTTCTGTAACTGTGAGTAAACAGCAATGGCAGGATAACACGAAAATTATTAGTAAGATCGCGCTAGCTAAACTAGGGCTGCCGCTATTTGTCAAACCGGTTTGCGCTGGCTCTTCCGTCGGTGTGAAGAAGGTGAAGAAAAAAGAATTACTTGCTAAAGCGATGAATTTCGCTTTTCAGTTCGACACGCGCGTCATGATTGAGAAGGCCGTTGATTGCCGCGAGATCGAATGTGCGGTGTTGGGAAATGAAACTCCCGCAGCATCAATATTGGGCGAGATAATTCCCCATCATGAGTTTTATTCCTATGAAGCCAAGTATCTTGATCCCGAAGGCGCGGCGCTCAAAATTCCGGCACAAGTTAAAGCATCTCTTGCCAATAAAATCAGAGAGACTGCCCTTGACGGATATATGGCTTTGGGCTGTTCTTCAATGGCGCGGGTTGATTTCTTTCTGGATAAGAAAACCGGCAAATTTTACCTCAACGAAATAAACACGCTTCCCGGTTTTACCAGCATCAGCATGTATCCCAAACTGTGGGAAGCCACCGGCCTAAAATACAGCGACCTTCTGAACAAACTGATTGAGTTGGCGCTGGATCGTCATAAGAAGAAGTTGGAAATAAAAACGGAAGGGATTAAATGAGACTCAAGTTTCAGGAACGCAGTGAACTGAAACTTGTAAGTCGAATTATCCCGATAGCGTAGCGTGTCGGGATGAGTACAACTGAACATTTGTACTCATTTTTGAACAGCCCCAATTTACATGTTTTATGAAGTCCGTATATTAATTGTTGAATAAGAATATGAATTAGAAAGAGGTAACAATGTTGGTGTCTGGACATAGAAAACCGGAAGACTTAGCTCAAGCGGTTACAAAGGAACTTAAAAAAAGAAAGCATCAGTCTCTTCCAATGGCGGTTCTAACTGAACTATTTGATGCTCTGTATTTTGCTAGTTTAAAAACCGAAGAGTCACAGTCAATTGCCTGTTACATTGTCTATATCGACCCAGACAATCCTGATCCGAAACCACCTGCTCGCATAGTCAAGGACAGATGGAGCTATGTAAAACTGAGTAAGAGAGTACCATTTACTCCATCCTCTTTGGTGAAGATAGCGAAAGCTTCCGATCCTAGATCATAGGGCACCTGAGATCGTTTGAGGCCAAAGGCCTGATAGAGTTTTTTTTGGTTGACTGTGACATGAGACGGGATCATGTATTTTTTTTGTGACGCCAGATCGATGACCACGCTCGATTGAGCATGCAGCAACTCATTACGGATTTGTTCGAAGCTCATGGGTTCTTGCTGAAGAGCGATGCGATAGACGGCCTGTTTGGCAAGCGTGAAGGCAAGGAAGCAAATAGCGATGTGGGCTTTGATACGATTTTCAGTCCAGTGAAAGATGGGCCGCATTTTCAGGTCGTGCTTGCTGATTCGGAACGCCTCTTCGATTTGCCATAGTTCGCGGTACCTCGAAAGACACTCGCTTGACGTTTTATCGGTGGCGTTGGTGATGACCCCGTGAAATCCATCCCATTGGGCATCCGCCTTGATTTTTTCCTGGTTGATAGACGCGCTGCCGTTTTCAATGCTGATGTATTTTTTTGAGCCGTAATGGGGAATAAGGTCTTTCACTTTCTTTCAGCCCATGCAACTCGTCTTCCATGACCTCCTCGTTGTAATCGGCATGGAGAATGTCGGCTTTGAGACTCTTGGGCAGTGCCTTGAGCTTGGCCGCGACAATGTATTGAATGCCCAAACTCTCCATGAAAGAGAGATTATCTTCGTTAAACATGGCCCGATCGGCCACCAGCAAGATGTGTTTGATGGCGTATTGCGTTTGGAGATCCTTGACCATTTCCATAAGCGTGCCACCACCCTCATAAGTGTTGCCAGGAAAAAGTTTATAGGTAATGGGTAGCCCTTTCGTGGTGGTCACCAGCGCCAGGACGACTTGAACTTCTTTAAATTTACAGTCTTTGCTGAATCCCAAAGCCCGCAGTTCGTCGGTATCGATCCTCTCAAAATAAAGCGTTGTGACATCGAAAAACAACACATCTACTAGGTTTTTGTTTTACGCGTACAAACATGACTTCATCATCGCAGAAGAAAAAGAAAAGGCAATAACTATTTCCTCTGGGGACACTACACTTTGCCAAAAATACCTACATGAATAGTTACAGCTAGTTACGAATAGTGTCTCGGCTGAAACTGTCGACGTCAGGAGATCAAATATTAAATGCTACAGGCTGAAAATACCTGGAAAGGAACTTGTTCGCCCTGTTCATGATGAGGCCTTGTTTCTCGCCGGTGATGACAGTTTGTTCGCAGCAGAAGAAAACTCTCCCACACGTTGAATATTCTCCTCTATTTGTTTATTGAATTCGTCATAACCCTTCTTATACATTGCAGCCAAGTCTTCCATTTGTTTCATAAAATCAAAGGGCATCCAGTTCTTCTGGTATGAAAAGAGGTCGAATATCTTCTTCGTCTGGTCTTGAAACATGGCCGCTGCATTGCCATCGAAAAATACCTCAATCTTTTCGTATCCCTCATCGACAGCTTTCTTGAAATCGTCACAGTTTTTCTTGTACATACTGTTTAACTGCTCCATGACCTTTTTGCCTTCCTCGGTTATTCCCGGGTTACGGTCGACAAAAGTCTTCATCATTTTTTCCGCCTGGTCCTGAAGCGTTACCATTGTTGAAAAGAAGTTCCCGAAAGATGTCTTGTGTAAATCAATCATCTGTTTCACTATTGCTTTGTTGTCCATGATTTTCCTCCTTTTATTTATTTTTGATTTGTAGATTTAGAACTATCTTCTTTTTTCTTATATCTCAGCCTTCCAATAGCCGTGGATATTACAGTTCTCGACTATCGTAATTTTACCTACCGCTTCTTTCAAATAAAAACATGCTGCCGGATATACACCCCATGGCGTAAGCTCCATTCGGGCAATAAATTTATTATTCTGATAAGCGTCGATGAAACGAATGTAGTGCTTTTCTTCCATCGGGTGCATTACCTTGCCGATTCTTACGATTACTTCCGTACAGCCGGATTCCGGGATAAGACTGCAACTCTTATTAACAGTTACAGCAGGAACGTGTTTGACCTCAGCCTCAGGGCTCTTTTGGCTGGATTCTTTAAAAATAGCGTCATTTTGTAAAAATTTATCTTTTTCCGCACCGCAAACCGGACATGTATCCGGCAGACTGTTGAATGCAAGATGTCCGCAAACCTGGCAAATATAAATTTTCATAAGTACCCCCTCGAGTTTTTTTAATACTTCTTTAATTGCAAATTAGAGGAAGGGATGAGGGAAAACAATACTGATTAATAGTAAGGGGAATGGTAGGTAATGCCTACCATTACTTTAAAAGACAGTGAGACCCAGATTATAGAAGCGTAGCGCACTAGTCCAGCAAATACTATCCTGGGAGCGCAGCGACGTAGGACAAAAAATACACAAACGAACACCTTGCCTGTCCTCTGCTGGCGGAGGTGTCACGCAATGACGGAGGTGGACAAATAATTTCCAGTATGTAATCTAATTAAAAGATGCTCTGCAATAACAAATCCACGTCAGCTTTCAATCTCATAATCGCCGAATTCCAGCATCATTTTTTTCAACTCCTTGTCGGAGACCCCATCATTTCCACTTTCAAATTCCTTAAGATGGTCTTCAAAAAGCCTGTCCAGCGGTTTTGCCATGTCAATATCCTCATATTCCATAACGACCTCCTTCGATAACGCTTGATGATTTACTATTTCTTTGGGACAAAATGGATGAATCCATCATCAAATGCAATATTGGAAAATAGTAAGTATAATGGTAGGTAAATGCTAGTGAGACCTAAGCTTCAGAAACGAAGTGTGCTGAAGCTTGCTGGACGAACTATCCTAGGCACGTAGTGCCGCGGGACAGTGACACTCGCTGAGAGCAAACATAGTGCAGCTCGAAGCGTAAGTGGAACTATCCCCGAAGTGAAACGTAGCGGGATAGTGAGAACCTTAATAATATCCCAGGGACGAAGCGGGACAGTGAAAAGATAAGGTCGCCTCGATACTTGACGGGACAAACTGAGTTATAATCGCAGGAAAAGGCAAAAAGATTTATCAACAAAACCAATTTGACAAACAGGAGGCAAAATCATGTTAATCGTTGAATGCACCTATCGTTGCAAACCCGGTACGAGAGACCAGCTTCTTGCAATCGTGAAACCCAATGTAGAAGGTTCCCGCAAAGAAAAAGGCAACATCAGCTACACCCAATATCCTTCTCCCGACAATGATGTGGACATGTTCGTTTTCGAAAAATGGGAAAATCCACCCGGGATAAAATCCATTTAAAAGGAAAGTCGATGAGAAAAAAAGAATTAAAAGAAAAAATAAATAACTTGAAATGAGAAAACATGTTGTGAGAAGATGAGCACCAAAACCAGCGTCGCTTCGCTCCGATCAACTGGCCTTGTTTCCACCCCCCGGAATCGATGGCCGATTTCAATCGGAACACGTGGCCAATTTCGCCGGAATACGCACGGATACTTTTTATTGCTCTTTTTCCGATCTATAGGAGAACTTTTTTCTTGACAACCGGAGGCCATATAGATGTTATGCGTTTTCATGGGACCTATATATTATGTCGATCTTCTAGCACGGACGCGCTGTTGAATTCGAAGAGCGACTTGGTTGTAGAGATCAGGCTCATCGGCGCAGAGTGTTACGGCTAGGGCAAAATCCTGTGTTTCGATTTCAGATGGCGCCCATTTTCGTTCGCATCTGACAACAAGGTGATATTCGTTTCCGTCGTCAACACTTGCGCTCTCCGGCCGTTTCATTACGCATTCATACCGTTGAAGTGTACTCTTTTTCCTGCTGTAGCCACCATTGCGTGAAGATGACTTTGGTTCAAGTGACATTCTTGCCGCCCCTTTAATTGCCTCTTCTGCATCTTCGTTAGGTTGAAGCTTTCTGAAAGCCTCATGTATTTCATCGATAGTCTTACCTCGTATCAAGAAAATGTCCATCTCGACTCCAAGATAGTCCAGCCTGCGGCGCCTGACGGGTGGATCGTATGAAAGAGAGATAATGATTTTGCGCTTCCCACGCGCATAACGGAATACATCCGGAATTGGCACAGCAAACACATCGAAGTAGTCGATCTGGATGGAACCTTGATAAACCATCGTAACGCGGCGATCGCGTGAACGTAGTGCGTCATCTTCTGATGGAAGACCGTAGCCACATACTTTGATTGGTGCATGGTCACCGTTGGATGTCCTCAGGCGTTTCTCGGCAGCATCGGGAATTTCCGCTGTGCCTGCCAACACTGCACGAATCAGATTTGATGAAGGACTTTCACCAAGATCGGCCCGTAAACTGTATTCGACCAAGGCAGCCAACCGCGCTACGCGGGGTGCGGCAAAACTCGTTCCGCAATCGAAGGAAAATAATTGTTGAGTTGGCTGATACGAGAATGACATGACTGCTGTTCCAGGTTCATCATTGTCTATTCTTCTCATTTCGCTGCCAAATCCGCGAAAAACCAAGTTGCCACCATAATGTACAAATTCAGACTTCCTGATGTGGGCCGTGTTTTCGCGGGTAATTTTGGAAATGGGG
>WOYI011457148.1_pt1 | contig 12491 bp, 13 predicted proteins | sample 6423411 | NCBI WGS metagenome assembly WOYI01 (sample SAMN13441803, study PRJNA592873) | oil field metagenome | biome: oil field; feature: oil-well bore; material: oil-contaminated soil; isolation source: oil-contaminated soil from oil-well borehole | place: Germany: Wietze | collected 2016-10-18 ... | reverse complement strand
GCCTCGACATATTTGGTCAGGAGCGGGCAGGGGCGGTACTTGGTGTCCGCGAGCCCCTCGTGCAGCACGTTCATGATCGCAAGGCAGGTGTCGAGCCCGATGAAATCGGCCAGTTCCAGCGGCCCCATCGGGTGGTTGGCGCCCAGCTTCAGCGACTCGTCGATCGACTTCACGTTGCCCACACCCTCATAGAGCGTATAGACCGCCTCGTTGATCATCGGCATCAGGATGCGGTTGACGATGAAGGCGGGGAAATCCTCGGCACTCGCCGCGGTCTTGCCGAGTTTCTCGACCACCGCCAGAAGCGCCTTGTAGGTCGGCTCGTCGGTCGCGATGCCGCGGATCAGCTCGACGAGCTGCATCACCGGGACCGGGTTCATGAAGTGGAACCCCATGAACTTTTCCGGCCGGTCGGTGCGCGAGGCCAGCCGGGTGATCGAGATCGACGAGGTGTTCGAGGTCAGGATCGTCGTCGGCTTCAGATGCGGCTGGAGGTCCTCGAAGATCGCCTGTTTCACCGTCTCGCGCTCCGTCGCGGCCTCGATCACGAGATCGGTCTGGCCGAGATCGGTCAGCGTCAGCGTGGTGCGGATCCGGGCAAGGGCCGCATCCTTGTCCGCGGCGGCGATCTTGCCGCGGCTGACCTGGCGTTCGAGGTTCCGGTCGATCAGCGCCACGGCCTTGTCGAGCGCCTCCTGGCTGATGTCGGTCATCAGCACGTCGAAACCGGCAAGCGCGAAGACATGGGCAATGCCGTTGCCCATCTGGCCCGCGCCGACGATTCCGACCGACTGGATTTCCATTGCCCGACCCTCATCTGTCCTTGCGCAAGACCATAGGCATCGCGCCGCCCCGGGCGCAAGGCATATCCGGCCGCGGAAACCGTTCGAATTGAAGGCTTAGCCAATTCGCAAGGCTTGCGGCGCAACCTGTTCCCGGGTGAGTCGAAATGAAGGTGGGAACCAATGGCTTATGAATATGCGGGCGACAGCGCCCTTGACTACTTTCCGTGCCGCTACGGGCAGTCGAAGCTTCTCTTCCGGGGACCCCGGCGCAAGCTCGACGGGGCCTATGCCGCGGTGCTCGGCGGGACGGAGACCTACGGGAAATTCGTCACCGACCCCTATCCGGCGCTGCTCGAACGGATGCTCGGACTGCCGGTCGTGAACTTCGGCTACATGAATGCCGGGGCGGATGTCTTCGTCGGCGAACCGGTGATCGTCGATGCCTGCTCCAGGGCGCGGGTCACGGTGATCCAGCTCATGGGCGCGCAGAACATGTCGAACCGCTTCTACGCGGTCCACCCGCGCCGCAACGACCGCTTCCTGCGCGCCTCGACGCTGATGAAGACGATCTTCCGCGAGGTGGACTTCACCGAGTTCCACTTCACCCGGCACATGCTCTCGGTCCTCAAGGCGCAGTCGCCGGAGAAATACGCGCTCGTCGAGGATGAGCTGAAGTCGGCCTGGGTCGCGCGGATGCGGCATCTCCTGCAGAAGATCGAGGGCAAGACGGTGCTGCTCTGGATCGCCGGCAATCCGGGCGAGGACAGGGACGGTCTTGGCCCCGAGCCGCTGATGATCGACGCCGACATGGTCGCGGCCATCCGCTCCTTCGCGACCGATCTTGTCCGCGTCAGTCCGAGCGAGGCGGCGATGCGCGCCGGAACCGACGGCATGCATTTCGCGCCGCTCGACGAGCCGGCCGCCGCCGCGATGCCGGGGCCGCGGATCCATGCCGAGGTTGCCGAGGCGCTGGCCCCGGTGATGAAACGGATGCTCTGACAGGAAAGCCCCGCCGTTTCCGGCGGGGCTTCCCGATCGCGGTCCGGTCAAGGCGCGCCCCTTGGGCGCGCCTTGCCGTTCAAAGCTTCTCGATCAGTTCCGGGACGGCGGTGAAGAGGTCGGCGACGAGGCCGTAATCGGCGACCTGGAAGATCGGCGCCTCCTCGTCCTTGTTGATCGCGACGATGACCTTGCTGTCCTTCATCCCCGCGAGGTGCTGGATCGCGCCCGAGATGCCGACCGCGACGTAAAGCGCGGGCGCCACGACCTTGCCGGTCTGGCCAACCTGCCAGTCGTTCGGCGCATAGCCCGAATCGACGGCGGCGCGGGAGGCGCCGACCGCCGCGCCGAGCTTGTCGGCGAGTTTCTCGATCAGTGCGAAGTTCTCCTCCGAGCCGACGCCGCGGCCGCCCGAGACGACGATGCCCGCGCTGGTCAGTTCCGGCCGGTCGGAGGTCGCGACCTTGTCCTCGACCCATTCCGAGAGCCCCGGATTGGCCGCGGCCCCGATCGTCTCGACCGGCGCCGAGCCACCCATCGCGGCAGGCTCGAAGGTCGAGGTGCGGATCGACACGACCTTCACCTTGTCCGACGACTTCACCGTCTGGATCGCGTTGCCGGCATAGATCGGCCGCTCGAACGTGTCGCCATCGACGACGCCCGAGACATCCGAGATCACCATCACGTCGAGCAGGGCGGCCACGCGCGGCAGCACGTTCTTCGCATCCGTCGTCGCCGGGGCGACGATGTGGCTGTAGTCGCCGGCAAGGCTCACGATCAGCGCCGCCGTCGGTTCGGCGAGGCGATGGCCGAGCGAGGGATCCTCGGCGCAGAGCACCTTCTTCACGCCGGCGATCTTCGCCGCCTCGGCCGCCGCGTTGGCGGCATGGGCGCCGGCGCAAAGCACCGTCACCTCGCCGAGTTTCAGCGCCGCCGTGACCGCCTTCGCGGTCGCATCGACGGAAAGATGCCCGTCGGTCACTTCACCCAGGAGAAGAACAGCCATCAGAGCACCCCCGCTTCGTCTTTGAGTTTCGCGATGAGCTCGTCGACCGACCCCACCTTGACGCCCGCCTTGCGGCCCGCCGGCTCTGCCGTCTTCACGATGGTCAGGCGCGGGGTGACATCGACGCCGTAATCGGCGGCGGTCTTTTCCTCCAGCGGCTTCTTCTTCGCCTTCATGATGTTCGGCAAGGACGCGTAGCGCGGCTCGTTCAGCCGCAGATCCACGGTCACGATCGCCGGCATCTTGACCTTGATCGTCTGCAACCCGCCATCGACCTCGCGCGTGACCGTGGCGCTGTCGCCGTCGATCGACAGCTCCGAGATGAACGTCGCCTGGCTCCAGCCGAGCAGCGCCGCAAGCATCTGCCCCGTCGCGTTCATGTCGTTGTCGATCGCCTGCTTGCCGCAAAGGACGAGGCCCGGCTTCTCTTCGTCGACGACCGCCTTCAGGAGCTTCGCCACCGCCAGCGGCTCGATATCGGTATGCACGTCCGACGCCGCCTCGATCAGGATCGCCCGGTCGGCGCCCATGGCAAGCGCGGTCCGCAAGGTCTCCTGCGCCTGCTTGACGCCGATCGACACCACGACGATCTCTTCGACCGTGCCCTTCTCCTTCAGCCGGATCGCCTCTTCCACGGCGATCTCGTCGAAGGGGTTCATCGACATCTTGACGTTGGCGAGATCGACCCCCGTGCCGTCCGCCTTGACGCGAACCTTCACGTTGTAGTCGATCACCCGCTTCACAGGCACCAATACCTTCATGGCTGGCAATCTCCCTTAACCGGACGCCGCCCCCGCAGGGGCGGCAAGACAAGCTCTCGTCCCGTCCCTTAGCGGTTCTGCGCTTGCGAAAACAGCGAAAAATCGACGCGCCCTGTCGCTTGGACGCCACGTTTTCGATTGTTAGCGCCGGTCAGCGATTGGCGCCCGGAACCCAGAGCACATCGGCGCGGCCGTCGTCGTTGGCGGTCCGCGCGGCGACGAAGAACCAGTCGCTGAGCCGGTTGAGATACCTGACCGCCGCCGGGTTCACGGTCTCGGTCGCGGTGAGTTCGACCGCCAGCCGCTCGGCGCGGCGCGAGACGGTGCGGGCGAGGTGCAGATGCGCGGCAAGGGCCGAGCCGCCGGGCAGGATGAAGCTGCGCAACGGCGCGAGGCGGGCGTTCATCGCGTCGATTTCCGCCTCGAGCCGCGCCACCTGTGCGTCCGCCATCCGCAGGACCGGGTGGCCGGCCTCTGCGTCCTTCTCCATCGCCGGCCGGCAGAGATCGGCGCCGAGGTCGAACAGGTCGTTCTGGATCCGGGCGAGCGCCGCGTCGATCTCTCCCGCCGCGTGCAGCCGGGCGAGGCCGATGACCGAATTCGTCTCGTCCACCGTGCCGTAGGCGGCGACGCGGGCGGAGTTCTTCGGCACGCGAACGCCGTCGCCGAGCGCGGTTTCGCCGGCATCGCCGGTGCGGGTGTAGATCCGGTTCAGGACGACCATCAGTTGCCCCCGATCCCGCCGCGGATCACCACGAAGAGCAGGATCAGCGCGACGGCGCAGGCCTGGGCGATGATCCGGTAGCGCATCAGCCGGTTGGCATGCTTGCGATTGAAATCGCCGCCCCTGGCGAAGCCGCCGATGCCGATCATCAGGATCACGAGGACGGCGAGGCAGGCGAAGGCCGCAATCAGAAAGAGCGGGTCGTTGGTCATGCAGGCCTCCTTCTTTGGGCGCTTTTACCGTGGGGCCGCGGAAGGCGCCAGCACTCAGATCGGGATTCGCCCGCCATCAGCCCCGGGCGAGGACCCATTGGAGCGTCCGGGACGGCAAAATCCGCCGGGCGATGCCCATGAGGCAGGTCGGCGCCGTGATGTGATAGCGCGGTTTCGGGTTCGGAGCGTCGAGCGCCGCGATCAGCTTCTTCGTCACGGCCGAGGCCGGCCATTGCGGCCCGTTGCTGCTGCCCTTGTAGAGCTTGTCGAGAAGGCTGGCGCGATATTCGTCGGCCCGCGCGGAATGCTCCCAATCCACCCATTTCTCGAATTGCCGGATCGCGTTCTTCCGGAAATCCGTCTCGATGGGGCCGGGATCGAGCAGGCAGACCTTGATGCCGGTCTCCGCCATCTCCATCCGCAAGACATCGGTCATGCCTTCCAGCGCGAACTTGGTGGCGACATAGGCGCCGCGCCATTTCATGCCCACGAGGCCGAGAACCGAGGAGCAATTGACGATCCGCCCGCCGCCCTGTGCCCGCATCGCGGGGATGACCCGGTTGGTGAGGTCATGCCATCCGATCAGGTTCGCCTCGAAGATCGCGCGCATCGCGTCGCGGGAGATGTCTTCCAAGGGGCCGGGAATCGCATAGGCGCCATTGTTGAAGAGCGCGTCGAGCGTGCCGCCCGTCCGTGACAGAGCCTCGTCAACGGCGGCGGCGATGCTTGCCGTGTCCTCGTAGTCGAGGCGGAGACTCTCCAGACCTTCCGTCCGCAGCCGCTCGCAATCCTCTGCCTTGCGGCAGGTCGCGAAGACGCGCCAGCCGCGCCGCGCCAGCTCATGTGCCGCGTCATGGCCGATGCCGGAGGAACAGCCGGTGATGAGAATGCTTCGCGCCATGCCTGCCTCGCCGCTTTGGCCCTCGCTAGGCGGTTTTCGCCGCGCTGGCAATCCTCGGGCCGCCGCCCTCAGCGCGTGAGGAGATCGGACGAGGTGTATCCGGCCAGCGCCGAATCCTCCGTCCGCACCCAGATCCAGTCGCCGCCACCGATCCCGTCGCCGATCACGGTCTGGCCCTCGCCCAGCGCGCCGAGTTCGGGATAGGCCGGCGAGGGGCCGGAGCGCAGCGGCAGCCGCGACACGGCGACGTGCCAGACATTGTCCGCCTCCGGCCTGTCCGCGGCCCGCGCGACGAGCAGGCGCGGGTCCGTGGCGGTCGTCGCCGAGAGGTCGAAGGGCGCCGGATCGAGCGCCGGCGGCGCGACGTTCCGGGCTCCTGCCTGAAAGAGGACGAGCACCACAGCCAGAAAGATCGCCAGTCTCAGCATCGCATCCCCCGACCCGATCGCACATGCGGGCCTGGCGCCATCTCCTGGCCGTTTCCGTGGCGCGGGACACGGGGGAAAACCGCCGGCTTCTTCCCTCCCGCGCGGAAATTCCGTCTGGACCCGACCGGGCCCGCGAATTACACCACATCCATGAGTGACGAGACGGAAGACCGCAATATCCTGCCCGCGACGACGTCCGAGCCGCTCTCCCGCGCGATCGGCGAGCGCTACCTGACCTATGCGCTCTCGACGATCATGCACCGGGCGCTGCCGGATGCGCGCGACGGGCTGAAGCCGGTGCACCGGCGGATTCTCTATGCGATGCGGGAACTGAAGCTCTCGCCCACCGGGGGCTTTCGCAAGTCGGCCAAGATCTCGGGCGACGTGATGGGCAACTATCACCCGCATGGCGATGCCGCGATCTACGACGCGATGGCCCGGCTCGCGCAGGATTTCAACATGCGCTACCCGCTCGTCGACGGGCAGGGCAATTTCGGCAATATCGACGGCGACAACCCGGCCGCCTCGCGCTACACCGAGGCGCGGCTGACGGCGGCGTCCGAGGCGCTGATGGAAGGGCTGGCCGAGAATGCGGTCGACTTCCGCCCGAACTACGACGGCACGCTGGAAGAGCCGATCGTCCTTCCGGCCGCCTTTCCGAACCTTCTCGCCAACGGCTCGTCGGGGATCGCGGTCGGCATGGCCACGAACATCCCGCCGCACAACCTGCACGAGCTGATCGAGGCCTGCCTGCATCTCATCAAGTCGCCCGATGCGCGCGACGAAACGCTTGTCGGCCTCGTCCCCGGCCCGGATTTCCCGACCGGCGGCGTGATCGTCGAGCCGCGCGAGGCGATCCTCGAGGCCTACCGCACCGGACGCGGCAGCTTCCGCACCCGGGCGCGCTGGTCGGTCGAGGATCTCGGCCGCGGGACCTGGAACATCGTGGTGACGGAGATCCCGTTCCAGGTGCAGAAATCGAAACTGATCGAGCGGCTGGCCGAGGTGATCCAGACCAGGAAGATCCCGCTTCTGGCCGACGTGCGGGACGAGAGCGCCGACGACATCCGCATCGTGCTGGAGCCGCGGTCGAAGAACGTCGATCCCGAGATGCTGATGGGCATGCTCTTCCGCAACTCGGACCTCGAAACCCGGTTCAGCCTCAACATGAACGTGCTGATCGACGGCCGCACGCCCAAGGTCTGCTCGCTGAAGGAGGTGTTGCGCGCCTTCCTCGATCACCGCCGCGACGTGCTGATCCGCCGCAGCCAGCACCGGATGGAGAAGATCGACCACCGGCTGGAAGTGCTCGAAGGCTTCATCACCGCCTTCCTGAACCTCGACCGCGTGATCGACATCATCCGCTACGACGGCGATCCCAAGGCCGCGCTGATGGCCGAGGACTGGGGGCGCAAGCAGGTGCGCGCGACCTCGGAGAAGGACTATGTCTCGCCGCTCGCGCTGCCCCATACCGATGACGGGCTGAGCGAGGTGCAGGTCGAGGCGATCCTCAACATGCGCCTCAGGAGCTTGCGCAAGCTTGAGGAGATGGAGCTTCTCAAGGAACAGGACGCGCTGATGCGCGAACGCGCGGAGCTGGACGACCTTCTCGGCTCCGACGCGCTGCAATGGGCGAAGATCGCCGAACAACTGCGCGAGACCCGCAAGGCCTTCGGCAAGGACGCGCCCGGCGGCGCCCGGCGGACGACATTCGCCGACGCGGCCGAGGTCGAGGAGGTGCCGCTCGAGGCGATGATCGAGCGCGAGCCGATCACCGTGATCTGCTCGAAGATGGGCTGGATCCGGGCGATCAAGGGCCATCAGGCGCCGGGCGCCGAGGTGAAGTTCAAGGACGGCGACGAGGGCCGGTTCGTCTTTCACGCCGAGACCACCGACAGGATCCTCCTCGCCGGGTCGAACGGCCGGTTCTACACGCTTCTTGGCGCCAACCTGCCCGGCGGGCGCGGGATGGGCGAGCCGGTGCGGCTGATGGTCGATCTGCCGAACGAGGCGGAGATCGTCGATCTCCTGATCCACCGGCCCGGCGACCGGCTCATCGTCGCCTCGTCGGCGGGCGAGGGCTTCGTCGTTCCGGTCGACGAGGTCGTGGCGCAGACACGGGCCGGCAAGCAGGTGATGAACCTCGCCGACGGGGTCAGGATGGCGGTCTGCAAGCCGGTCTCGGGCGATCATGTGGCGGTCGTGTCGAAGAACCGCAAGCTTCTGGTCTTCCCGCTGGTCGAGTTGCCGGAGATGACGCGCGGCAAGGGCGTGCGGCTGCAGAAATACAACATGGCGCGGGGCCGGCAGGGGGTGCTGGAACTCGACGGCGGGCTCTCCGACGTGACGACCTTCACCCTCGCCGAGGGGCTGAGCTGGGCGATGCCGAACGGCAATACCCGGACCGAGACCGGCATCGCCGACTGGATCGGCCGCCGCGCCGGCGTCGGCAAGGCGCCGCCGCACGGCTTTCCGCGCGACAACCGCTTTACCTGAAAGGGGGGTCCGGCCGCGCCGGGCATCGAGCCCGGCCCGTCCGGCGGCCTTGCGGCCGGCAGCGCGGTTCTCAGGCCGCCCACATCCGGATGAGGTTCGACCGGGTCTTCGTCAGCGTGTCGAGAAGGGCGGACCTGCCTTCGCGGGCAAGGACATCGGCGATGGCGCGGTCGAGGTCGAAGAGCACCTCGCGCTGGCCGGCGTCGCGGATCCAGCTCTGCGCCCAGCCGACAAGGCAGAGCCGGGTGCCGCGCGTCACCGGCTCCACCCGGTGGAGCGTCGTGGAGGGGTAGAGCAGGGCACTGCCCGGGGCGAGCCTGAACGCCCGCTCCTCGACCGCGTCGGAGACCACGAGCGCGCCGCCGTCATAGCTCTCCGGGTCGCTCAGGAAGAGCGTGAACGACAGATCGGTGCGCAGCCCCTGCATCAGCGCGTCGTCGACATGCATCCCGTAGGTCTGCCCTTCGCGGTAGCGCGAGAGGATGAGCGGCGTCATCGCCTTTGGCCGGGCGGCGGCGGCGAAGACCGGATGGGCCATGAGCGCCGCGGTCGCCTTGGCCCGAATCGCGTCGAGGTCGTCCGAGGGCACCGCCTGGTCGTTCGCCTTGATCGCGCGCGCGATCCTGCCCGCCGTCGCCCGCCCGTCGGTGAAGTCGAGACCCCCGGCGGCGTCGCGCAGCGCCGCCGTCTCGGCCGGGGTCAGGATGCCGTCGATGGCCAGGATCATCGGTCTACTTCAGCTTGTAGGCGGCGAGCTCGATCTTCGCCGCCGCGGCGTGGAGGATCGACGCATCGCCGGGTGTCAGGCCCTCGGGCGCGATGTCGGGCAGGGCCTCGCGCGCCTCGTCGAGTGCCGCCAGCGCGGTCTCTCCAAAGGTCTTTTCGGCCGCGTCGTCCTCGCCCGCCATCTGCGCCGCCTGCGCGCGGGCGGCTTCCACGAAGCCCCAGGCCTCCTGATAGTCCTCGGGTTCCGCCACCTTGCCGTCCGTCACGGCGTCGCCATATGCGTCTGCGGCGCGGCGGAGGATCGCCACCATCGCCTGCGCCTCTGCGGCCTGCGGGGCACGGGCGTGCTCGCGCGCCTCGTCGATGTCCTTCAGGACCTTGGCGAGCGTGGCCTCGACCGCATCGGCCGGTTCGCCACCCGCGACCGCATTGGCAAGGGCGGTCAGGTCTTCGGCAAAGCCCTCGGCGCCGAAATCGGCAAGGTGATAGGACAGCTCGTCGTAGCTGTCGTCCTGCGGCCGGGTCATGTGGGGCGCCGCCTGATCCGCGCGACCGTCGAGGTAAAGCGCGACGCCCGCGCGCAGATGCCCTTCAAGGAGGCCGAGATCGGTGAGAAAGTCGACCACCTCGTCGCCGCCCGCCGCCGCTCCGGCCTCGCCGGCTTCGCCGCCCTCGCCACCTTCGGTCGCCTGGGCGAGCCACGGCTTTTCCGGTCCATTGCCGGGCCCGGCCGCCGCGACAGGGCCGGAGATCGCCAGCCCGACGGCCGCTCCGGCCAGGGTCAGCGCAGTCCATCCATTTGGCGCGACGCGGCGCGGCATCCTGGGAGAATCGGTCATCGGCGGCCTCCGGAATTTTCACGGCCCGAGCGGTAAGGGATCGGCCGGTCCTGGTCAATATAATCCGACAGAATTAGTCAGATAAATTGCGGATCGGCAAGACGCAAACGGGGCGGAGCCTGGCTCCGCCCCGTTCCGCAACCGTGCCGCCCTCAGGAACAAGGCGCCGGACCGCCGGGCCGGGCGCGGATATGGTTCACCTGCCGCCGGATCTCTGCATCATGCTGCCGACCGCTTGCGCGACCGCGACGCCGATGGCGACCTTTGCCGGTGTTCCCATGAGGTTCATGAAATTTCCCTCTCCACCCGGACTGACGGACGACAGGTTGGCCAGCCCCGCCATTGGGGGGGAAATCCCGCGAAGACCTCAGATCTCGGTGACATTCAGCCAGACGCCGCCCACGGGGCGCAGGGTCAGGATCAGCACCGGTTTCGGATCGCGCCCCGGCACCGGCGTGAAGCGGAACCGGGCGAGGAGGGTGGCGAGCACGATCACCACCTCCTGCAGCGCGAAGGAGGCGCCGATGCAGATGCGGGGGCCGCCGCCGAAGGGCAGGTAGGCGAAGCGGTCCACCGCCTTCGGATCGGCGAAGCGGTCGGGGTCGAAGCGGTGCGGATCGGGCCAGAGCGCGTGGTTGCGGTGAAGCGCATAGATCGGCAGCATCACCGTGTCGCCGGGCCTGACCTCGCGCCCGCAGAGCGTGTCATGGGCCCGTGCGGTCCGCGACAGGAAGGCGGCGGGCGGGTAGAGGCGCAGCGCCTCGTCGACGATCTGCCGGCAATAGGGCAGGGCGGCGAGGTCGGCGACCGTCGCCGCGCGGGTGCCGAGCGCCGCCTTCGCCTCGGCCCGCGCCCGGTCCTGCACGGCCGGATCGAAGGCCGAGAGATAGAGCGCCCAGGCCAGCGTCAGCGCGGTCGTCTCATGGCCCGCGACGATGAAGGTCAGAAGGTTGTCGCGCAGTTCGGCGGTCGTCATCCGCCGCTTCGTCTCCGGGTCCTCGCCGTCCAGCAGGAGGTCGAGAAGGTCCGGCACCTCGCGCGGCCCCACGCCGCGCCGGTGCTCGATCGCCGCGTCGGCCATCGCCTTCATCGCCCGCATCGCCGGGGCGTTGAGCATCCGCGACGGGCGCGGCACCCAGGCCGGCGCGCCGATGATGTCAAGCAGCGAGACCCGGGCGGAGCCGGCGATATAGGCGTCGATGGCGTGGTGGACCGCGCTCCGGTCGAAGGCCTCGCCGCCCGAGAAGGTGACGTCCGAGATCACCTCGAATGTCGTCGTCACCATCTCGTCGTAGAGGTTCGCGGCGCGCCCCGTCCGGGCGGCGACCCGCTCGGCCGCGCGCTCGGCGGCGCGGGTCATTACCGGCGCCAGCGCCTGCACGTTGCGGACCGAGAAGGCCGGCGCGGCTGCACGGCGCTGCCAGTGCCAGTGGGCGCCTTCCGCGATGAAGAGGCTGTCGCCGATCGCCGGTTCGAGGATCATCTTGGTCACGTCGGATTTCGGGTAGTCCTCCACCCGGTCCTTGAGGATGCGGCGGTTGGCGCCGGGGTCCATCACCATATGCCAGCGCATGACGGTGCGGCCCGAGACCATCGGCTGCCGGGTGGCGATCTCGGGGATCAGTTCCAGAAGGTTGCGCCGTCCGGTGCGGAAACTGTCCCAGACGCCGAGGGGCCGGGTACCGAGCGGCACCTGGACGGGCGTGGCGGCAGGGTGTGGCATGTCCATCGGCCGGCCTCCTTCAACTTTCCCTATATAGGACGCGCGCCGGGGCGGCCAAGGCCCGGCCATTGCCGGAACCGCCGGGCTCGGCTAAGGCTGGCGCGGGATTTCCGGGGATACCATGCGCATGCGCCGTCTTTTCGCCCTTCTGGTGCTGACCCTTCTCGCGGCCTGCGCCGCCGAAGACCTGAGCCAGCCGCCCGAGGATTTCGGCGCCTTCGCGCTCGGCTACAACATCGTCGTGGCGAAGAACGCCAAACCCGTCGGCCCGTCGCGGACCGCGACCGCCGAGGAATGGGAGACGGCGCTGAAGGAGGCGATCGGCGCCCGCTTCGGCCGCTATGACGGCGACAAGCTCTATCACATCGGCATCGGTGTCGACGGCTACGCGCTCGCCGTGCCGGGTGTGCCGGTAGTGCTGAGCCCGAAATCGGTGCTGGCGATCACCGTCAATGTCTGGGACGACACGGCCGGGCGCAAGATCAATGCCGAACCGAAGCAGTTCACCGTCTTCGAAAGGCTCTCGGGCGAGACCGTCGTCGGCTCGGGCCTGACCCAGACGAAGGAGCAGCAGATGGCCAATCTGTCGGCCAATGCCGCGCGCCTGATCAACGACTGGCTGATCGACAACGCGGCCTGGTTCACGCCCGAGGCGGTCGCGGCCCGCGCCCTTCTGCCGAAGCCCGCCGAGGCGTCGCCGGGCACCGAAGCGCCGCCCGCCGCTCCGGCGGTCGCCCCTGCCAACTGACGCTTGATTTTTCGCGGGCCAGCCGATAGGCAGCGCGCGATATTGACACGGGGCGCTCCAGCCCCCCCAGACCACGAGGCGCCCGCGAATGGCAAAGGCAAAGTTTGAACGGAATAAACCGCATGTGAACATCGGCACGATCG
>WOYI011132958.1_pt1 | contig 12493 bp, 19 predicted proteins | sample 6423411 | NCBI WGS metagenome assembly WOYI01 (sample SAMN13441803, study PRJNA592873) | oil field metagenome | biome: oil field; feature: oil-well bore; material: oil-contaminated soil; isolation source: oil-contaminated soil from oil-well borehole | place: Germany: Wietze | collected 2016-10-18 ... | reverse complement strand
TCATGGCGAACTTGAACGGCGCCAGAAACGGCGCCGCAACGCCGGTGGCGATCATCGAAGCGCCTTCCGGCAGGCGCTGCATCAGGGGCTGTGCCAGGACCGCATAAAGCCGGTTCGAGAACGGCATCAGCGCAGCCATCAGCACCACCACCGCCGCCACCGAACGCAGCAGGCGGGTGCGCAGCTCCAGCAGGTGCGACATCAACGATTGCGTTGGAGCCTGCTCAGCGCTCATCGTCAGCCGGGGCTGCCGCCCGGTCCGGCGTCGTCACTTGCGCCTCGGTCAACTCTGCGCGCGAGGCCGCCACTTCGCGGCCCAGCTCCTGGACCGGCTCCGCCAGCCGGCGTGCCTCTTCGCGCAGCGTCTGGCGCAACTCCTCGGCCTTGAGTTCACGATCGACATCGGCGGTAAAGCGCTGCACGGTGGCACGCAAACGCCCCACCCACAGGCCCGCCGTGCGGGCTGCCTGCGGCAAGCGCTCGGGACCGAGCACCAACAGGGCAATGACGCCAACCAGCGCCAGCTCGCCGAAGCCGACATCGAACACGCGGGCTAGCCGTCCTGACGCTCGCGCTTGACCGCGCTGTCCGCCGGTCGCGCGGACTCACTGCCGTCGGCCAGGCGTTCGGCCTCATCGGTGATGTCGTCCTTCTCGCCTTCCTTCATGGAATTACGAAAGCCCTTGATGGCGCCGCCCAGATCGCCGCCCAGGCTGCGCAGACGCTTGCCACCGAACAGCACCAGCACGATGGCCAGCACGATCAGCAACTGAAACGGGGAAATTCCGCCTAAACCCATGATTGCGTTCTCCTGTTTGCAGCCCTGAGCGGACTGCCATGTATCGCTGCCCGTCAGGCGGCCGGCAGCGTCATCAAGTCGATTTTCGGCTCGCCTTCTCGTCCAGCCCCGAGCGCCCGAAGCGCCGCTCCAGTTCCGCCAGCACGTCGTCGACCGACAGATTCTGCGCCACCAGCACGACCATCGTGTGAAACCACAGATCGGCCGCCTCGGCGACGATACGCTCGGGCACCCCATCCTTGCCGGCCATGACCAGCTCGGTGGCCTCCTCGCCGATTTTCTTCAGCATGCCGTCGGCGCCACCGGCCAGCAGCCTGGCGACGTAAGAGCTTTCGGGCGCCGCGCCGCGGCGCGATTCCAGCACCGCCTGCAGGCGGGCGAGCACATCACTCATGGCCGCTTGCACCCGGATAAATGGCGTCCGGGCTGCGCAGCACCGGCTCGTCGGCGAGCCACTCGCCGTCGGCGAGGCGCAAGAAAAAGCACCGCTCGCGGCCGGTATGACAGGCGATGCCGCCCCGTTGTTCCACGCTCAGCAGCACGGTGTCGCCGTCGCAGTCCAGGCGCAGCTCGCGAACGATTTGCGTGTGTCCGGAGGTCTCGCCCTTGCGCCACAGCCGCCCGCGCGAGCGTGACCAGTACACGGCGATGCCCTCGGCCACGGTGGCGGCCAGCGCCTCGCGGTTCATCCACGCCAGCATCAGCACCCGACCGCTGCCGGCGTCCTGGGCGATGGCCGGCACCAGACCCCGTTCGTCCCAGCGCACGGCGTCCAGAAAATCAGGCATCGGCCAGCGCCGGATCGTCACGGCGCACCACCACACCGGCCGCTGCCAGGTGCGCCTTGGCCTGGTCGATGCTGTAGTCGCCGAAATGAAAGATGCTGGCCGCCAGCACCGCGTCGGCATGCCCCAGCAGCACGCCGTCGCGCAGGTGGTCCAGATTGCCGACGCCGCCGGAGGCGATCACCGGCACCGGCACGGCGTCGCTCACGCGGCGCGTGAGTTCCAGGTCGAAGCCCTCGCGGGTGCCGTCGCGGTCCATGCTGGTCAGCAGCAGTTCGCCGGCGCCGAGCGCCACCATGCGCTGCGCCCACTCGATGGCATCGAGGCCGGTGGCGCGCCGCCCGCCGTGGGTGAACACCTCCCAGCGCTGCGGACCGACCTGCTTGGCGTCGATGGCGACCACGATGCACTGGCTGCCGAACTGCTGCGCCGCCTCGGCCACCAGCTGCGGCCGCTGCACGGCGGCGGTGTTGATCGACACCTTGTCGGCGCCGGCCACCAGCAGGCGGCGGATGTCTTCGACGCTGCGCACGCCGCCGCCGACCGTGAAGGGGATGAACACCTGCTCGGCGACCGCTTCGACCACGTGCAGCAGCGTGTCGCGGTCGTCGGCGCTGGCGGTGATGTCCAGGAACACCAGCTCGTCGGCGCCGGCCTCGCTGTAGCGCTTGCCGGTCTCCACCGGGTCACCGGCGTCGCGCAGTTCGACGAAGCGCACACCCTTGACGACGCGCCCGTGGTCGACGTCCAGACACGGAATGATGCGCTTGGCGAGCATGTTTCAGGCGCCCAGTTCAACCACACGCCGCAGCGCGGTCGGCAGGTCGAGACTGCCCTCGTACAGGGCGCGGCCGATCACCACACCGGACACGCCCTCGCCGGCGACGGCGCACAGGGCCTCGATGTCGGCCAGATCCGTCACGCCACCGGAGGCGATCACCGGCACCGTCACGGCGCGCGCCAGCTCGACCACGCCGTCCACGTTGACGCCGCGCATCATGCCGTCGCGGCCGATGTCGGTATAGATGATGGCTTCCACGCCGTCGCGCTCGAAATGCTGGGCCATGTCGATCACGCCGTGCTGCGACAGCTTGGACCAGCCGTCGATGGCCACCTTGCCGTCGCGGGCGTCCAACCCCACGATGATGTGGCCCGGGTACTCGGTGCAGGCATCGCCCACGAAGTGCGGCACGTTCACCGCCTGCGTGCCCAGGATCACGTAGCGCACGCCGGCGTCCAGATAGGCCTCGATGGTGTCCTCGTCGCGGATACCGCCGCCGACCTGCACGTCCACGCCAGCCACCGCGGCCGTGATCGCGGCGATGACCTTGGCGTTCACCGGCCGGCCCGCCACGGCGCCATCCAGGTCCACCACGTGCACGCGCGTGGCGCCCTGCTCCACCCAGCGGCGGGCCACGGCGACCGGGTCGTCGTCGAACACCGTCACGTCATCCATGTGCCCCTGGCGCAGGCGCACGCACTTGCCGCCCTTCAGGTCGATGGCGGGTATCAGCAGCATCAGTCCTCTCCTCGGGTAGTGCCGTCCCAGCTCACGAAGTTGGCCAGCAGACGCAGGCCCGCGTGATGACTCTTTTCCGGATGAAACTGCGTCGCCAGCAGATTGCCACGCGCCAGCGCGCAGGTGAACGCCGTGCTGCCGTGCTGGCTGCGCCCAAGCACGAGTGCCTCATCCGCGGGGCACACGTAGTAACTGTGCACGAAGTAAAACCACGCGCCATCCGGGATGCCGGCCAGCACGGGATGCGATTTCGTGAAGCTGACCTGGTTCCAGCCCATGTGCGGCACCTTGCGCCGCTCGCCGCCGGGCAGCAGTTCGCCGTCCGCGAAGCGCTGCACACGCCCGGCGACCAGACCCAGGCCGGGCACGCCGCCGTCTTCCTCGCTGAACTCCAGCAGCGCCTGCAGGCCAAGACAGATGCCCAGGAACGGCTTGGTCAAGGCCGCCTCGCGCACCGCATCCGCCAGGCCGCTATCGGCCAGGCGCACCACGCAGGCGCCCATCGCGCCCTGACCGGGAAACACCACCCGCGCCGCGTTGCGGATCACGGCCGGATCGGCACTGACCTGCACGCGGGCACCGACGTGCTCCAGCGCCTTGGCCACCGACCGCAGGTTGCCCATGCCAAAGTCGATGACGACGGTGTCATTCATGGCGCGTCAGGAAAATCGACCGGTTGCTGTCAAAGACTGCCCTTGGTCGACGGCACACTGCCGGCGGCCCGCGGATCGATGGCCAATGCCGTGCGCAGTGCCCGGCCGAAGGCCTTGAACACGGTCTCGGCGATGTGGTGCGCGTTGCCGCCGCGCAGGCAGTCGATGTGCAGCGTCACCAGGGCATGGTTGACGAAGCCCTGGAAGAACTCGCGCAGCAGGTCGACGTCGAAGTCCCCGACCCGGGCCCGCGGATAGTCCACCGCGTAGACCAGCCCCGGCCGGCCGGAGCAGTCCAGCACCACCCGTGACAGCGCCTCGTCGAGCGGCACGTAGGCGTGGCCGTAGCGGGTGATGCCGGCGCGATCGCCCAGCGCCTGCTGCACGGCCTGGCCGAGTGTGATGCCGATGTCTTCCACCGTGTGGTGGGCATCGATGTGCAGGTCGCCGGTGGCCTCGACCGTGATGTCGAGCGCGCCGTGGCGGGCCACCTGTTCGAGCATGTGGTCCAGGAACGGCAGGCCGCTGGCCAGCTTCGAGGCGCCGCTGCCGTCCAGATTCACCTGGACCCGGATGTCGGTCTCGCGGGTGGTGCGCCGGATGTCGGCGCTGCGCTGGCTGTTCATACCGTACCGGTCAAATGCGCCCGCAGGGCGGCAAGCAGGGCCTCGTTCTCGGCCGCCGTGCCGACCGTCACCCGCAGGCAATCGGTCAGCAGCGGATGGCCGCCGTGGACGTTCTTGACCAGTATACCGGCCTGTTGCAGCGCCCCGTGCGTGGCCGGCGCCTGGCCGGGCGGCAGACGCAGCAGGATGAAATTGGCGTCGCTTGGGTAGACCGTGACGCCGGGCAGGGCTTTCAGTTCCCGCGACAGGCGATGGCGCTGCTCGCAGATGCGCGCCGCCTCGCCGGCCAGCCGGTCCGCGTGGGCCAGCGCGAACTGCGCGGACAGCTGCGTCAGGGTGTTGATGTTGTAGGGCAGCCGGGCCTTGTCGAACTGTGCCAGCCAGTCCGGGTGGCCGATCAGATACCCCAGCCGAAGACCCGCCAGGCCCACCTTCGATAGCGTGCGCAGCACCAGCAGATGATCGAATTCCAGCAGCCAGGGCAGCACGCTGCGCCCGGCGAACGGGAAGTAGGCCTCGTCCACCACCACCAGGCCGGGCGCGGCGCCGATCAGCGCGCGCAGCTCGGCCGGATCGAACAACCCGGCGGTCGGATTGTTCGGACAGGCCAGATAAATCAGGGCCGGCCGGTGGCGCTCGATGGCCGCCCGCATGGCCGGCAGGTCCAGACCGAAATCCGCCCGCAGCGGCACGTCGATCACGTCCAGGCCCGCCACGCGCGCGATCAGCGAGTACATCGAGAAGGTCGGCGTGGGCAGCAACACGCTGGCGCCGGGCCGGGCCAGACAGATGTCGATCAGCTGGATCAGCTCGTCCGAACCGTTGCCCAGCAGCAGTCCGCAACCTGGCGGCACGCCGGCCTGGCGCGCCAGCGCCTGCGCCAGTTCGGCCGGGTGCGGCAACGGGTAGCGGTTCAGTTCCACGCCACGCAGGCCGGCCAGCCATTCTTCTTCGAGCTCACCCGGCCACGGATAGGGATTCTCCATGGCATCGAGCTTGAGCAGGCCCGCCGCCGGCGGCACGTGGTAGGCACTCAGCGCGCGAATTTCGGGCCGCAGCAAGGCGTCGATGCGCGCGGCCGGTGACCCGGTCATGGCTGCTCCAGCCGGCATTCGGCCGAGCGTGCGTGGGCGCTCAGACCCTCGCCACGGGCAAGCTCCGCGGCCAGCGGCGCCAGCGCCGCGGCACCGGCGGCGGTCAGACCAATCAGGCTGCTGCGTTTCTGAAAGTCGTACACGCCCAGCGGCGAGCTGAAACGCGCCGTGCGCGCCGTCGGCAGCACGTGGTTGGGTCCGGCGCAGTAATCGCCGATGGCTTCCGGCGAGTGGGCGCCCAGAAATATCGCCCCGGCGTGGCGAATGTGCGGCAACAGGGCCTGCGGGTCGGTGACCGCCAGTTCCAGGTGCTCGGGCGCCAGCGCGCTGGCGAGCGCTGCGGCCTCGGTCAGATCGCGGGTCAGGATCAAGGCCCCGTGCCGGCGCAGCGCGGCCTCGACGATGGCCTGCCGTTCCAGCCCCGGCAGCAGGGCTGCCACGCGCTCGGCCACCCGATCCAGATAGGCCGCATCCGGGCACAGCAGAATGGACCGCGCCTGCTCGTCGTGCTCGGCCTGCGCGAACAGGTCATGGGCCAGCCAGTCGGCCGGGGCGCTGCCGTCGGCGACGATCACCACCTCCGACGGCCCGGCGATCATGTCGATGCCAACGGTGCCGAACACCTGCCGCTTGGCGGCCGCCACGTAGCGGTTGCCGGGGCCGACGATCTTGTCCACAGCCGGGACGGTCGCCGTGCCGTAGGCCAGCGCCGCCACCGCCTGCGCGCCGCCGATGCGAAACACCCGATCCGCGCCGGCGATACCCGCCGCCGCCAGCACCAGCGGGTTCTCGATACCACCCGGGGTGGGCGACACCATGATGATTTCAGCAACCCCCGCCACCTTGGCCGGAATGACGTTCATCAGCACGCTCGACGGGTACGCCGCCTTGCCGCCCGGCACGTACACGCCGACCCGGTCCAGCGGCGTCACCCGCTGGCCGAGCACGCTGCCGTCGGCTTCGCTGTACTGCCACGACTCCTGGCGCTGGTGCCGGTGGTAGGCGCGCACGCGCTCGGCGGCAGCCTGCAGGGCATCGCGCTGGGCCGGCGTGATGGTCGCCACCGCCGCCTCGAGCTGCGCGCGGGGGATTTCGAGTGCGCCGGCGCTGGCGGGAGTCCAGCCGTCGAAACGGCGCGTGCAGTCCAGCAGCGCCTCGTCGCCGTGCTCGCGCACCGCGCTCAGGATCGCCTGCACAGGCGCCTGCACCTCGACGTCGTCCGGCGCGCCGGCCGCCTGCAGTGAGGCGAAGGCAGCCTCGAAACCGGCCGCCCGACTGTCAAGCCGACGCATCGGTCACCTGCCGGGTCAAGGCTTCCAGCGCGCCGATCAGCCGTTCCAACGCGGGCTGCTTGAGCTTCATCGAGGCCCGGTTCACGACCAGGCGCGAGCTGATGTTGGCGATATGCGCCAGCGGCGCCAGGCCGTTGGCGCGCAGCGTGTTGCCGGTATCGACCAGATCGACGATGCAGTCGGCCAGGCCCACCAGCGGCGCCAGTTCCATCGAGCCGTAGAGTTTGATCGGCTCCACCTGCACGCCGCGCTCGGCGTAGTAGCGCTGGGTGATGTTCAGGTACTTGGTCGCCACGCGCAGGCGACCGGTCGGCAGCGCCACGTCTGCGCGTCCGCACACCATCAGCCGGCAGCGGGCGATGCCAAGATCGAGCGGCTCGTATAAACCCTCGCCGCCGTGCTCCAGCAGCACGTCCTTGCCGGCGATGCCGGCGTCAGCCGCGCCGTAGGCGACGTAGGTCGGCACGTCGGTGGCACGGATGATGATCAGCTGCACGCCGGGGGCGGTCGTATCGACGATCAGCCGCCGCCCGATGTCGCCCGCCGGCGCAATCCCCACCCGCGCCAGCAGCGGCAGGGTCTCGTCCAGGATGCGGCCCTTGGAGACCGCGATGCGCAAGCCTTCCATGACGATCTCAGGCCGCGCGGCGGTCCGGCACACGGCGGATGTCGGCACCGAGCTGGGCGAGCTTCTCCTCGATGCACTCGTAGCCGCGGTCGATGTGATAGATGCGGCTGACCTGCGTCTCGCCGACCGCCACCAGCCCGGCCAGCACCAGCGACGCCGAGGCGCGCAGGTCCGTCGCCATCACCGGCGCCCCGGTCAGGCACTCGACGCCGCGGATGAAGGCCGTGGAGCCTTCCAGGCGCACGTCGGCGCCCATGCGCTGCAGCTCCTGCACGTGCATGAAGCGGTTCTCGAAAATGGTCTCGGTCACCGTCGCGGCGCCCTCGGCGATCATGTCCAGCACCATGAACTGCGCCTGCATGTCGGTCGGCATGGCCGGATACGGCGCCGTGCGCAGGCTGACCGCCAGCGGCCGGCGGCCCTGCATGTCCAGGCTGATCCAGTCCGGGCCGGTTTCGATCCGGGCACCCGCATCGCGCAGCTTGTGCAGCACGATTTCCAGCAGCTCGGGGCGCGTGTCCTTGAGCTTCACGCAGCCGCCGGTCAGCGCGGCGGCGATCAGGTAGGTACCGGTCTCGATGCGGTCGGGCACCACCGTGTGGTGGGCGCCGTACAGGCTCTGGCGCCCTTCGATGATGAGCGTGTCGGTGCCGGCGCCCTGGATGTGGGCGCCCATGGCCGTCAGGCACAGCGCCAGATCGCTTATCTCCGGCTCACGGGCGGCGTTCTCGATGATGGTGGTGCCCTCGGCCAGCGTGGCCGCCATCATCAAATTTTCGGTGGCGGTCACCGACACCAGGTCCATGACCAGATGGGCACCGTGCAGGCGCGGCGCCGTGGCCTTGATGTAGCCGTTCTCGACCCTGATCTGGGCACCCATGGCGGCCAGGCCGTCCAGGTGCAGGTTGACCGGCCGCTGGCCGATGGCACAGCCGCCCGGCAGCGACACCTCGGCCTGCCCGAAGCGCGCCAGCAGCGGCCCCAGCACCAGAATGGAGGCGCGCATGGTCTTGACCAGCTCGTAGGGCGCGAACTGGTTGGTCACTGTGCGCGGGTCGACCTCGATCTGCATCTGCTCGTCCACGGACACGGTGGCACCCATGCGCCCGAGCAGCTCCAGCGTGGTGGTGATGTCGTGCAGGTGTGGCACGTTGCCGATGGTCATCGGCCCGTCGGCCAGCAGGGTGGCGGCAAGAATCGGCAGGGCCGCGTTCTTGGCGCCCGAAATACGAATTTCGCCGGTCAGGCGCGCGCCGCCCTGAACGATAAGCTTTTCCAAGGTGGATCCTGGCCTGCGCTGCGAGTAGCCGGCATCGGGGCCGGCGCAATGATCAGCCCTTGACGGACTCCAGCAGTTCCTGCAACTCGCCGCTCTCGTAGAGCGACTGCATGATGTCGCTGCCGCCGACGAACTCGCCGCCGACGTACAGCTGCGGAATGGTCGGCCAGCTGGAATAGGCCTTGATGCCCTGGCGCACTTCATCGTCCGCCAGCACGTTGACGGTTTCGAACTCGACGCCGCAGGCCTCCAGCATCTGGATCGCCTTGCCGGAGAAGCCGCACTGCGGGAAGCGCCGGTCGCCCTTCATGAACAGCACCACCGGCACCGCATTGACGAAGCGGTCGATCTTTTCGAGCACATCCATGGCCATTACCTCGCGTGGGGGAGTGAGGGGCTCAACGCTGCTCCCAGGCGGCGCGCGTGAAGGTGCGCAGCGACAGGGCGTGAACGGCGTCATCGTGCATTTGCCCGGCCAGGGTCTGGTAGACCATCTGATGCTGCTGCACCAGCCGCTTGCCGGCGAAGGCATCACACACCACCACCGCCTCGAAATGGCGACCGTCGCCGTCGACCAGGGCCAGCGAGTCCGGCAGGCCCTTTTCGATGAGTTGCTTGATGGTTGCAGGGTCCATGACCGGGAATCTTGGCGTGCAGATCAGAACTGGGGAAGCGCTGGAGCAGCGGCGCCTTCCGGGCCTCAGCCGCGCAGCTTGTAACCGCGCGAAAGCAGGCGCAGGCACAGTATACACAAGGCCGCATTGGCCCCGGCCATGACCGCCATGCTCAGCCACGGCGACACGTCCGAGTGGCCGAAAAAGCCGTACCGGAACCCGTCGATCAGATAGAAAAAGGGATTCGCGCGCGACAGCGCCTGCCAGGCCGGCGGCAGGCTGTGGATGGAATAGAACACGCCGCTCAGATACGTCAGCGGCAGGATCACGAAATTCTGCACCGTCGCCACCTGATCGAACTTGTCGGCCCAGATGCCGGCCAGCAGGCCGCAGGTGGCCAGCAGCCCGCCACCGAGCAGACCGAACACGAGCAGCAGCAGCGGATGCGACGCCGTCGTGCCCAGGTAGAAGAACGCCACCACGAAGACGCCGATGCTGACCACCACCGCCCGCACCAGTGCCGCACCCACGAAGGCAAGGTAGAACTCCAGATGCGACAGCGGCGCCAGCAGCACGAACACGATGTTGCCGGTGACCTTCGAGAAAATCAGGCTGGACGAGGTGTTGGCAAACGCGTTCTGGATGATGGTCATCATCATCAGACCCGGCACCAGGAACTGCGGATAGCTGACGCCGGGGTACACCTCCACCCGACCGGCCAGCGCGTGCGAGAAGATGAACAGGTACAGCAGCGCGCTGATCACCGGCGCGGTCACGGTCTGCATGAACACGACCGTGAAGCGCTTGACCTCCTTCAGGAACAGCGTCCACAGACCGGGCCAGTTGCCGATCATGCCGCGACCTTCACGCGCCGGCGGGCAGGTGATGCCCGGCGGTCAGTTCCAGGAACACCTGCTCCAGCGTCTGCTCCCGGGTGCTGATCTCCAGCACCGACAGCCCGGCCGTGTGCAGCGCCGACAGCACGCGCGACAGGTCGTCGCCGCCACGCTGCAGGCGCAGCACCAGCCACCCGTGTTCGCGAGACACCAGGCAGGCGACGACTTGCGGCGGCAGCTGGTCCGGCTCGCTGGCCAGGCGCACGTGCACCTGGTACCAGGGATGGCGCCCGAGCAGGCTGCGCTTGTCGTCCAGCGCCACCACCGTGCCGTGGCTCATGATGGCGATGCGGTCGCACATCGCCTCGGCCTCTTCGAGGTAATGCGTGGTCAGCACGATGGTCATGCCCTCGTCGTGCAGGCGCTGCGCGAAGGCCCACAGGGTCTGGCGCAGTTCCACGTCGACGCCGGCCGTCGGTTCGTCCAGCACCAGCACGCGCGGCTTGTGCACCAGCGCCTGGGCAATCAGCACGCGCCGCTTCATGCCGCCGGACAGGTTGCGCATGTTGGTGCCGGCCTTGTCGGCCAGACCCAGCGCCCGCAGCAGCTCGTCGATCCAGGCCCGGTTGCTGCGCGCCACGCCGTAGTAGCCGGCCTGGATGCGCAGGAAATCGCGCACCTCGAAGAATGGGTCGAACACCAGCTCCTGCGGCACCACGCCGATGGCCCGGCGCGCCGCCACGGCATCGCGCTGCACGTCGTGGCCCAGCACCGCAGCGGAACCGGCATCCGGTCGGGTCAGGCCGGCAAGGATGTTGATCAGGGTGGACTTGCCGGCGCCGTTGGGTCCGAGCAGGCCGAAGAACTCGCCGGGCTGGATTTCCAGGTCCACCCCGCGCAGGGCATGGACCTGCCCGAAATGCTTGTGCAGTTGCCGGACGGCGATGGCCGCCGTCATGGAGCCGCCAGGCTGGCGTCGATCTGATCCAGTTCGCTCACTTCGGCCAGGCTGCGCAGCGCCGCAGGAACGGCGGTGAATTCCACCTGCACGCCCTTTTGCCGGCCCAGGCGCAGCCATTCCACCAGCAGCGCCAGCGCTGCGCTGTCCACCGCGGTGACGCCGGAAAGATCAAAGTTCAGCCGCTGGCGGGGCCGAAACAGCGGCGCACTGTCCGCCAGGCGCGCGCTCACCGTCGCAAAGGTCAGCGGACCGTCGACCCGCACCCGGCCGTCGGCATCGACGTTCATCGGGCGCCGATCAGGAATTCGCGCTGCGGTTGCGGTCGGCCAGCTGCTTGAGCAGGCCGTCCATGCCGTCGCGCTTGATGATGGCGGAATACTCGGACCGATACGTCACCACCAGGCTGACGTTCTCGATGATCACGTCGTACACCTTCCACTCGCCGCTGCGGTTGGTGAGCAGGTAATCCACCCTCACCTTGGGGCCGTCCGGGCGGATGATCTCGGTGCGCACGGTGACCCGATCGGCGCCGGCCGGCGCCCGCGCCGGCAGGTAGTTGAGCTTCTCGCTGTCGTACTGGCGCAGCGCCGTGCCGTAGGTGCGCAGCAGCAGGTCCGAGAATTCGGCGATGAACTGCTCGCGCTGGGCCGGCGTGGCGGTGCGCCAGTTGGCGCCCAGCACCCACTGCGCGGTGCGCTCGCGGTCCAGGCGCGGGAACACCACGTCGCGAACCAGCTGGAACAGGGCGTGGTCGTCCTGGTAGCGGGCCCGGTCGCTGCGCAGGCTGTCGAGCACCCGCTCGGCGGTATCGCGCACCACCGCGGTGGGATCATCCGACGCTGTCGTCAGGCACGCCGTGCCGGCCAATAGCAGGCCCAACATCACTGTTGCGATGCGCTTCACCATCACTTGCCTCCATCCGTGTTGCTTTTACCGGCCTGCCCGTACAGGAACTGGCCGATCAGCTGCTCGATCACCAGTGCCGACTGGGTGATCTCGATTTCGTCACCGTCCTTGAGCGGGTCCGGCGCGCCGCCCGGATCGAGGCCTATGAATTGTTCGCCAATCAAGCCGGCGGTGCGGATCGCCGCCACCGTGTCCTGCGGCAGGTTGTCGTAACGGGCGGTAATGGCCAGCTTGACCACCGCCTTGAATTGTTCCTTGTCGAAATCGATCTGCGCCACGCGCCCGACCCGCACGCCGGCCACCGTGACCGGCGCCCGCACACGCAGGCTGCCGATGTTGTCGAAGCGCGCCACCACGGTGTAGGCGTCGCCATCGCGATACTCGGCCAGGTTGCTCGCCCGCACCGACAAAAACGCCAGCGCCGCCAGACCCAGCGCCACGAACAGACCCACCCACAACTCGACGGTACGCGATTGCATGAAACCGGATTCTCCTCAGGGC
>WOYI010515363.1_pt1 | contig 12498 bp, 14 predicted proteins | sample 6423411 | NCBI WGS metagenome assembly WOYI01 (sample SAMN13441803, study PRJNA592873) | oil field metagenome | biome: oil field; feature: oil-well bore; material: oil-contaminated soil; isolation source: oil-contaminated soil from oil-well borehole | place: Germany: Wietze | collected 2016-10-18 ... | reverse complement strand
CGGGCAATTCCTCCCCCGGTTGAAACCGGGGGTCTCCTTGCCCGTCGTATATGAAGTCGTTCCTAGATTATAAACTCATACGGGACGGATCCGGCGGCCCCGGGCCGGAACACTTCGGAGGATGGCCCCGTCCCCGGCCAGCACAGCGGCTACAATGCCGACGGGTGAGCTACAGGATACAACCGGATAGAAGCCATAGAGAGGTAAAAAGGGCTGAGCGGATTCCATAAAGGAGCCTTCCCGGCAACAGGGGGACTCGGCCAGTCAGATGCTCGGGATCTCCCGCTCGGTCCCGATATCGTCGAGCGCCTGCCGGGCGGCAAGCCTGATTTCGCGGTCGGCATCGCCGAGGAGGCGCACAAGGGGTTCTCTGGCCCGCGGGTTGCCTATCCGCCCGAGCGCCCGTATCGCCATCCTCCTGACCCGGGGTTTGGGATCATCGAGTATCCCGATCAGCGGCTCAACGGCCCGGGGGTCGCCGATATTCCCGAGTGCCCATGCTGCGCTCATCCGGACCCAGGAACTGTCGTCCTCCAGGCTCCTTATCAGCGGGAGGACAGGTTCACGCCCATCGATGGTCCCGAGCGCTTTCGCCGCCTTCCACCGGACATCGACGTACTCGTCGTCCAGCGCCCCGATCAGCGGCTGCACCGCACGATGGTCACCCATCTCCCCGAGCGCATCCGCGGCCCGCCACCGCGCGTTGAGGTCGCCCGACTCCAGCATCGAGAGGCACCTGTGAAGTTTCTTCTCCCTGCTGAGGTCCTCGATCTCTCCTCCTGATACCGACGGATCCTCCCCTTCCATAGGCCACCTTACGCCCATCTTGGGGCACCTGAGTATAAGGTTTGCCCCGCAAGTGAGGTGCCCCGGAGGTGCATTTTTCTACTCTCCCTGCCTTCACCATAGTATGGAGAGTCCGACCGGTATACCGGAGGGTACGGCATTTCCCCCGGACCTGGAACGCCTCGGCATCGTCCCGGGAACGAAGATCGATATCCGGGAGCTCGACGCGATGGGAAAGCGCCATGACTTCCACGTCTTCCTCTACTTTGAAGAATCGCTGGCAAGGTCTTCCACGCTCCGGGAAGACCTGCAGGAGTACAGCGACGTCCCCGACCTGGAGCGCCCGTTCATCAGGCTGGATGCCTTTCTCCGGTTCGCCACCGAGTCGGACCCCCTCTTCATCCGGCGCCTGGACGAGCTCCCGCTGGTCGTCGAGGTCCTCGCCTACGGGGAACTCAGGACACGGGAGGGAGTGACCGTGCCGTACGTCAAAGGTGTGATGCCGTTCCTCGACGAACTCACGATGGAGGATACGCCGACCGTACCCTGATACCCCCTGCACAGACTATTTTTACCCGAGCGTTCCGGGAGATTTCATGACCCTGAAATCCTACGCCGCCGGGTAAATGTCGGCCGGGCAAGGATCTTTCCTGCACCACATAAAGATCGAAAACCTATTTTATCCCGACGCTCCACTCCCCCTATCGCGGGTAGCCGGGAAGAACAATCTGCCCACCCCGACGGGCGGGATACAGGGCGATCAGGACCCGGGAGCGAAACCTTGTATTCACGGGAGTGTTGCCGCATTGACAGATAGCGATTGTTTCACGGACAAAACAGCAGTCCTCTCCGGGCCACCCTGGGGCACCCATGCCTGCCTTGTCTACCAGAGCCGGCACGACCTCATCGACACTCTGGTGCCTTACTTCCAGTCAGGGCTGGAGCAGAATGCCTGTTGCGTATGGATCACCGCAGAGCCCCTGCAGGCAGGTGCGGCACGGAGGGTGCTCGCAAGAAGCGTCAAAGGCCTGGACCGACGCCTGCGGAGGGGAGATATCCAGATCATTGACGCAAGCGACTGGTACCTCCTGGATGGCGGCTTCTCATGCTCCGCTGCATTGAACCGCTGTGCTCAGAAAGGACTCGAGGCGCAGGAGAGGGGTTACGAAGGCCTGTTCATCAGCGGCAACGTCTCCTGGCTGACAGGGATGGAGTGGGGTGCTTTCATGGAGTACGAAGCAACGGTCAACCGCGCCATCGGGAGCAGCCGGATCGCCGCCGTCTGTACCTATCCCCTCAGTGCCTGTGGAGCACGCAAACTGCTGGAGGTTGCCTCCACGCACCAGCTGGCCGTCATCCGGCAGAACGGGGTCTGGCGGCGGATCACCCTGGGAGAGGAGACGACACTTCCTGATGAAGAGAGAAGGTGGGCCATCGGCCAGATCGAAGCGAACATCGAGCAGTTCGCAACCCTTGCCGACCGGATCCGCCACCCCCTGCAGGTGCTCATGGCGATGGCCGACCTGATTGAGAACGAACAGTCGGATGCTATCCGGGAGAAGGTCAGGGAGATCGATGCGGTTGTCGGGCAGCTCGACGCCGGCTGGGCGGGCTCGAGGGCGGTCAGGGAGTATCTCTTGAACCACGACCTTGCCGGGGCGCCTCCGGAACTGGTTACAAAATCCGGACTGTGCCCACGCCCTTCAGAATATCCAGACTCACGTCGAAGTTCCTGACGGTATGGGTGAGCGCACCCATACTGATGATATCGATCCCGGTCGCGGCGTACCCGGCAAGGTCACCGGCGCCAACTCCTCCCGAGACTTCAAGGGTCAGGTGGTCCCGGAGGCCCCGCTCGTTGAGCATCCGGACGGTCTCGCAGACTGCGTCCGGCGCCATATTGTCGAGCAGAATGATATCGGCCCCGGCCTCTGCAGCCAGGATTGCGTCCTGTGCCGTCTCGACCTCCACCTCGACCGTCCGGTAGAGGCTCTGCTGCTTCGCCTTGCCGATCGCTTCGGGGAGCGGCACCAGCGCGAGGTGGTTATCCTTGATCAGGATCATATCCGAAAGGCAGTAGCGGTGCGGGTCGCCCCCGCCGAGCACCACTGCCTTCTTATCGAGCATCCGGAGTCCCGGGGCGGTCTTCCGGGTCGCGGCAATCCGGACGGCAGGCGAGACCTTCCGGACCGCGTCGACCGCCTCCCGGGTCCGGGTCGCAATCCCGCTCATCCGCCCGATGATGTTGAGCGTCGTCCGCTCCACGAGGAGGATCGCTCTCGCAGGGCCGTCGAGTTCAAAGAGGGTCGCTCCCGGGGCAACCGCCCTGCCGTCAGCGGAGTGCTGCCGGACCGTGACCCCGAAATGCTCGAAGAGCGCCCGTGCCTCCGCGAGGCCTGCGACGACCCCTGCATCCTTCGCCCGGATCACCGCCCGGCAGATGACGTCGGGGACGACCGTCTCAGAGGTGACGTCGCCCCACGGCGCATCCTCCCGGACGAACCTGAGCAGGTCCTCAATCGGGATCATACTCACGCTCCGACGGCGATCATCCGCTCGATGGCCCGCCGTGCCCGGTCCATGACCTCACGAGAGAGGACGATCTCGTGCTTCTCGCGTTCAAGCGCCCGCCGGAGGTCGGCAAGGGATATCTTCTTCATATCCGCGCAGACGGCCTCCGGCTTCTCGTAAAAGACCCGTCCGGGGTAGAGCACCCGGAGGCGGGAAGCCATCTCCCGCTCGGTGAAGACCCACCAGGGCTCGTCCCCGCCGGCCGCGGCGCCCCGGACCATGCCTCCCGTGGAGGCTATCAGGTCTGCCCGCTCCTGGACCTCCGGCGGGCATTCGGGGTGGCAGATGACCCTGCCGCCCCTCTTCCGCGCCGCTTCAACGTCGGCAAGGGTAAACCCGGTGTGGACATAGCAGTGGCCACCGGGCGGCATCGGGACGATCGTCTTCTCCGGGAGCTCCCGCTGGACATATGCCGCAAGGTTTGCATCCGGCCCGAAGAGTATCGTATCGTTTGGGAGCGACGCGACGACCTGAACTGCGTTTGCCGAGGTGCAGGTGATGTCGGCGAGCGCCTTGCTTTCCGCTGTACTGTTGACGTAGACCACGACGGCCGCATCGGGGTATCGCTGTCGTGCCTCCCGGATCAGGTCCGGGGTCAGGAAGTCGGCGAGAGGGCACCCCGCGTCCTCTACCGGGACGATCACCTTCCGCTCCGGGTTGAGGATCTTTGCCGTCTCGGCCATGAACCGGACACCGCAGACGACGATCAGGTCCGCCCCGGTCTCCTCCGTCTTCACCGCGAGCTCGAGGCTGTCGCCCACCACGTCGGCAAGCGCCTGAACCTCCATGGGCTGATAGTTATGCGCCATGACGACTGCGTTCTTTCTGGCTTTGAGCGCACGAATCTCCTTTTCCATTGCTACGTACCCACTACCAGAGGGTTATCGAGGTTCTTTAAGAGCGTCAGGATGGAGAGGGCCGCCATGTAACTCGTCGAGGGGTTATCGGGGCTCGGGACGTTCCTGACCCGGACGTAGATGTCCCCGAAGTCGCCCTCGACGAATATCTCGTGAATGTTCCTCTCCGCTGCAGGGTCGACCCAGAGTTCCACGTCGGCGTCCCTGCCGGCAGCGAGTCCCAACGCTACTGCGACATTGATATTTTTCGGGTATTGCTTGATACAGTCGTGCGCCAGCCCCTTAAATATCTCCGTCGGGGCCGCGGCGGTCATCCCGAGCGACGCGGGGGGTTTCGTCGTTCGCAGGAGGAGTTTTTTCAGCGGCGAGACCTGACCTATCTTGAGGTTATCGAGCCCGATGATGGCGCCGCTCGGAATACGGATCTTCTTTCCCGCCTCCCGTGCGACTTCAATGAGGTGCTCGCGGAACTCATCGTCCGCGAGAGCTCCCCCTGAGAGGACGATGATGTCCCGTCCCGACCGGAGAACCGCCTCGCCATAGAACCTGACGGCATCGACCGAGGCGGCTTCCACGACGATCGAGAAGTCATCCCGCATGAAGGCTTCAAAGTCCGTATACGGCCGCGCATGGCAGAGCGCCGCCAGTTCTTCAGCCCGTCCGGGGATGATATCGAAGACGGCGACAACCTGGATGCTCTCGGCGTGTGTGGCGATGATATGCCCGACGTTGCCGCATCCCAGCAACCCTATTTTAATCATTAAATAAAGAGGTTGTAATATCAGCGGTTAAGTATTGTGCTCGGCACAAAACCGGCCGGAAGATGGTAAAACATCCTCCGAACGATACGGGGGATCACACCCCCGCGGGATCGGTCCGGCTGCCGACCGCGCGCAGGGAGTCGATTGCTATTACCCTAGAAGATCTGCGGGGAAGACGAATCTACATCGAGAGTTACGGATGCACCTATAACCACGCCGACACCCGGAGGCTGGAAGCGATACTGGAAGGTCTCGGCTGCAGGCTGACCGGGCCGGACGAGGCGGAGACCGTGATCGTCAACACCTGCACGGTGATCGAAGCAACCGAACGGAAAATGCTCCGGCGCCTCGCGGCCTTCGCCGACCGTGACCTCTACGTGACCGGGTGCATGCCGCTCGTCCAGATGGAGAAGATTCACGCGGTCTGTACACCGCAGATCATCCACCAAGACGAGATTCACAAGCGCTCCGGCGGCGTCGGCAGCCCGGGAGCCGGATCGATCGGCGTGGTGCAGGTGGCGAGCGGGTGCGTCGGCCACTGCAGTTACTGCATCACCCGGCTCGCACGGGGGCGGCTCAAGAGCGCATCTGCTAACGAGATCCTCGATGCCGTGCGGCAGCTCGCCGCATCGGGCGCCTGCGAGATCCAGTTGACCGGGCAGGACGTGGCTGCCTGGGGGCTCGACCGGGGCGAGTTCCTTCCCGACCTCCTGCAAGAGATCGCAGATATCCCCGGGAGATTCGCCGTCCGGCTGGGGATGATGAACCCGGCATCGGTGCTCAGGATCCTCGAACCGCTCGTCGATGCCTACGAGAGCGATAAGGTCTTCCGGTTCCTCCACCTCCCCGTCCAATCCGGTTCGGACTCCGTCCTCGAACGGATGCAGCGCGGTTACTCCGCGGCCGACGTCGTGAAGATCGTCGATGCGTTCCGGGAGCGCTACCCGGATATGATGATCTCGTCGGACTTCATCACCGGGTTTCCCGGGGAGACGGACGATGAGTTCCAACAGACGCTCGAACTCCTGCGAAGGGCGGCGTTTGTGAAGGTGAACATCACCCGCTACTCCCGGCGGCCAGGCACGCCCGCCGCTGTCCTGAAGAACCTCCCCGAACGGATACGGAAAGTCAGGTCCCGGGCACTGCTTATCGAGGCGAACATCATCTACGACCGCTACAACGAGCGCTGGATCGGGAGGGAGACACCAATCGTTGCGACTGAGAAGCACGCGACCTCCTCGACCGTCTGCCGCAACCCCTGCTACCTCAACGTCGTCGTCGCAGAGGACCTGCCGTTCGGGTTCTCCGGGAGGGCGATGATCACCGCCAACCGGCGCCACTACGTCATCGGCACGCTGGTCCCGTCCGGTGCCGGCCACAGGGTTTAGCCCCCCCGAAACTTTTTCTTCCGGCAGAGCATACCCTCTTCCCATGCAGGGGTTCATCGGAGATGAGCTCTCCTCGAGGAAGGCAGAATTCCTCAAATACATCTATATGCGGGGCGACGTCGTGAAGACGACCGAGATCGCCGCCCACTTCTCGGTCGCGCCCTCGACGGCGACAAAGGCGCTTGGAGAGATTGCAAAAGCAGGATACATCGAGCATACGCCCTATCATGGGGTGAAGATGACAACTCTCGGCACCGACTACGCCCGGTTCCTGATCCGGCGTCATCGGATCGTCGCCCTGGTGCTCAGCCGCTACGGCCTTGAGCCCGACGAAGCCTGCAGGGAGGCGAAGAAGATCGAGCAGTGCTTCTCAAAGGACCTCACCAACAGGATGTGTACGTCGCTTGGGCACCCGATGATGAGCGTCTGCGGCGAGATCGAGCACGACCATTGCTGCTGTTGCCCCGCTGGCGACAGGCAGAGGTGACGGTAAAACGTTTTTTATTTCGGCACGGAGGAGATTTGCGGTCATACCAAATTCGGGGTGGAGAAACATGGGATCACAGGATAAAGGCAATATTACTTCTTTATCGCTCATTGCAGCCGCATTTGTAATCCTCCTGCTGGCAGCAGCCACGGCGGGATGCACCGGGACCGACCGGCAGCAGGATGACCGGGTCGTCGTCGCGGTCACCATACCGCCCGAGCAGGAGTTCGTGGAACGAATCGGGGGCGATCACGTCCGTGTGATCCTGCTGGTGCCGCCCGGGGCCGACCCGCACACCTACGAACCGCCGCCGGGGGTCCTCGCCGATGTCGCGGAGGCGGATATGTATGCCGTGGTGGGTTCGGGGATAGAGTTCGAACTTGCCTGGCAGGAGAAGATTGCCGCCCTGAACCCCGATATGCTCGTCGTCGACTGCTCGCAGGGCGTCGACCTGATCTCGACCGGGGAGGGAGGCCACCCGGGGTCCGACCCGCACATATGGGTCTCTCCGCGGAACGCGAAAGTCATGGTCGAGAACATCCGCGAGGGCCTCGTGGAGGTCGACCCGGCAAACGCCAACGACTACAACCGGAACGCCGCTGCGTACCAGGAGGAACTTGATACCCTGGACGTGGAGATCGCCGGTGCGCTCGCTGAATCAGGGACCACGAAGGTCATGGTCTACCACTCGTCGTGGGCCTACCTGGCCCGGGACTATGGTCTTGTCGAGGTCCCGATCGAGGACGAGGGAAAAGAACCCTCCCCGCAGAGGTTAGAGCACCTGATCACGCAGGCGAAGGAGGAGCAGATCAGGGTGATCTTCGCGTCGCCCGAGCACTCCACCCGGAGCGCCGAGGTGATCGCAGACGAGATCGACGGCACCGTGGTGCTGGTGAGCCCGCTCGCGAAGGACTACCTGGAGAACATGAGAGACGTGGCCTCGGCATTCGCAGGGAGCACCTGACCATGAGCGCCCCCGTGATCGAAGTCGACGACGTCTGGGTCAGGATGCGTGGCCATACCGTGCTCGAGGGCGTGAGCCTCGCCATCCACCAAGACGAGTTCTACGCGATCATCGGGCCGAACGGCGGCGGGAAGACGACGCTCCTCCGGGTGATCCTCGGCCTGCTCGCCCCCTCTCGCGGCGTCGTCCGGATCCTCGGCAGCACCGGGGCAGAGATGCGCAGGTTCCTCGGCTACGTCCCCCAATTCCGTACGTTCGACTTCGATTACCCCATCACCGTGCGGGAGATGGTCCTCTCCGGCCGCCTCGGCCACGTCACCCGCAGGCCCCGGCGCTACGATGCCGGGGACCGTGACCGAACGGAAGAGGCGCTTGAGACGATGCACATCGCCGATCTCGCCGACCGGCAGATCCGGGACCTCTCGGGTGGGGAGCAGCAGCGGGCGATCATCGCCCGGGCGCTCGTCGGCGACCCGAAGGTGCTCCTCCTCGACGAACCGACGGTCTACGTGGACGCCCCGACGGAGGCGCAGTTCTACGAGGTCCTGGACCGCCTCCGCGACCGGATGGCAATCGTCCTCGTAACCCACGACATCGGGGTGATCCCGGCCCACGTGACCCGGGTTGCCTGCCTAAACCGGCGCCTCTATACGCACGATACGAACGAGATCACACCGGATATGCTTGAGGCCGCATACCACTGTCCGGTGGACCTGATCGCCCACGGCGTTCCGCACCGTGTCTTTTCGGAACACTCAAGGGAGGAGTGAGCATGTTCGAGGTGCTCGGATTTGAGTTCTTCAGGAACGCGCTCGTCGCCGGGGTGCTCGCGAGCGTCGCCTGCGGCGTCATCGGCACCTACGTCGTGGTGCGGCGGATGGTCTCGGTCAGCGGCGGCATCTCCCACGCAGCCTTCGGCGGGATAGGCCTTGGCTACTTCCTCGGGATAGACCCGCTCATCGGCGCCACCGGGTTCACCGTGGCGACAGCGCTCGGGATGGGTACGCTCCAGCTCCGGGCCAGGCAGCAGATGGATACGCTCATCGGCGCGGTCTGGGCGGCGGGAATGGCGCTCGGCATCCTCTTTGTCTACTTAACACCGGGATTCGCCCCCGACCTTTTCTCATACCTCTTCGGGAACATCCTCCTCGTGCCGCGGGACGATATCCTGCTGATGGCGATCCTCATTGTCATCATCGTCGCCGTCGTAGCCTACCTCTACCGGGAGTTCCAGGCGATCACCTTCGACCCGGATTACGCCACGGTCATGAACCTCCCGGTCGAACGGCTCTCGCTCCTCCTCCTGGTGCTGATTGCGCTCACGGTGGTGATGCTGATCCAGGTGGTGGGGATCATCCTCGTGATCGCCCTCCTCACGCTCCCGGCGGCGATCAGCCGCCTCTTCACCACCCGGATCCGGAGCATGATGCTTCTTGCCGTCGGTCTCGGCATCGTCTTCTCCGTGACCGGAATATGGCTCTCCTACCTTTTGAACGTCCCCTCGGGGGCGACGATCATTCTCGTGAGCACGCTCGCGTATGCGGGCGCTCTCGGCATCGAGCGCCTCCGGCAGGGCGACTAGCGGGACAAACCGGTGTGCTTATGCCGGCGTACGCAAGAGATGAGTGAGCAATGGATCCGATCATCGAAGAGGGATACGCCCGGCTTCTCGAGACCATCGGGGACCTGCAGGCGAAGAAGGAAGAGTCGGCCTCGGAACTCCGGGGCAACGTGGGAACCCTCCTTGCGCGGATGGCTGCCGATACGGCGCCGGTCGTGAAGCGGATCGGGCTGGAGATGCTCCGGCGCGCGAAGAGGGAGGCATCGGGGGAGCTCTACGAACAGGTGTTTTATGAGAAGAAGATGATCGTCCTCGGGAAGGGCGACCCGCTCCCGTACCGCCCGGACGATCCGACAAAGCCCGTCGATGCACAGATATGCGTCCTCGACGAAGACGGGGCCTTCCACGAGTTGATGTACACCACCACCGAGATCCGGACCGATTCGTATCTGGGTTCCCTGACACCGGAGGAGGCCTTCGACGTCTACGGCTACGACCTTGTCTTCATGCTCTACCGGGCGCTCTACGAGTATGCAAAGAAAGAAGAGGAACTGACGGCCGCGCTCGCACGGACGCTCGAGTACCTCGGCTCCTGAAAAATTAATTTTTTGGCTTTGTTGAACCCCCACCTGTTCGTTCCCGATGGCCGCAATCAGGGGCACGGCTTTCCACCGGGTATCGCCATGACTGCCCCCGCCCATGGGCGGGGGAGGAGCGCGAAGCGCGGGAGGAGTGGGATCGATGAGGTATGCGGATCTTCGCGCGAGACAGGGAGGGCGAGACCCCCAATGGCGATAGCCACCACGGTCTACTGCATGAGGAGATACCCGAGAAAAAAAGGTCGTCCCGGGGACAAGCCGGATCCGGCACCAGCCTCATCAGGAGGGGGAGGAAGACCAGAATGGGGTTTCAGGAGAGCCAATTTTTACATTGTTCCCGTGGCTGTGACTCACAGCCATCAGTGTTAGAACATGAGGTTTGGGAGCGGCAGGACTGAGGGAAGTGCCCGGCGGGAGCCTCCCCCGCTTCTGTCTCCTCACCGGCGCCCGAAGATCGGGAACACCGGTTCCAGGAGGTCACGCCCGGCCCCGAGCGCCGTGAGCGGATATGAGCGCGTAAACTGCTGCCCTTCGTCATTTTCGTACGTGACGACCGCTTTTGCCTCCACGAGCATCGAAGCGAGGCCAAATCCTGATTCTTCGTCAGGGTCGAGCGAGGCGATCTCGAAATCGATGTCGAGCGGGACGAGAGCGACGTGGATGTTCTGCGCCCTCGCGGTGCCCGTATTGGTGACTATAATCTCCCGCGCATCTTCCGAGAGCTCCACGGTGACGAGCGGGTAGTTGCCGGAATCTCCCATGATGCGGAAGCTCATCAGGAGGACGAGCACGATGATCAGCGCGATGAGGGCGAAGAAGGTGTTGATGAAGACCAGCCCGAGCGTAATGAGGGCGCCAATCACCAGAACGATCTTCTGGTTCTTTTCCATGCTACATGGGTTGGTTCGCCGGGGATTATAAGAGTAGGTTTTAGTCGGGGGCAAGAGGACATGGTCCGGGCGCTCCGCCCCGGGAGTCGCCCGGACTCATCCCGCAGGAGGGGGCAACATGACCATATACCGTCATGGCGAAGTACGTACAGAGAGACAGTATGCTTGAGTTGAAGTTCGTTCGTGCACACCCCGATATCGTCAGGGCAGACCTCACGAAGAGAGGAGATACCGAGAAACTGGCCTGGGTCGACGAGGTGCTGGAGATGGACCGGAGGGCACGGGAACTCACCGTGGAGATCGGGGGCCTGCGCAACCGGAGAAACGTCATATCCCGCGAGATCAGCCAGGCGAGGAAGGCGGGGGAAGATATCGCCGGGCTCCTCTCCGAGGCGGCAGACCTTCCCGCGCGGGTCAACGAGGCGGAGACGGAGTACGATAAACTCACCGAAGCAGTGAAGTACCGCCTGATGCGGCTCCCGAACATTCTGCACGAGAGCGTGCCCATCGGCAAGGACGATACCGAGAACGTCGAGATCCGGCGGTGGGGCAAACCGGAGATCCCTGCGTTCGACCTGAAGAACCACGGCGCGCTCGCCGTCGAGCAGGGCTGGGCGGACTTCGAGCGCGCCGCGAAGATATCCGGGTCCGGGTTTTACTTCTTAAAAGGCAGGCTCGCCCTGCTCGACATGGCGCTCCAGCGGTTTGCGATGGATCTCCTCGTCCAGCGCGGGTATACCCCGGTGATCCCCCCGTACATGTTGAACCGGGCCGCATACGAGGGCGTGACCGACCTTGCCGACTTCGAGAACGTCATGTACAAGATCGACGGCGAGGACGAGTTTCTGATCGCGACGAGCGAGCACCCGATGGCTGCGATGTACAGCGACGAGATCTTCGAGGAGAAGGACCTGCCGATCCGGTTTGCGGGGCTGAGCCCGTGCTTCCGGCGGGAGATCGGGGCGCACGGGCTCGATACGAAGGGGCTCTTCCGCGTCCACCAGTTCCACAAGGTGGAGCAGTTCATCTACTCCACGCCGGAGCAGTCCTGGGACCTCCATGAGGAACTGATAACGAACGCCGAGGAAGTCTTCCAGCAGCTCGGCCTCCCCTACCGGATCGTCTCGATCTGCACGGGGGATATCGGGACCGTCGCCGCAAAGAAGTACGACCTCGAGGTCTGGATGCCGCGCGAGGAGCGCTACCGCGAAGCGGTGTCGTGCTCGAACTGCACGGCATACCAGGCGGTCAGGCTGAACATCAAGGTGCGCGACCCCGTTGAATTCACCTCGAAGCGCTTCGTGCACACCTTGAACAGCACCGCGATCGCGACGTCCCGCGCTATCCGGGCGATCCTCGAGAACAATCAGAACGAGGACGGTTCGGTCACCGTCCCGGAGGCCCTCCGGCCGTATCTCTACGGCGAGGAGACGCTGTAGCGGGCCCCGGGTCTGCACGAGGCCGACAATACTTTTTTGGTCCGGGTGATGCAGCCGCCTCAGCCACATGCATCCCGCATTGCCGGCGTTCTTCGGTGACATACTGCGTCCCGGCACAGAGATCGACCGGCCAAAAGAGGAGTACTCGTTGTCATTTAACTCTATGAATTTCCTTTCCCGCCCTTCGCATCTCTC
>WOYI010399407.1_pt1 | contig 12510 bp, 11 predicted proteins | sample 6423411 | NCBI WGS metagenome assembly WOYI01 (sample SAMN13441803, study PRJNA592873) | oil field metagenome | biome: oil field; feature: oil-well bore; material: oil-contaminated soil; isolation source: oil-contaminated soil from oil-well borehole | place: Germany: Wietze | collected 2016-10-18 ... | reverse complement strand
AGCCCGATCAGAAGCGCTGCGACAAGCGTCCCCCGAAGGCTGCCGAGCCCGCCGATGATCACCACGATGAAGGACAGCAACAAGGGATCGCCCCCCATCAGGTAATGCGCCTGCTGGATCGGCACGATCAGCACGGCGGCGATGGCGGCGAGCCCCGCCCCCATCGCGAAGACCCCGGCATAGACCCGGTCCACGTTGATGCCGAAGGCGCGGGCCGTGTCGCGGTCGATCTGCGTCGCCCGCATGATCAGCCCGGCTTTCGTGTGCTTCAGGATCAGCCAGACGCCAAGCAGCACGATCACGGCCGCGACGACCACGGCGAGCTTGTAGCCGGAATAGCCGAACCACGGGAACTGGATGCGAAGCTCGAACGGCGCCGCGACCGGGCGCGCATCGGGGCCGAAGACGCTCAGCGCGCCCTGCTGGAGGATGTAGAGAAGACCGATCGTCGCGACGATCGTCGCCTCCGGCTCATAGTTCAACCGCTTCAGCACCAGCATGTCCGCAAGTGCGGCGATCCCGCCGACGATCAGCGGGCAGACCACCAGCGCCACGGCGAAGGCCACGGCCGGGGGCCCGGGCACCCATTGCGACACGAACCACGCGAGCACCGCGCCGAGCATGAAGAACTCGCCATGCGCGATGTTCACCACCCGCATGATGCCGAAGACGAGGGACAGCCCCGATGCCGTCAGCGCGAGCACCGCGGCCGTCACGAGGCCCTCCATCAGGGCAAGGAGAAGGAATGGTCCGAAATCCACGGCATTCGGGCGGGGTCGGCCCCCGCCCGTCCCTTGCGAAGGTCAGAAGCTTTGCGTCGTGTAATCGACCTCGTCGGGGTAGAAGCCGTCCTCCATCGCGGTCTGGTGGACGCGGACCAGCCTGCCGCCCTCGACCTTGGAGATCGACTGGAGGCCGAAGACCTGATGGGTCTTGCCGTTGAAGACCTTCGGTCCCTGCGGATGCTCAACGCCTTCCTCCATGGCCTCCATGGCCTCCATCGCCTCGACCACCTTCTGGCGGTCGGCGGTGCCTTGATAGCCCGCCGCCTCCATCGCCGCCTTGACGACGAAGAGCGTTTCCCAGGTGGAGAACATGTGGCCGTAGGTGGAGATGTCGGCCGGGTCGGAGACCGACGCGCCGTTGTCATCGACGCCGACAGCGGCGCGGTAGAAGGTCTCGTGCTCGGCGGCGTCGGCCTGCTTGTAACGCGGATGGCCTTCCCAGAAATGCGTCCCTTCGAGGAATTCGAGGCCGGTTGAGGCGATGTTCACGGCTTCAAGCGAGTCGATGAAGCCGAAAATTTCCGGCCGCGCGCCGGAACCGTAGAATTCGCCCAGTTCCTTCACGAAGGTCAGGACGGCGGGGCCGACCATGACGTGATAGAGCACCTCGGTGTCCGAGGGGATTTGCGGGAAGTAGCGGGTGAACGAGGTCTCGGTCGGCGGAATGGCGACCTGCTTGATCACCTCGCCGCCTTGCGCGGCGACCGCGGCGGTGAAGAAGTCGCGGTGGTCGTGGCCGAAAGCGTAGTCCGGAAAGACCATCGTGACCTTCTTGCCGAGGTTCGACGTGATCCAGGGCGCCATCGACTGCACCTGGCTTTTCACGTCGGTGATGCCGGGTTGCAGCGTCCAGCGATTGAGAGCGCCCGAGGCGACATGGTGGCCTTCGGAGCAGACGAGATAGGGCACCTGCAACTCGCCGGCACGGAGCGCGGAGCCCATGACGACATGGCTGAAGAGAGTGCCGAAGATCAGGTCGCAATTGGCCTGCGTGGCCAGCTTCTCGACCACTTCCGCGCCCCGCTTCGGATCGGTGCCGTCATCCTCGAAGAGGATCTCGACCGGGCGGCCATTGATGCCGCCGGCCTCGTTCAGAAGCTTCAGCGCCGCCGTCGCGGTCCGCTCGTACCAGCGGCCGTAGGAGGCGCCGATGCCGGTCCGGTGAAGCTGGAAGCCGAGCTTGATCGGCTCGGAAGACTGCGCCTGCACGAAGCGCGGCGTGGTGCCCGTTGCCAGAAGCGCTCCGGTTGCCGCCATGCCGGTCAGGACCGAACGGCGGGTCGGACTTGTGGTGATCAGCTTGTTTGTCATCAAACGTCTCCGCTGTTGAATTGGCGCGGTTTCGCTGGACGTCCGCGCTCTTCAGGAACTCGCTTCCGTCACGGAACACGGGAACGCCCCGCAATGCAAATCCTTTCTCATGCTCCGGTGGGCGCGGAGAGGAGCCAGAGGCCGAAGACGGTATAGGCCACCATCAGAAGCGTCATCGGCAGATGGGCGCGGAAGCTCTGCGCGCCGTCGATGCGGTCGGAGAGCTTGAAGCTGACGAGGACGGCAAGGAGATGCGCCATGAGGATCACCGCGAATTGCACGGTCCAGACGGCCTGAACGCCGCGGCGTTCGGCGAGAAAGCCGAAGGAGACCCAGTGCTCGGGCAGGCCGAGATAGGCGGCGCCCCTGCCGAACGGGTCGTTGAGGGCGGCGATGGCGTATTGCCCGTTGGTCAGGAGCGCGACGAGGTAGTGGGCGACATGATAGCCCGCCGCGATGGGCAGGAACGACAGCATCAGCGGCCCGACCGCGGTTGCGAACCTGCCCTGCGGCAGGCCGGCCCGGATCGCGCCGAGGATCAGCGCGGCGCTGAAAGCCCAGAAGAGGACGAACGCCGCCGAGTTGACCCCGTAGACCGCCGAGCGGCCGGGGAATTCCAGCGGGTTGATGCCGAGCCGCGCGAGCCACCAGAAGGTTTCGGAAAGCCCGTCGAAGCTGACCGAAGAAAGGACAAGGGTGACGAAGGCAATGGCCGAGGGGGTGAGCGGCGGCAGCGCCATGACCTGCGCGCCGGGCAGGCCGGCCATGACCCGGAGCCGCCCGTCGCACTCCTCGGCCCAGAAGGGCGCGATCGTGGCGACGAAGCCGAAATAGGCGGTGAGGAACTCGCCCTGCGGCAACCAGTCCTCGCCCTCGGCCACGGCGAGGGCGAGGATCAGGAAGTAGTAGACCGCCACCGCGCGGGCGAGGACAAAGGGATCGGCGGGGGCAAGCGAGACGATCTCGAACCAGGCGAAGGCGAGGTAGCCGAGGGTGGCGGGCAGGTGGCCGAGGCGCGACAGCCCTACGGAGCCCTGCCAGCCGGTCAGCCGGCGGATCGCGCGGACCGGGCCGGTCCAGGGCTCGATGTCGCGCCAGAGATGGCCGAAGAGCACCGAGGCGAGCGTGAGGCCGACCCAGATCACCGTCCAGACCGTGAGTGGCAGGAGGTTTTCGAGCGGGTCGCGGGTGCCCCGGATGCCGACGGTGACGAGACCGGCGAGAAGCGCGGCGCCGAGCCAGCTTGTCGCATGTCGCGTGACCAGCACCGGCCGGTCGAAAAGGCGGTGGGCCGCGAAGGCCGGGAGCCGCCGGGCCATCAGGGCGACGATCGCCGTGGCCGCCACCGCGATGCCGGCGCCGAGCAGATACCAGCCGGTCGGCAGCGTGAGGATCACCATGCGTTCACCCGCATGGGCATTGGCCGCCCCCGGCAGGAGCAGGAAAAGAACCGTCAGACCGCGCATCAGCGCAGGCCGTCCTCGCCCTCGATCGCCCAGGCCTCGAGCCCGCCCATGCGGCTGTGAACGCGCGGCCCCTTGGCCATGACGAGGGCAAAGACGATCTCGTCCGGTTTCGGCCCGTCCGGCACGCTCACCGTCATCGCGTCGAAATGGCTGCGCACGTAGGAGGCGTTGAGGTGGGTGAGCGGCAGGTCGATCTGGCAGCCGATCCCGCCGACCTTCTTCGTCGAGGGCACGATGGCCTTCGGATCGCCGAGGATCGCCCGCATCCCGTAGCCCCCCGGCGCGTGCCAGAGCGCGCCGTGCTCAAGCTCCCCCGCCGAGCCGACGATGGCGCCCTTGCCGTAGCCGTCGATGCCGTTCTTGCCGCCGAGCGCCGCGATGAGCCTTTCGCACATCGTCACGGCGAGGGGCTTCAGATCCTCCATCGCCGGCTGGAGGTCAGGCTCGTAGCGCCCCGCGAAGGGGTTGGAGACGACCGCGAGCACCGCGCCGCGCAGGCGCGGCGTGGGGGCGTCCGGTCCGCCGTCGTGGTGGATCTCGTCAAGGACGAGGGAGATCTTGCGCAGGCGGAACGTGGGCACGGTCGATGCTCCTTCTCGGGCCACCGGAACCATGCCGCAATCGGTGTGGTGCCGCAACATTCCAGTTCTTGCCGGCGCCGGAACCGTATCCGTCCGTTCTGCGGGATGAAGCGGATTCCCGTCGCCCGGAATCAAGGCGAAGCCGCCGGGCGAGCGCCTGCCCGTCCCGGCGGGCTGGCGCTCCTGCAAGGTTGCGCGCCGAAGGGGCGTTCGACGTGGTGGCACGATAAACGGCCCCGAACCCACGTTGCGGCGCCATCCCACGGGCAGGCGCTCGCCCGGCTTGTGTCGCGCCGGCCGACATGTCCGCAAAGGGCTCGAACCGGACCTGCGGCGGTCCGCACATCGCCTTGCTAGTCTGCGCCGGCGATCGTCACCTCGACCGGAGCGAGCCCGTCGATCTCGCCGTGCAGACGGTCGCCGGGCTTCACCGGGCCGACGCCGGCGGGCGTGCCGGTATAGATGAGGTCGCCCGGACCGAGGTGGTAGAGGGTCGAGAGATGGGCGACGATCTCGGGCACCGACCAGACCATCTCGGACAGGTGCGCGCGCTGCACCGGTTCGCCGTTCAGAAGAAGCGTGATCGCCTGCGGGCCGGGCAGGCCGAACTCGGCCGCACGGGTCAGGGGCGCGAGGATCGCGGCATTCTCGAAATCCTTGCCGGTATCCCAGGGCCGGCGCTTGTCCTTCGCGGCGCCTTGCAGGTCGCGGCGGGTCATGTCGAGCCCGGCGCCGTAGCCGAAGACCAGACCCATCGCCTTCTCCACCGGCACCCGGAAGCCCTCGGCGCCGAGGGCCACGACGAATTCCATCTCGTGGTGGAAATCCTTTGTGCCGGGCGGGTAGGGGATCGTCGCGCCGGTGAGCGTCAGATGCGCGGGCGACTTGGTGAAGTAGAAGGGCGCCTCGCGGTCGACCTCGTGACCCATTTCCCTGGCGTGGTCGGCGTAGTTGCGGCCGACGCAGAAGATGCGGGTGACGGGGAAGAAGCCCGAGCCGTCGCGCAGCGGCACGAGGACGGGGGCGGGCGGGGGGAAGAGGATGTCGGTCATTCGCCGTAGGGAATCCAGATGTTCTTTACCTGAGTCGCGCGTAGCAGGAATTCGCGGCCCTGACCATCGGCTCCGTGCCAGTCGCGGTTCGGGAAGGTCCAGGTGGCTTTGAGGTTGCCCGCGCTTTCGGCTTCGACCATCGCGCGGCCCTCGGGTTCGCCGCAATACCACATCGCGGCCACATCGTCGTGCGCGGCGAGGGTTTTCGCCAGCTCGTCCTTCGCCCCGGTGACGATGTTCACCACCCCGCCCGGCAGGTCGGAGGTGTCGAAGACCTGGTAGAGGTCGGTCGCGGCCAAGGGCATCGAGGCGGCGGGGATCGCCACTACCCGGTTGCCCATCGCGATGGCGGGCAGGACGAGGCTGAGGAATCCCAAAAGCGGCGCGTCGTTCGGGCAGGCGACGCCCATCACGCCGAAGGGCTCGGGCATGGCGAGGGTGACATGCGCCGATTTCGTCGCATGCACCGCGCCGTCGAACTTGTCGGCCTGCGCGGCGTAGTAGAAGGCCCGGCGGATCGCGGTCGCGACCTCGTCGGCCGGTTTCGGGGCGCCGGCCGATTTCAGGCGCCGGGTGAACTCGGCCTCGCGGGCCGAGAGGTTCTCGGCGAGGAAATAGAGCACCTGTGCGCGGTTGTGCCCGGTGGCCTTGCCCCAGCCGGAGGCCTTGTGCGCGGCCTCGACGGCATTGCGGATGTCCTTGCGGTTGCCGAGACCCGCGAGGCCGATCTCGTGCCCCTTGGCCATCACCGCGTAGGAATAGCCCGAATCGGGCCGTTTCTGCGCGCCGCCGATATACATCTTCGCCGTCCGGTCGATGGGTGCCGCGCCCTTCGACGGCGCGCCCGGAACCGGCGCGGCATCGAGCCGCCCCGCTTCCGCCTCGGGCTTCGCCCTCGGGGCCGGGGTGGAGAGGTATTCGCGCATCCCCTCGCGTCCGCCTTCACGGCCGAACCCGCTTTCGCGGTAACCGCCGAAACCGGCGCCCGCATCGAAGATATTGGTGGAGTTCACCCAGACGACGCCGGCCTTGACCTTCGAGGCCACGTCGAGCGCGAGGTTGATGTTCTCCGACCAGATCGAGGCGGCGAGGCCGTAGCGGGTGTTGTTGGCCAGTTCCACCGCCTCGTCCGGGGTGCGGAAGGTTGTAAGGGTGGCGACGGGGCCGAAGATCTCCACCTGCGCGACGACGTTGGCGGGTGCGACGTTCGTCAGGAAGCCGGGCGCGAAGAAGCAGCCGCCGGCGGGAAGCTGGCCTTCGGCCTGGTGGAGGGTGGCGCCTTCTGCCTCTCCTTGCGAAACCAGATCGCGGATGCGGGCCAGTTGCGTCGCGTCGACGATGGCGCCGACATCGGTGGACTTGTCCAAGGGATCGCCGGTGCGGAGCCTGGCGAGCCGCGCGGCGAGGCGCTTGTGGAAACTCGCGGCGACGCTTTCCTGCACGAGGATGCGCGATCCCGCGCAGCAGACCTGGCCCTGGTTGAACCAGATCGCATCGACCACGCCCTCGACCGCGCCGTCGAGATCGGCGTCGGCGAAGACGACGAAGGGCGACTTGCCGCCAAGCTCCAGCGTCAACTTCTTGCCCGTCCCGGCGGTCGCCTTGCGGATCGCGCGGCCGATCTCGGTCGAGCCGGTGAAGGCGATCTTGTCGACCTCCGCGCCGACCAGCGCCGCGCCCGTCCCGCCGTCGCCGGTGACGATGTTGACGACGCCCTTCGGCAGGCCCACCTCGGCGCAGATCTCGGCGAAGGCGAGGGCGGTGAGCGGCGTCTGCTCGGCCGGTTTCAGGACGACCGTGTTGCCGGCGGCAAGCGCGGGCGCGACCTTCCACGCGAGCATCAGGAGCGGGAAGTTCCACGGGATGATCTGGCCGCAGACGCCGAGGGGTTTCGCGTCCGGGAACTCCTCGGCGAGCATCTCGGCCCAGCCGGCATGGTGGTAGAAGTGCCGCGCGACGAGGGGCAGGTCGATGTCGCGGCTTTCGCGGATCGGCTTGCCGTTGTCGAGGGTTTCGAGGACGGCGAGGAAGCGTTCGCGCTTTTGCACATGGCGGGCGAGCGCGTAGAGCCATTTCGCCCGCTCGTGACCGGGGAGCTTTGCCCAGCCGGGCTGGGCCGCCCGCGCCGCCCGGACGGCGGCGGCGATGTCGGCTGCCGAACCTTGGCTTACCTTGGCGAGTGCATCGCCGGTCGCGGGATTGCCGGTCGCGAAGGTCTTGCCCGGCTTGGTGAAGGCGCCGTCGATGTAGTGGCCGAAGGAACCCCGCGCATTCAGCCAGGCCTCGACCTCGCCGGTCGCCTCGGGGGCGGGGCCGTAGTCCATCGTTTCCAGTATCTCGGTCACTGTCGGCATGAGGATCTTCTTTCGCGATACCACGTCACGCGCTGTTGCGCGGTGCGCTCGGATGCACGGGCGGCGACCGGCCCGCGGGGTGGGCGAGAAGCGCCCGCCCCGGGCGGGCGGGTCGGGCGCTGCCCGTGCTTGCGCACGGGCGGTTCGGGATCACGCCAGAGCATGGCGGAAGGACGCGGCATAGCGCCCCGTGACATGGTGGTCGAGCTGACGCTCGATATCGGCGAGCATCGAGGAGGCGCCGAGGCGGAAGAGGTCGGGGCGGAGCCAGGGATTGCCCAGCTCCTCCTTCATCAGGATCTGCCAGGCGAGCGCGTCCTTCGCGGTCTTCATGCCGCCCGCCGGCTTGAAGCCGATGCGGAAGCCGGTGCGCGTCCCGTAGTCGCGGAGCGCCCGGACCATGACGAGGCTGACGGGCAGGGTCGCGTTCACGCCCTCCTTGCCCGTCGAGGTCTTGATGAAATCCGCGCCCGCCTGCATCGCGACCATGCTGGCCTTGTAGACGTTGCGGAGCGTCCTGAGGTCGCCCGTCGCGAGGATCGCCTTCATATGCGCGGCCCCCGAAGCCTCGCGCATCGCCGCGACCTCGTCGTAGAGCGCGGACCAGTTCGCGTCGAGCACATGGGCGCGGGTGATGACGATGTCGATCTCGTCCGCGCCCTGATCGACGGCATAGCGGATTTCCGCGAGGCGGAGGTCGAGCGGCATCAGCCCGGCGGGAAAGCCGGTGGCGACCGAGGCGACCGGGATCCCGGTGCCCCGCAGCGCCTTCACCGCCGCCGCGACCATCGTCGGATAGACGCAGATGGCGCCGGTCGTCAGCCGGTCGAGCCCGAGCCCCGCCATGATGTGATCGGCCAGGGGCCGTGCCGCCTTGGCGCAGAGCCGCCGCACCCGGTCCTCGGTATCGTCGCCGGCGAGCGTCGTGAGGTCCATGCAGCGGACCGCGTTGACGAGCCAGGCCGCCTGCCATTCCTTCTTCACGGTCCGCCGGGTGGTCAGTGTCGCTGCCCGGCGTTCGGCTGCCGGGGTGTTGACCGCGATCTGATCGAACCATTCGACCTGCAGCGGAACGCCGGGGTTGCGCTCGCTGTTGGGAAGGGATTGGCCCCCGTGGCTCGACATCGAGATATCCTGTCTCCGGCGCTGACGGACTATAGCGCGAGACGCTAGCGAATGTCCCGTGCGACTGCAACGGCAGGGTTTGACCTTATGGTCAAAAACGGATCGTTTCCGGGATGGTCATTGACAGGAGCGCCCGTTCCGGGGCCCAACAAGGGTGGGTGGAAGCGGCTTCTGGGGGCCGCGATATTGATTTGAACGGTCGATGTCTGGTGGGGCGACCAGTTTGGACAAGGTGCATTTCGCGATCGAGCATCTGCTCGATGCGCCGAATGGCTGGCGCCCGCTTGTCCGCGAGATGGTCAGCCGCTGGCCCGAGGCGCGGGCGTCGGAGCTTGTCTATGTCCTCGTGAGTGCGGCGACCGAGATCGAGGCGATGTTCGCCGAAGGCAGCCCGGCGCGGGACGGGGCCGCGCATGGCTGGCGGCTCGCGGCGTTGCTCGGCGTCGATTTCTACGCAATGGAAACGGTGGGGCTGCCCCATGCCAGTGCGGCCGACATGGCCGGCTACTGGAAGATCGACCCCTATTTCCGCGACCTCTGATCCGGGGCGAAACGGGTGGCGACTCAGGCTGGCCCCGGCCCGGACGTGCCGGGGCTTTTGCAATGCTGCGCGCCGAACGGGCGTTCGAAGGGGTGGCCTTGATAAACTGCCCCGAACGGGCGTTGCGGCGCCATCCCAAGGGCAGGCGCCCGCGCGGCGCTCGCTGTGCCTGCCGACAGTGCCGATTCAGGCTCGAAGCTGACCTTGTCCGGCTTTGTCGTCTCGCCGGTTTTTCCCACAACAACCTTGAAGGCGACCGTGTGCCGAAGAACCGATCGCCCCCCCCGAAACCGCCCTCAGCTGCCGCGATAGGTCGAATAGCCGAAGGGCGAGAGCAAGAGCGGCACGTGGTAATGCGCCGCGGGATCGGAGATGCCGAAGCGGATCGGGACCTCGTCGAGAAAGCGGGGGCTTTCCGGGGCCGCGCCGGTGGCGTCGAGATAGGCGCCGGCATGAAAGACCAGCTCGTAGGTTCCAACCTCGAACCTGCCCTCCGGCAGGATCGGGCGGTCGGTGCGGCCATCGGCATTGGTCACCGCCACGGCGATCCTGGCGCGGCCACCCTCCGACACGCGGTAGAGCGTGATGGCGATCCCCTCGGCCGGCACCCCGCGCGCGGTGTCCAGAACATGCGTCGTCAGATAGCCCCCGGCCATGCCGTCCCCTCCTGTCCGTTCCACCGCATCATGAAAGGCCGCGCCGCAAAAGGCGACCTGTCGAAATCCAGTCAGGTCTTTCCGGATTTTCATGATAATCATAGGCGGCGCACGCGACTACCCTCGCGGAAACCGGAGGACCGACCCGATGAACCGCTATCCCCGCGACATGTCCGGCTACGGGGCCAACCCGCCCGACGCAGGCTGGCCCGGCGGCGCCAGGATCGCCGTCTCGCTCGTGCTGAACTACGAGGAGGGCGGCGAGAACTCCATCCTCCACGGCGATGCGGCGTCCGAGGCGTTCCTGTCGGATATCGCCGGCGCCCAGCCCTGGCCGGGGAAGCGCCACTGGAACATGGAATCGGTCTACGATTACGGCGCCCGCGCCGGCTTCTGGCGGCTCCATCGGCTTTTTACCGGCATGGCGATCCCGGTGACGATCTACGGCGTCGCCACGGCCCTGGCGCGCAGCCCCGAACAGGTCGCCGCGATGAAGGAGGCCGGGTGGGAGATCGCCAGCCACGGGCTGAAATGGGTCGAACACAAGGACATGCCGGAAGACGAGGAGCGGCGCCAGATCGCCGAGGCGATCCGCCTCCATGCCGAGGTCACGGGAAGCCGCCCGACCGGCTGGTATACCGGGCGCTGTTCGGCCAACACCGTGCGTCTCACGGCCGAGGCCGGGTTCGACTGGATCTCCGACACCTATGACGACGACCTGCCCTACTGGACCCGCGCGGGCGGGCGCGACCAGCTGGTGATCCCCTATACGCTCGAGGCCAACGACATGCGCTTTGCCACCGCGCCGGGCTACATCACCGGCGAACAGTTCTTCAGCTACCTGAAGGACGCCTTCGACACGCTCTATGCCGAAGGGCAGGCGGGGAAGGCCAAGATGATGTCGGTCGGGCTTCACTGCCGGCTCATCGGCCGGCCGGGCAAGATCGCGGGCCTCAAGCGCTTCCTCGACTATGCGAAGGGGAACGAGGGCGTCTGGTTCCCCCGCCGGATCGACATCGCCCGGCACTGGGCCGCCACCCATCCGCCTGTGCGGTTCGACCGGCCGAGCCGGATGGACAAGGCTGCCTTCACCGCCCGCTTCGGCGGCGTCTTCGAGCATTCCCCCTGGATCGCCGAACGCGCCTGGGCGCTCGAACTCGGGCCTGCGCACGACACGGCCACCGGGTTGCACAACGCCCTCGTCCGGATCTTCCGCAGCGCGTCCCGCGCCGAGCGGCTCGGTGTCCTCACGGCGCATCCCGACCTTGCCGGCAAGCTCGCGGCGGCGAAACGGCTGACGGCCTCCTCCACCGCCGAACAGGCTTCCGCCGCGCTCGACGCGCTGACCGACGCCGAGCGCGCCACCTTCGGCGAGCTCAACGCCGCCTATGTCGCCCGCCACGGCTTTCCCTTCGTCATCGCGGTGCGCGACAACACCAGGGCGACGATCCTCGAAGCCTTCGAGCGGCGGATCGAAAACGACAGCGACACCGAATTCGAAGAGGCCTGCCGACAGGTCGAACGCATCGCCGAACTCCGCCTCAAGGACATGCTCCCCCGATGACCCAGCCCCCGCATCCCTACTACGCCCCGAAAGGCGGCCTGCCGGCCCAGACCAGCCTGATGACCGGCCGCGCGATCTTCACCGAGGCCTATTGCGTCATCCCGAAGGGCTGCTTCTCCGACATCGTGACGAGCGTCCTTCCCGGCTGGAAGAACACCCGCCTCTGGCTCATCGCCCGGCCGATGTCCGGCTTTTCCGAGACCTTCTCGCAATACGTGATGGAGGTCGGCCCCGGCGGTGGCGCCGACCTGCCCGAACCCGACCCGGTCGCCGAGGGGGTGATCTTCGTCACCGAAGGCGAGATCTGGCTCTCGCTCGACGGCGAGGAACACGACCTCGGCCCCGGCGGCTATGCCTATGTCCCGCCCGGCTGCGACTGGCGGCTCCGGAACGGCACCGACCATCCCGCGCGCTTCCACTGGATCCGCAAGCTCTACGAATACGCGCCCGGCCTCGCCGCGCCGAAGGCGTTCGTCACCTCCGACAGGACGGTGAAACCCGTCGCGATGCCCGATACCGGGGGGCGCTGGGCCACGACCCGCTTCACCGAGCCAGACGACCTTGCCCATGACATGCATGTCAACATCGTCACCTTCCAGCCCGGCGGCCTCATCCCGTTCGAGGAGACCCACGTGATGGAACACGGGCTCTACGTCCTCGAGGGCCGCGCGGTCTACAAGCTCAACCAGGACTGGGTCGAGGTCGAGGCCGGCGATTTCATGTGGCTGCGCGCCTACTGCCCGCAGGCCTGCTACGCCGCCGGGCCCGGTCCCTTCCGCTACCTCCTCTACAAGGACGTGAACCGCCACGCCCGGCTCCGCGGCCCAGGCGCGTTCGGCCGATGACCTTCATCTTGCCGGAAATATCCCACGGGGGTCCGGGGGCGTGCGGCACTAATCGCGCGAAAACAATACGTTAGAAGACAGTGGGACGCTCGAATCTTGCATTGATTTGCAAGGATTTTCAAGAAAAAGGCCCCACTGTCGAATCCCCCGGAAACTCTCCGCCAAGGAGAGGTGCCCATGTGTGGATGGCTCCGGTTTTGCAAGGGTTATTTCGGGTGACCGTGATCTCT
>WOYI010770412.1_pt1 | contig 12519 bp, 11 predicted proteins | sample 6423411 | NCBI WGS metagenome assembly WOYI01 (sample SAMN13441803, study PRJNA592873) | oil field metagenome | biome: oil field; feature: oil-well bore; material: oil-contaminated soil; isolation source: oil-contaminated soil from oil-well borehole | place: Germany: Wietze | collected 2016-10-18 ... | reverse complement strand
CGCCTTGCAGGGCCACACCGTCAGCGAGCCTCTGCCCTATCACCCCATAGCCGGCCACGCCGACCCTGATTCTCTTTGCCATCTTGTACTCCTATATGTTTGCAGTCTTGCGGATATATGAGCGTGCCATCAGGGCATACTCAAAGGGATTTGCCAATGCTGGGTCCTGTTCCGCCTCAACGACCCACCAGCCAGAATAATCAGCCTGTTTCAGTGCGGCAAAGATGGGTGCAAAATCAATGCAACCATCGCCTGGGATGGTGAACACCCCCTCCTTCACTGCCTTCAGGAAGGACCACTTCTCCTTCTTTGCCCTCTCAAGCCTCTCAGTGCGGACATCCTTGAGATGCACATGCCAGATCCTGGCCATCCACTTGTTCAGGGTGACCATCGGGTCCTCACCGGAGAATACCAGATGCCCTGTGTCGTACAGCAGCCCTACCAAGGCCGGGTCTGTACTTTCCATCAGGCGGTCGATCTCATCGTTAGTCTGGATACCAGTTCCCATATGGTGGTGGTAGGTAAGGCGCAGGCCTCTCTCCTTTGCCCTGATACCGAGCTTGTCCAAGCCTTCGGTAACCATTTTCCACTGTGCATCGGTGAAGGTGGGCTTGGCATCAAAGACAGGCAGGTCCTGTCGCCCCTGGATCGAGTTGCCCTGTTCGGCGACACCGACTACCTTTGCACCCATCGCCTTGAGGAAGTCACAGTGGGCAATGAAATCCTTCTCGACCTGCTCGTAGCTCTGGCTGGTAAGGAACATGCTGAACCATGCATTGCAGACCTGAAGGTCCCTCAGTTTGAGGGCCTTCTTGAGCACCTCAGGGTCCTTGGGATACTTGTTTCCCACCTCGGATCCCTTGAAACCTGCGAGTGCCATCTCACTGATACACTGCTCAAAGGTATTTTCCCCTCCAAGTTCAGGCAGGTCATCATTTGTCCAAGCGATGGGTGCAATAGCCAATGAAATTTTCTGTTCGCTCATCTCTTTCTCCCTCTTTAGAATTTTCTTGTCTTAACGATTTCAAGCTGCAGCTCTTTCCAAGCCTCAACCACTTCAGGGTTGCCCGAGACCTCAGCTGTTCCCACTCTCCACCAGGACTCATAGCCATTGGTCATGGACTTGGGTGCCACATGCACATGGATAACGCAGGATCGCTCTTCCTTAAGAGCGCTTTCAGTAGCCTTCTTGAGTTCTGCCAGTGTGGAGGCTGTAAAGCCTGCCGCCCCCCAGCTCTGTGCATTGAGTGCATAGTCGACAGTGAGCGATCTTCCGGTAAGTCGGCCTGTGTCCTTTTCTCTCTTTCTCCACTCATTGCCATAGTGAACGATACCCTGGCTGTTCTGCAGGTTGTCGATGCAGTGGAACCCTGCATTGTCCAAGACAAATACGATGATCTTCTTGTCCTCCTGGATGGAAGTCAGCAGTTCTGTATGGAGCATGGTATAAGCCCCATCGCCAATGATTGCCACAATTTCCTTTGCAGGGTGGGCAATCTTGGCCCCTAGTGCCCCTGCAACCTCATAACCCATGCAGGAGAAGGCATACTCCATATGGTAGGTGCCCTCTTTTCTTGTTCTCCAGATGCGTTGCATGTCGCTGGGAATCGAGCCCGAACCCGAGACCACAATAGTGTCGGGAGGAAGGAGTCGGTCATTGAGTTCCCCAAGGACCCTTCCTTGGGAGAGGGTATTGGGAAGCTCTTCGCTGTAGATTCGGTCGACTTCCTTATCCCAGAGAGCCTTCTCCTCTTCAATCTTCTTGCCCCACTGTGAGCGGTACGCTTGGGCCTTGAGCTTTTCTGTTATGGAGGTCAAGGTAGCCTTTGCATCGGCAATGATGGGGATGCTGTTGAGCTTATAGGCATCGAAGCTTGCAACGTTGATTGAGAGAAATACAGCCTCAGGATTCTGGAATAGCCACTTCGAGCAGGTGGTGAAGTCACCCATCCTTGTCCCTACCGCCAGAATGAGGTCAGCCTCCTTGGCAAGGCGATTTGCACTCTGACTGCCGGTGACCCCGATACCTGAGAGGTTGTAGGGATTATCCCAGAGGATGGTTCCCTTTCCTGCCTGGGTCTCCCCAAAGGGGATGTGGAAAGCCTTGCAAAACTTGCTCAGCTCTTCACCGGCCTCAGAATAGCGAACACCTCCACCGAGGATGACAAGAGGTTTCCTTGCCTTTGCGATAGCCTCAACACTTCTCTCTACCTGTGAAGGGGTGGGGAGGCGGCGTTCAATATGGTGAACTCGTTTTTCAAGGAACTCGACGGGATAGTCGAACGCTTCACCTTGTACATCCTGGGGAAGGGCAACAGTGACAGCTCCTGTCTCTGCAGGGTCGGTAAGGACTCTCATTGCATTGATCATTGCACTCATCAGCTGCTCAGGGCGGTTTACCCTGTCCCAGTATCTGCTGACCGAGCGGAAGGCATCGTTTGCGCTGTTAGAGTAGTCATGTGGTGTCTCTATCTGCTGGAGAACGGGGTCAGGTTGCCTTGAGGCAAACACATCGCCGGGAAGCAGGAGTACGGGAATATGGTTGGCACTGGCGGTTCCCGCCCCTACCACCATGTTCAGTGCCCCAGGTCCTATGGAGGAGGTAACCGCCATGATCTTCCGGCGGTTATGCTCCTTTGCAAAGGCCGTTGCCGCATGCACAGAGCCTTGTTCGTTCTTAGCCTGGTAGAAGGGAAGAGTGTTCTCCTTTGCTGCAAGGGCCTCTCCCAAGCCTACCACACATCCGTGGCCAAATATGCCGAACACCCCTTCGACGAATTTTGTCTCAACTCCATCGAACATCACATACTGGTTGTCTAGGAATCGAAGAAGGGCCTGTGCCATTGTCAATCTAATCGTTGCCATAGCGCACTCCTTGTTAGTATGAATCTTTCTTTGGTTCCCAGATCTGGGCATCAGGGGCTGTCACCCACTGGTATTGTGGAGGTACTGTCTGAATTCCATACCGGTCATTTTCAATGTGTCTGATCACCCACAGGTACCACAGCGCATAGCCGGGAGCCGCAACATGGGGATGGACTTCTCCCTCATGGATGAGGATCGTATCCTTGTCGTGGATCACGTGGGGTGTCTCTCCGATGAGGCACATGCCGAATCCCTGGGAGGGAAATACCCTGTAGTGGTAGATCTCAGGCTGGCGGTGGTGGTGCGGCGGATAGGAGGACCACTTGCCGGGAACCCCGATCACCTCCCCAATGACCAGGTTTGACTGGGGACGGTTCGTATCGTCAAAGACGGTACGGACTATCCTTGTCGAGGTCTCGTTCATCATGCCCTCGCCCCTGAATTCGCTCTTGCATTCGGAGGGGGTGTAGAGGTGGGAAGCAAACTGGGTCTGGTTGTCGGTCGCACAGCGGTAGAATTCCGCACCCTCCGATCCAGCCTCGATAGTCACCTCTACTGAAGAGGGAACAGAGAGTACCCAGGGTTCAGCATTCAACAGGTCGGACCGACCAATCTCCTGTGATTCGCCCCCCCATGTGATAGTAGCACCGCCCCCACTGAGCAACCAGATGCGCTCTTCTCCACTTCCTGTAGGGTCGTGATGCACCTCGCCCTTGGTAAGGGCGAGGACGCCAAAGCTCATCATCATATCGCTGGTGGAACCACTGCGTGATACCAACTCTGTATACCCGTGAATAAACGGACCTTTATGACTCATCTGCATTATTATACACCCAACTCCTTTTTCATCTCTGTGATGGTTACCGGTCTTCCCTCCTTGAGAGATTTCCCAGCAGCAAGTGCTGCAACCATATCTTCAAGGCCATCCTCGCCGGAGACCACCACATCACAGTCTTTCTCAATTGCCTCGACAAAAGAGGAAATCTCATCGACAAAGGCTGCCTTATACCGTTCCAGGAAGAAATACAGAGGCTTGTCGCTGGTCACCCCATCTACCGTAGAGAGGGAGACGCGTGTTGGCGTATCGTTGCCGGCCTGGGCTGCACCCTTGGAGCCAAACACCTCAACGCGCTGGTCATAGCCATAGACTGCCTGGCGTGAGTTGTCTATGACGCCGATGGCGCCATTGGCGAATTTCAGCGTAACGATTGCCGTGTCGATGTCCCCGGCCTTTCCGATCTCAGGATCGACAAGGACTGCTCCCACTGCAAAGACTTCCACTATCTCGCTATTTGCCTGGAAGCGTGCCATATCAAAGTCATGGATCATCATGTCAAGGAATATTCCCCCGGAAACAGCCACATAGGCAGGGTTTGGGGGTGCTGGATCTCTACTTGTGATCTTCACCACATGCACGTCTCCAACCTTGCCTGCCTTGGTCAGGTCGGAGACCTGTTTGAAGTTGTGGTCAAAGCGTCGGTTGAAACCCAACTGGAGCTTGACCTTGTGCTCTTTTGCTGTCTTGATAGCTTCCAGTCCTTTCTTCACAGAGAGGTCAATGGGCTTCTCACAGAAAATGTGCTTGCCTGCCTTTGCTGCTGCAATGGTAAAGTCGGCATGGGTGGAGGTGGAGCTGCAAACGATGATTGCCTTGATATCAGGATGGTTGATGAGCTCTGTCGGGTCTGCTGTTACCAGAGGAATACCCAAGCCTTTTGCCCAACTTTTCAGTTCGTCAGTCATATTGACATCGGAAATGCCTACAATCTCTACGCTTTGCACCAAACGTGCAATATTCTCTGCATGCAGTGTTCCGATTCTTCCGGCACCAATAATTCCAATCTTCATGGGTTTTACCTCTCCTGTATTCGATACGGTTGAGAAGAATTGGTATTCTTCATATGAAAACGTTATCAATACTATGAGTATACTACTTGCAGTGTTTTTGTAAAGTGTTTTCTTCTACTCAATACAATTCTTCACTTAAATATGCATTTATGCAAGAAATGTTTGACAAATACAAAAATCAATGCAACTATAGCAATGTGATAACGTTTTCAGATGGTTCTGATTTCTATCTGAATTATACAATAACTGAGGTATGTTCCTGGTTCTGCAAGGAGGGTTAGGTGGAAAGCGAGAATAACTTATTGGAGCTTCGCAATATTGTCAAACGATACCCAGGTGTCCTTGCACTCGATAATGTAAGCATGCATGTCAAAGCTGGAGAGGTACACGGTCTTGTAGGGGAGAATGGGGCAGGGAAATCGACGCTTATAAAAGTTTTGGCAGGAGCCCATAGTCCCGACAGTGGGGATATCTTCTTTGATGGCCAATCATTTCCAGCTCTCAAGCCCCATCAGGCGATGGAGTTGGGCATAGCGTGCATATATCAGGAACTCAATCAGGTAAATTACATGACTGTTGCAGAGAACATTTTCCTTGGACGAGAGCTGAAGGGCAAGTACTCTAGGCTTGACCGTAAGAGCCAAGAGGAGCAGACGCGGCAGTTGTTGAAAGACTTTGAGCTTGATATCGAGCCTGATATGGCTGTTGGTTATCTTGGTGTTGGCAGAAGGCAGATGGTTGAAATCTGCAAGGCTGTCCATTCCAAAGCAAAGCTCATCATTATGGATGAGCCTACTGCAAGCTTGAGCGAGAAGGAGACAGGCGAGCTTTTCCGTATTGTTGACAAGCTTAAAAAGCAGCATGTCACCATGATCTTTATTTCCCATCGTCTTGATGAGATCAAATCCATCTGTGACAACCTTACCGTCATGCGTGACGGCAAGGTTGTGGCCCACAAGGCAATCGTTGATGTCACCGTCGACAATATCATCCGTTTGATGGTAGGACGTAACATCACCAACAAATATCCCAAGAAAACTGTACCTCTCGGTCCTGTCCTTCTAGAGGTAAAGAACTTGGAAAAGCAAAATACATTCTCTGATATAAGCTTCTTAGTGCATGCTGGCGAGATCCTAGGATTTTCAGGATTGGTCGGAGCTGGAAGAACCGAGGTTGTACGTGCCCTCACCGGAGCTGACAAGCTTGATGGTGGGGAGATATATGTCGATGGAAAGAAGACTAGAATAAAGAATCCGCGAGACTCCATCAGTGCCGGTATTGCTTTCCTGACTGAGGACCGTAAAGGTCAAGGACTTGTCCTGCTGCAGTCGGTGGAGTTCAATTCGACCTTGGTCAATTTGAAAGATTTTAAGACAAAAAAATTTTTTATCGATCTCCCCAAAATTCGCATGGCTTCACAAAAAATGGTCGAGGACATGCGAATCAAGGTGCCTTCGGTAGCTACTCTCACTGGGCAGCTCAGTGGGGGTAACCAGCAGAAGGTAGTCATCGCCAAATGGTTAATGACCTCTGCGAAAATCTTCATATTTGATGAACCTACTCGAGGTATCGACGTAGGAGCGAAGATTGAGGTCTACAATCTCATCAATGATCTTGTGAGCAAAGGTTGTGCTGTCATTATGATCAGCAGTGAGATGGATGAGTGTATGGGGATGGCTGACCGTATTGTAGTAATGCATGAGGGGTCCATCACCGCTGAAATTCAACGTGAAGAGTTCTCCCAGGAGAAAATTATGTATGCGGCTTCTGGCATTGTGCAATAAAGAGGAATAGATATGAACACATTGCGTTGTGGGGTAATTGGACTTGGGCGATTAGGGTATCGCCATGCGGCGAACCTTGTAGGAAGCGTTGCTGGGGCATCACTATATGCTGTTTCTGACAGTTCAAAGGACGCTCTGTTCCGTTTTGGTCAGACGTATCCTTCGGTTCTCCAGTTTTCTGATTACCAGGATTTGTTGGCCTTGAGGGATTTGGATGCAGTGATCATTGCGTCTTCAACAACTATGCATGCCCCCATGATAGAGGATGCCATCAGGGCTGGAAAAGCCATCTTTTGTGAGAAACCAGTCTCGTTGGATCTGGAGGAGGCCAAAGCCATCCAGACCTTGGTTATTGAGCATGATGCGTTTGTGCAGCTAGGTTTCATGCGACGTTTTGACACAGCCTATCGCAAGGCAAAAGAGAGGATCGATAGGAATGAGGTTGGCAGACCGATTTCACTTTTGGGTATCAGCCGCGACCCTTCATGTCCTCCTATCAAGTTTGCCGCTTCCAGCGGAGGCTTGATCCTCGATCTGTGTGTGCATGACCTTGACCTTTGCCGTTGGTATGCAGGAAGTGAAGCCGTGGAAATCTATGCCCGTGGTGGTGTAGTGCGCTATAAGGAGCTTGCAGAGGTCAATGATATCGACCATGTCAATATTGATGTACGCTTTGCCAATGGGTTCCTCGCTTCCTTGGAAGGGAGCCGCAATTCACAGTATGGCTATGATGTACGTACTGAGATTGTCTGTAGTGAAGGAGCCTTGTTTGTTGGATCGCTACAGGATGCTCCTATGCAGCAGCTTGGGCCAAAGGGCATAAGAGTCGATACTATTCCAGGTTTCCTTGAACGGTTTGCTCAAGCCTATCTGCAGGAACTGGAATGTTTTGTTCTGGATGTTCTTGGTAAGAAAAAACCTTCAGTCGGAGTTGAAGATGGTGTTGCAGCCCTTGAACTCTGTCTTGCTGCAAATGTGTCCTTGGCTACGAATAGACCGGTAACAATTCCAAAATGATTAGCGATGATACATACACAAGGGAGATGAAATGATGAATGCACTGCTACAGAATATTAGGAAAACCTTTAAGAGACGGAAAAAAAGTGAAGGAAGACGAAGTTTCGGCATTTTGTTGAGCCTTATTGTCCTGTGTGCAATCATTGCAATCCTATCCCCACGATTCCTTACTATCGACAACCTTAGGAATGTCACCAGTCAGGCTACGGTCAGTGCTGTTGTCTCGATTGGTCTGTTTTTGGCAATCCTTACTGGAGGCATCGATCTATCAGTAGGCTCAATCCTTGCTCTTTCTATCATGATGATGGGTATCTTCCAGGTTAACCTTGGTCTTGATCCCTATCTCTCCATGCTACTCTGCCTGGGGGTTGGAAGCCTTGTTGGATTACTCAACGGCCTGTTGCTCACCAAGCTCAAACTCCCTCATCCGTTTATCTCCACCATGGGTACACAGAAGATTGCCCGAGGACTCTCTCTAGCAGTCACCGCTGCTGCTCCCATCAGTGGCTTTGCAGTTCCTGTTCAGTTTCTGGGCAGTCGCTCAATCGGACCTATCCCAGCTAGTGTTATCTTGGTCATTATCCTCTATGTGACTATGTACCTCTTCCTCACCAATACCGCAACAGGTAGGCATATTTACGCTGTAGGAGGAAATGTGGAGGCAAGCCGCTTAAGTGGAATCAATGTGGACAAGGTGTTGTGCATCGTCTATACCCTCAGTGGGTTTATGGCTGCCTTGGGTGGAATCGTCCTTGTAGGACGGGTAAATGCTGCCTATCCCTTGGCAGGGCAGGATTATGAAACTGATGCCATTGCTGCTGTAATCATCGGTGGTTCCAGTTTCTCAGGTGGTGTAGGAAAGATCTACAACACGGTTGTCGGTGTTCTCATCATAGCCGTCCTTCGTAATGGATTGAATCTTCTGAACGTGGACTCGGCTTTCCAGACGGTGGCTATCGGTGTGGTCATTATCTTGGCAGTCTACCTTGATGTCATCAGGCAGAAGAAGTCCAAGATATCCAAATAGGTTTTTTTGGATTGCGTAGCAGTCCTGATGTTTAGTGTTCGTACTTCATTTCACGACAAGTTAAGGAGGAATGAGATGAAAAAGGTAAGTGTAGTAATTTTGATTCTGGCTTTGTTGCTAGTCTCGGCAAACATGTTTGCTCAAGGTAGCAAGGAATCATCTGATGATGGCGGAAAATTGAAGGTCGCTATGGTCCTGAAGACCCTCAGTAGTGAGTATTGGAAACGTGTTGTCAATGGTGCTGTGGAAGCTGCTGAAAAGTATGATGTCGAACTTATCAAGCTTGGACCTCCGAGTGAGGATGCAGTGGAGCAGCAGATTAACATGGTACAGGACGTATTGACTTCAAACCCTGTGGCTTTGGTTTTCTCTCCTTCACAACCAGCAACTGCAGTTAACGTACTGATGAAGGCCAAAGAGAAGGGCATCCCTGTAATCCTAGTTGATACTCCAATGGGTAATGACTTCACTGACTTTGCAACATTTATCGGTACTGAGAACTATGCAGCTGGTAAGCTTGGTGCTGAGGTCATGATCAAAGCTCTGGGAAAAAACAAGAAGGCTGTAGTCATCGAAGGTGCTCCTGGAAATCCGACCACAACACAGAGAGCTGATGGGGCTGAGGAAGCTTTCAAGGCAGCTGGCTACCAGATTCTTTCCCGCCAGCCTGGTTACAGTGATCGTGAACGTGCCTATACCACCATGCAGAACATCCTGCAAGCCAACAAAGATGTTGATGCAGTATTCTGCTCCAACGATGAGATGGCCCTTGGCGCCCTGCGTGCTCTGCAGCAAGCTGGTGTAGATGCGGCAGTTATGGGAACAGACGGTAATAAGGGTGCTCTTGAGTCCATTATTGCCGGAGGACTCTTTGGTTCAGCAGCTCAGAAGCCCGAGATGATGGGTTATCTTGGTGTTGAATATGCAGTCAAGCTTGCAAGAGGCGAGACCATTGAGAAGAGAATCGATAGTGGTGTAGATATCATCACCATTGAGACAGCTCAAGCTGCCCTTGATAGCTTGAAATAGTCAAAATTTGCTAGTGGGGGCTTTCATATGAAGGCCCCCACTTTTGGGTTCCAACAAAGTTTTACTAGAAATAGTGGGGGATCAGATGCAAAGCCAGAATATTGCAATCGGAATCATAGGGACAGGAGGTATGGGAGGATCCCATGCTTTGAATCTTTCACAGCAGGTAGTCGGTGCCCGTCTGGTTGCATTATGCGATGTTGATCAGGTTCGCCTTGCTTCTCTTGCCCTGGAAGTAGGTCAGCCTCGTCTTTACTCTGATCCATTCTCTCTCATTGGAGATCCTTTGGTTGAGGCTGTCATCATCGCCTCCCCTGATGTGACGCATGCCCAATATGTGTTGCATGCGCTTTCCTTGGGAAAGCCGGTATTTTGTGAAAAACCTCTTGCCTCCACGCAGAAGGATGCTCTTGCGATACTTCTCAAAGAGGTAGAGATCGGCAAGAAACTGGTTTCTGTGGGCTTCAACCGACGTTTTGATCCTTGGCATCAGAAACTTAAGGAGAAAGTGGCAAGCAATGTCCTAGGTATTCCCCTCCTTTGGAAGGGTTTTCATCGTAATCCCAGTGCCATGTACAACACAGGAGGTCCCTTCATCCTCAACAACTCAGCAGGACATGATGTGGACTGCGTTCGTTGGGTCCTTGACTCTTCGATCATAGAGGTCCAAAGCTATGGTATCAGATCAAGGTCGAGCCTTCCTGATGATGCTCGTGACCTGCTCATCGTGAACATGCTGATGGAAAACGGTTCCCGTGCCATTGCAGAAGTCTATGTGAACGCTTCCTATGGGTATGAGGTCGGCCTTGAGGTGGTCTGTCAGGAAGGGACAGTCTCAACTCTTCCTGTTGAACGGACCTTTGTCAGGAATAAGGGAAACAAGGGTGTATATGTTTCAGATGATTTTAGGGCATATTTTGCAGATTCCTATCTGTTTGAGATGCAAGATTGGGTCAACACCCTGCTTTCAGGCACACCATTCAGTGGTTCTGACGCTTGGGATGGGTATGCTGCGCTTGTGGTGACCGAGGCTGCCGGCGAATCCTTGGTAGCTGGTGTCCCGGTACGCCCATGCTATGAGGAGAAGCCTGCCTTGTATAGGAGGGAGACCCTATGATGATTCGATCCTTGATGACCGACTCTTTGGGAAGCCTCACTTTTGAGGCTATGCTGAAGGAGGCCTCCGTCTTAGGCTTTGAGGAGCTTGAGTTCGGAACCGGCAACTGGTCTGGGGCCCCCCACCTGAAGTTGGATACCCTGCTTGCAAGTTCTGGAGCGCGAGAGGATTTCTTGGGACTTCTGGAAACATACGCTTTAGGGATATCTGCCCTTAACTGTTCAGGCAACACCCTTGCCCCAAACTCGATGGGCCTTGCACATCAGGAGGTAGTCCATAAGACATTCGCTCTTGCAGCATTGTTGGGGGTTAAGCATATAGTGATGATGAGTGGCCTTCCTGGGGGTGCCCCAGGGGATACCGTCCCCAATTGGATTACCACCAGTTGGCCGCCGAAGAATTTGGAAAACCTTTCTTGGCAGTGGAAAGAGTGCCTCATCCCTTATTGGAAAGAGCTAGTCAAAGAGGCTGCAGAAACAGGAATTGAAAGTATCGCCTTGGAGAACCACGGCTCACAACTGGTATACAATGCCCGTACTCTCAAGATGCTTCGCTCTGAAGTTGGGGCTATGGTCGGTATGAACCTTGATCCCAGCCATCTCTTTTGGATGGGAGGAGACCCTCGTGCGATGGCTCGCTCCCTTGGGGATATGATTTATCACGTCCATGCCAAGGATGTGCGCGTGGAGCTCGGTATGCATGAGGCCGATGGCCTACTTGATACGCGTTGCATCGATGATTACGCATCTCGCGCCTGGAACTATGTTGCCTTGGGTCATGGACATGACCTGCTCTGGTGGAAGGAGTTTTTCTCGATCCTTACTATGGTTGGCTATGATGGACCGGTAAGTCTGGAGATGGAAGACAAGACCATGGACCAGCTTACAGGCACTCGCAAATCTATGGAAGTGCTCAAGGAAGCGCTTCCCCGTATGGACAAGGAGTAGGGTATGCTTCGTTTTTCTGCAAATATTGAGATGCTTGGAACTCATGTGGGCTTCTATGACCGCTTCAAGCTTGCCAAGCAGTCTGGTTTTGATGCAGTGGAGTTCTGGTCCTCCGAAGGGAAGGACTTGAAGAGAATAGCCTCCCTCAGTAGGGAGTTTTCCCTTCCTGTCAGTTCCCTTTCAGGTGACGGGCCCTCTTTTTCCCTCTGTGACGACTCCCATCGCAAGGGGTACATCGAGTATGCACGGTCTGCAATTGAGGCGGCCACCCTCGTAGGGTCTCCGCTCATCGTCCTCCATTCCAATGCATTGGGGGAGGGGGGTGTGGTCATGGACAGCTATGCTGGTGTCTCAGAGCATCGTCTCTATATGAACATGGCACTGACGCTCTCCCTTCTTGCCCCTTATGCCCAAGAGGCTGGCATCAAATGTGTGCTTGAGCCACTGAACATCCACGTTGACCACAAGGGGAACCTGCTTCACACCATCGCAGACGCTGTCGAGGTGGTGCAGGCTGTCGGATCTCCTGCTATACAGGTGCTGTATGACCTCTACCATATGCAGATCGAGAGTGGCAATCTGCTTTCTGTCTTTGCCCAGAACAAGGAGCATATCGGACATATCCATATAGCGGACAATCCGGGGAGACATGAGCCGGGGACCGGAGAGATCAACTACAGAACTGTCTTAGCAGGATTGGATAAACTTGGGTATGAGGGTGTGGTGGCTTTTGAACTTTCACCGCTTTCTACCTATGAGAGGGCCCTAGAAGCTATCATGGCACTGAAAACGTTTGTATAATTGATTCCCCAACGAAGCGAGAGTAGCGGAAGCATCACCATGGTTCCATTACCGAGCGAGGGAGGGGAAAGCAAGGTGAGATAA
>WOYI010343805.1_pt1 | contig 12526 bp, 15 predicted proteins | sample 6423411 | NCBI WGS metagenome assembly WOYI01 (sample SAMN13441803, study PRJNA592873) | oil field metagenome | biome: oil field; feature: oil-well bore; material: oil-contaminated soil; isolation source: oil-contaminated soil from oil-well borehole | place: Germany: Wietze | collected 2016-10-18 ... | reverse complement strand
CACCTTGGCCAATAGGATGGCCAAGTATTCACCTGTGTGTTACACCTTGGCCAATTGGAAGGCCAGGTATTCACTCGGCGGTTAATCGAGAGAGAAACATTGGGCTTTAGTATGAAGATATCGGTCATAGGAGCGGGTAATGTAGGCGGCACGGCGGCAATGCGCATAGCGCAGGAGCGTCTGGGAGACGTCGTGCTCGTGGATATAGCGGAGGGACTGGCCAAAGGCAAAGCCGCCGATATCAACGACGCCGGGAATGTTCTCGGGTACGACTGCCGGGTCTGCGGCAGCGGGGACATCTCCGCCGTGAAAGGTTCCGATATAGTGGTTTTTACGGCCGGCCTGGCGCGCAAGCCGGGAATGACCCGTGAGGACCTCCTGAATAAGAACGCCGCTATATTGAAAGAGGCCTGTTTAAAAATAAAAGATTCGGCTCCGGGGGCTGTGCTCATTATCGTCACGAACCCGTTGGATTTAATGACGGCCCTGGCGTTGCGCGTTACCGGTTTCAGCCGCGGCAGGGTTTTCGGGATGGGGATGACCCTGGATGCCTCGCGTTTCGCCAACATATTGTCGGAGATGACCGGCGTCCCTGCCTCCTCTATAGATGGCTCCGTGATCGGCAGCCACGGGGAAGGGATGATCCCTCTGCCCCGCTTTACCACCGTTAACGGCAAGCCGTTGAGCGCATCAATGGATGCCAACGCCGTGGAAGAAGCGGTCCGACGCACTGTGGGCCGCGGACAGGAAATCGTTTCTTATTTCGGCAACGGCAGCGCGTATATCGCTCCGTCGGCCGCGATATGCGACTTGGTTAATTCGGTGGTTATGGATAGCCGCAGGATACGAGGCGTTTCTTTTATGCTGGAAGGGGAATACGGCCTGCGCGGTATGTGCATAGGAGTGCCTTGCCGCATAGGGCGCTCCGGAGTGCAGGAGGTAATAGAGCTGGAGCTTGACGCGTCGGAGAGCGGCAGATTACGCGTGTCGGCGGAGGGATTAAAGAAGCTTTTTTCGGCGCTTTGTGCGGCATAGTAACGCCTCCGCCGCCCGCCGGAGCGATCATGCAGCCGGGTTTCTATTATTGCATGTGAATCGTCGCTTTCATCTTAAGGAATCGCTACTCCGTAAACTCATTACTCTAAGGCGGGCTTCTTTATGGAAGAAGTGCTGCGGGTTATCGATCTCGGCCGGACATCTTTCGACGCCGCCCTGCGGGTTCAGAAGGAATGCCTGGCCGAAGCCGCCGGCAATCCCGGACTGCATTTTCTCATCTTTTGCTCCCATCATCCCGTGATTACCTGCGGCACATCTCACCGCGCCTCGGACATCCTGGCGGACCACCGCACTTTAAAGGCAATGAACATAGATTTGCGTTATGTCAACCGGGGTGGAGGTGTATCTTATCACGGCCCCGGTCAGATCACCGTGTATCCCGTTTGTAATCTCGCCTGCTTGGGCAGGGATATAAGCCGGTTCCTCGGCAGACTGGAAGAATGTGTGCTTGATTTCCTGGAAAGTTTCGGGGTGGCCGCTTACCGCAGGGAAGGATTACCTGGCGTATGGACAGATAACCGTAATAAGATATGTTCTATCGGCGTGGCTTTCAGCCGCTGGGTTTCTTTTCACGGTTTGTCGGTTAACATACGTAGTGCCGATATGCAGCCGTATTCGCTGATCAGACCGTGCGGGATGGATATAAAGATGACCTGCCTTGAGGAGGAAGCGCCGCGCGCGCGGGAATTAGCTTATTCCGTTCTGCTGGAGGAAATGCGAAAATCATTTCTTAAGGTTTTCTGGCCGCGGGGCATACGGATAGAGGAGAGCAGAAGATGAACATAGAGGTAAAAGTCCCGCACCTGGGCGCGGGTGTAGAAAAGGCCAGGGTGACGTTCATTTATTGCGAACCCGGAGATACGGTGAAACAGGATGCCGATTTATTTGAGCTTACCGCCGACAAAGCGGCTTTCAACGTCCCGTCTCCTTGTTCCGGCAGGATAGGCGAGGTGAAGGTTTCCTGCGGAGATACCGTCTCCGTGGGAGATGTCATCTGTTCCATTTTGCCCGATTAGTATATTGTAAAACAAGTTTTTAATCAAAACTTGAGAATCGAGAGTTGCCCGTCCGCCACTAAAGCGTCGGCGGACTTTAACTCTCGATTGCTCCGTGCATAGACATCCTGGTTTGACCTGCGCCGGTTCAAATCCTTTCAACTCAAGACCGACGATTGAGAAAAAGAACAGCCGGGGTCCTTGTTTGCCAGTTGGAAGACTCTTGTTTAAGAATCGCTGGCCTCTCGCGCCGCAGGAGCCGGAAGAGATCTTTATGCCTGCTGGCCGAGGAACGCCTGCCCATACGCGCCACCGATACCGAACTCTCCCGTGATATCCAATCCGCATTAAATAAACTGGTGCCGATCATCCCCGAATGTCTGATAGTGTCTATCCCCAGGAACCGCGTAACCTGAAAACATCTGAGGATTCCTTCCAATTCTTCCGGCGAAATCGAGCAGGCTTGCCGTTTACACGCCGGAAGGTTGATGTTACTCCCCGAGAAGAGGTGGTTTCAGTCTTCGAGATAATAAGCAGGGACAGGGATTTCGGCGCGTTGGTCAGCCTCATGGCGGCAAGCCGTTCCGAGATATCAAAATACTGCCGGCTTTTCGGTTTCTTTCCCGCGGACAATATATATTTTCATCTTTCCACGCAGGGGATCTCCGGTATCTTCCACAAGATCCGCGGCAGGATGAGGGGGCTGTCCCTGGTATTGGTTCCATACCGGCATTCCTGGGACGCGGTCCTTCTGAATGACGGCGAGCAGGTTTAAGCGCGCAGTTTCAGCGTGCCGGCTTCCGGCAATTATTTCGGTATCCTCGCCGCAGAGACGAGGGTGGTACTTGATTATTATTCAAAAGAAGTGGATGAAACTCCGGTCGGAGAGATATGCCTGTTGACTCGGCCCGGCCGGTCCGGCGCTGCCGAAGCGGCCGCGGAACTTTCCGGCCTTATTGTGGTAAAGGTGGATATTGTTTCTTGTGTAGGCGTATTCTCCGGGATGCGCGGCATAAAAGGTTTCGATTCAAGGTTGACGCTGACCGTGCCCTTGCCGGCGCGTATTCCCGCCGGGAAGCCCGGACAAAACACTTGAAAAAAACCGTGATTTGTGGTATTTTACCGCCATAGGGCCTCTCCCGCAGTTTCGTCATAAGGCGCGGTTCTATCCCTGGATTATTTCCCCATTTTAACCCTATTGAAGGAGACCTTTTCGTGAATATCAACGATGACGCTTTTGAGAATGAGGTGTTTAAATCCCTTTTGCCGGTGGTCGTAGATTTCTGGGCGCCGTGGTGCGGGCCCTGTAAGATGCTCTCTCCGGTCATAGAGGAACTGGAAAAAGAGTTTGCCGGACGGGTGAAATTCGTCAAGATGAACATAGACGATAACTCCCGCACGCCGACTAAGTACGGCATAATGTCTATTCCCACTCTGATGTTCTTTCGGAACGGGCAGGTGATGGACCAGGCCGTGGGGGCTTTCGGAAAGAGCGAGCTCAAGCGTAAGATCGAGGAGTTGCTTCACTAATTCCGGGGACACAATACTTATTTCAGGCGTAGAAGTCTTGGTGTTAAAGCCGGATTCACCTTCCTTAACCGCTTTTGGTCCCGCGATGAAGAAAATATTTATTGCCGCCACGCAGCAAAATGACGGAAAGACCACGGTCAGCCTGGGGCTTGTCTGTAATTTTCAGCGCAGGTACAAGGGCGTTGGTTTCATCAAGCCTATAGGGCAGCGTTATCTCGAGGAGGACGGTCTTAAGTTCGACGAGGATTCCCTTCTCCTGGAGGAGGTATGCGGCATAAAAGGCGGAATAAAGGATATGAGCCCGATAGCGGTCGAGAGGGGCTTTACCGAGAACTACATCGTAAGGCCGGACGCCGCCGCGATATCGCGCAGGATCAAGGACGCCTTTCGCAGGGTCTCTAAAAGCAGGGATTTGGTGATTATAGAGGGGACCGGACACGCCGGGGTCGGTTCGGTCTTCGATCATTCCAACGCCGCGGTGGCGAAGATGCTGGGTTCCAAGGCGGTGATCATCTCTTCCGGCGGGGTGGGGAGGCCGATAGACGAGATAGTCCTGAATAAAGCGCTCTTCGACAAGGAGGGAGTCAAAGTCATAGGGGTCATAATCAACAAAGTCCTTCCGGAGAAGCTTGACAAGGTGAAAGCTCTGGTCAAAAAGGGGCTTGAACGCAAGGGTATAAAGGTCCTCGGGGTGCTGCCGTACGAGCCGTCGCTGTCATACCCCAGCATAGAGCAGATACTGGAAGAGAACGATTTTGAACTGCTCTGCGGCAGGGAATTCATCGAGGTATACATACGCAAGATTATCGTCGGGACGATGACGCCCCGGAATATAATCCGTTATCTCGATGATGACAGCCTATTGATAACTTCCGGGGACAGGGAAGACGTGATAATGACCGCGCTTGGCTGCGTCCGTGAAGGGGAAAAGGACAAACTGCGCATTTCCGGGATCATTCTTTCCGGCGGGATCATTCCCGACCAGTCCATTATGGAACTGCTTTCCAGGGCGCGGATACCGGTTCTGCTGGCAAAAACCGACACCTATAACGTCGCCTCGCGTATCCACGATATGACGGTAAAGATACGCCCGCGCGACAAGCATAAGATTCAAGAAGTGGTCAAACTGATAAAAGACCACGTGGATATGGAAGGTATATTGAAAGGAATGTAGAAATGAACTCTATCTTGAGGATACGCGAAAAGGCCAAAGCTTCCGGGAAACTCATACTACTGCCGGAATTCGGCGACAAGCGCACGCAGGAAGCGGCGGAAATACTCAACAGGGAAGGTATTGCGCGCGCGGTGCTCCTGACCCCGGACAGGATAGACAAAGCGAAAAAGGAGAAATATGCGGAAGAATTCTTCCAGATGCGCAAGGCAAAAGGAATGACCAGGGAAGAAGCCGCTATGATTTTCGAGGACCCCTTATATTACGCGGCCATGGATACCAGGGTCGGCCGTGCCGACGGGTTCGTCGCAGGGGCGGTTCACACGACCCCGGACATGGTCAGGGCCTCGATCCTTTGCCTGGGAGTGGATAAACACATCGGGCTTGCCTGCAGTTGTTTTATAATGGACGTTCCGGATTGCGAATATGGGCAGAACGGATTGTTTATATATGCCGATTGCGGCGTCATTACGGATCCGGACGCCCCGCAGCTGGCTTCCATAGCCTTGGCTGCTGCCGAGATGGGAAGCAAAATACTGGAAATGCCGCCGCGCCTGGCGTTTCTCAGTTATTCCACAAAAGGTTCCGCTAAAGGCAAATCGGTGGAAAAGATGGTGGAGGCGCTGAAAATACTGAAAGAGAAAGCCCCGCGCCTGGAGGCCGACGGAGAACTCCAGGTGGACGCGGCGATCGTTCCGGAAGTGGCGCGCATAAAGTCTCCCGGCAATCCCATGGCCGGCAAAGCCAATATCCTGATATTTCCCGATCTCTCCGCAGGCAACATTTCGTATAAGCTAACCCAGCGCCTGGCTAAGGCCAGGGCCCTCGGTCCAATCCTGCTCGGACTGTCGAAACCGTGCAGTGATCTTTCCCGCGGATGTTCCGTGGAGGATATAGTGGACTGCGCCGCGGTCACCGCAGTGAGGGCCCAGTGAAGATACTGGTCATCAACAGCGGCAGTTCCTCGATTAAATACAGGGTGTTCTCCATGCCCGCGGAGGATTCGCTGTTGAAAGGCGTGTTGGAGAATATAGGCGAGCGGGGTAGCGGAGTCCCGGATCATTTCTCCGGACTGAGAAAAATACTGGCGGAGATCACCGGAGTGGATGCCGTGGGCCATAGGGTAGTGCACGGCGGAGAAAGATTTCGTGAGCCGGTGGTGGTGGATAACGGCGTGATCGCCAGAATAAAGAAATGCTGCGCCATCGCGCCGCTGCATAATCCCGCCAATCTCTCCGGTATAACCGCCTGCAAAAAGCTTCTCCCGGGAGTGAAACAGACAGCGGTATTCGATACCGCTTTCCACCAGAGCATGCCGGATCACGTTTATATGTACGGACTGCCTTACGAATATTACTCCAGATTCGGCGTGCGTAAATACGGGTTCCATGGAACCAGCCACGAGTTCGTGGCTGCGGAGGCGGCGGCCAAGCTGGGCAGAAAACTGTCTTCTCTCAAGATAATTACCTGTCATCTCGGCAACGGCTGCAGTATCGCAGCCATAGACAGAGGCAGGTCGGTGGATACCAGCATGGGATTTACTCCCCTGGAAGGTCTGCTTATGGGAACCAGGTGCGGAGATATCGATCCGGCGTTGGTCACTTATATAATGCGCAAGAAGCGCATGGATACCCGTCAGATCGAAGAACTCCTGAACAAGAGAAGCGGGCTGAAGGGGGTATCCGGTATAAGCAACGATATGCGCGATTTGGATAAGGCTTCGGCGGCCGGCAATAAACGTTCAGCTCTGGCCGTGCGGATGTTCTGTTACAGGGTAAAGAAATATATTGGCGCCTATACCGCTGTCCTGGGCGGTTGCGACGCGCTGGTTTTTACCGGGGGTATCGGCGAGAATAAGGCCAACGTGCGCAAGGAAATATGCCGCGGCGCGTTCGACGCCCTGCTCAGGAAACCGGCCGTACTGGTCATCCCGACCAACGAAGAACTGATGATAGCCCGTCAGACGTACCGCCTGGTTAAGCGCGGCTGAATAGGAGAAGATGCAGATGTTGAGAACGGTATTGAAGTCGAAGATACACAGGGCCAGGGTGACCGAGGCCAACCTCAATTACGAAGGTAGCATTACCATAGACCGTCTGCTCATGGATAAGGCCGATATAATCCCTCATGAAAAAGTGGAGGTTTTGAATCTTAATAACGGCCAGCGCCTGGAGACTTACGCTATCCCCGGGGAGAAAGGATCCGGGGTGATTTGTTTGAACGGTCCCGCGGCACGCAGCGCGGTGTTGGGTGACATCGTGATCATCGTCACTTACGTTTCCCTGGAGGATTCCGCGGCCCGGCAGGCAAAACCGGTTATCGTTAACGTAGATGAAGAAAACAGGCTTAAAGATTGAAATTTACGGCAGCGAGATCCTGCGCACGAGAGCGGCGTCCGTCAAGACGCCGGGGCCCGAGCACCGCGAATTGTTAAGCGCGATGGCCCGTTTTATGTACGCTAATTCCGGTATAGGCTTGGCCGCCCCGCAGATAGGCGTCGGCGAGGCTATGATAGTGGTTGATATAGGAGCAGGGCTTTATAAGCTGATCAACCCCCGGATAATCCGCAGGGAGGGCAGGCAGGCCATCGAAGAGGGGTGTTTGAGCCTTCCGGGGGTATCGGTAAACGTGAACCGGGCCCGGAAAATAACGCTTAAGGCGCTCGGCCACGATTTTAATCCGGTAACCATAACGGCCGAAGGCCTTCTTGCCTGTGTTTTTCAGCACGAGATAGACCATCTCAGAGGCCGCATGATAGTGGATTACGCTTCTTTGTTTGATAAAGTGCGCCTAAAAAGAAAATTGGCTGAACTTTACCGGAGGTCCGAGAATGACAGATTGCCTGAACCGGGAGAGGAACAGCGCAAACTGCGCCTGTAGTTATCCGGGATGCGGCCGCAGGGGAATTTGCTGCGAATGCGTCGCTTATCATCGCGCCCGCAAGGAAATTCCGGGCTGCTTTTTCCCGCCGCAGGCGGAGAAGACTTACGACCGTTCCGTCTCCTATTTTAGAAAGACGTCCGCATGATGGACAGGCTTCCGGAATGGCTTCGTCAGCCTTTGCCCGTCCGGAGTTCTCAAGAGTTTTCCGAAACGCTCTCTGAGTTTGGGGTGAATACCGTTTGCCGTGAGGCGGCCTGTCCGAATACAAGCTTTTGTTTTTCAAAACGGCAATTGTCTTTTCTCATCCTGGGCAGACGCTGCACCAGGCGGTGCGCTTTTTGCGATATCGCGCTCCGTCCTGCGGAGCGCGAGCCGCAGGACCGGTTTGAACCGGGGCGCGTGGCCGCCGCTGTTTCGCGCCTCGGGATCAAATACGCGGTGATCACCTCCGTGACCAGGGATGACCTTTCCGACGGCGGGGCCTCGGTTTTCGCCGCGGCCGTCAAGAACCTGCGGGAGTCGGCTCGCGGCACGCGTGTGGAACTGTTGATTCCGGATTTCGGACGTTCCTTTGCCGCGCTCGATCTTGTGCTGGAGCAAAAGCCCGAGGTTATAGGTCATAACATTGAGACCGTGCCGGCGTTGTTCGGCCGGGTTAAGCCAGGGAGCGATCTGGATTTTTCCCTGGCGCTTTTGAGAAGGATAAAGATGCGGGAACCGGGGATTAGGACTAAATCCTCACTGATGCTCGGTATGGGAGAGAAGACGCTCGAGGTTCTGGAGGTTTTGCGCATGCTTAAAGATAACGGATGCGATATGGTGACTCTCGGGCAATACATAGCTCCTCCCGGCGCGGCCTTTCCGGTCGTGGAGTTCGTCGCTCCGGAGCGCTTCCGCGCATTGGGTGACGCGGCGCGGGAGATCGGGTTCAAGGCTGTTTTTTCCGGTCCGCTGGTGCGTAGTTCGTTCATGGCGGAAACCTTATTCAAGGAGGCGGGCAGTGCGTGATTTGATCATATTGGGGGCCGGCCCCGCGGGGCTGACCGCGGCGATTTACGCCGGGCGTTACAGGATGGACACTCTGGTTCTGGAGAAAGCGGCTCCCGGAGGCCAGATACTTCTTTCCGCGAGCATAGAGAACTATCCCGGTTATCCCGGCGGGATAGGGACCGCGGAATTGATGGAAAAATTCCGTCTACAGGCCGCGGACACGGGTGTCGTTTTCCAGACCGCTGAAGCCGGCGGGGTTTCTTTCGAGGACGGGGCGGTTCATATTGAGACCACGGAAGGACGGTTCAGCGCCCGTAGTTTGATCATCGCCTGCGGGGCCGCGCCCAAGAGACTGGGCGTCAAAGGCGAAAAAGAATTGACCGGCAGGGGAGTTTCGTATTGCGCAACCTGCGACGCGCCTTTTTTTCGCGGCAAGGACGTGGTTGTGGTAGGCGGCGGCGACAAGGCGCTGGAAGAAGCCATATTCCTTTGCGAGTACGCCTCTTCCGTCACCGTGGTGCACCGGCGTTCCGAACTGCGCGCCGCCGAGATTCTCCAGGAAAAGGCAAGGGCGCGGGCGGGACTAAAATTTCGTTACAATGCGGTGCTGGAAGAGATAGAGGGGAAGAATCTTGTGGAAGCGGTCTCTTTGAAGGATACCTCCAGCGGTGAAAAAAGTTCTCTTTCCTGCCGGGGTGTGTTTATCTTCGTGGGGATACAGCCGAACACATCTTTCCTGCGGAACCAGTTGCAAACCGATGAAAGCGGTTTTATAATCACCGGCCGCGGTATGGAAACTTCCCGGGAAGGGGTTTTCGCCTGCGGCGATTGCGTGAGCAAGAGCCTCTATCAGGTGGTTAACGCCTGCGGAGAAGCGGCGGTGGCCGCAGATTCCGCGCACAAATATTTAATCAAACCGCAGAAATCCCCGGCTTTCAAGCCGGAAGGCTAAGGATTACCCCACGGAGTGAGGGGCTTCATTGAAGAAAGGCTGAATTTATGGGTAGGATCACTTTCGAAAATAAAGTGCTCAACGACTGGGTCGCGGAGATGGCCGCCATGTGCAGGCCGGACGACATCGAGCTGATAGACGGGAGCCAGGAGCAGAAGAAAACTCTGGAAAGCAAATCGGCAGCCATGGGCGAGATAATACCGCTTAATCCCAAAGAACTGCCGGGCTGTTTTCTGCATCGCACCAACCCTAACGACGTGGCGCGCACAGAGCATCTTACTTTTATCTGCACGCGCAAGCAGCACGACGCCGGGCCTATCAATAACTGGATGCCGCCGCAGCAGGCTTACGATAAAGCGCGCGCTATCTTCACCGGCGCGATGTCGGGGCGCACAATGTACGTTATACCTTTCTCGATGGGGCCCGTGGGGTCTCCTTTCAGCAAGGTGGGTGTGGAACTGACGGATTCGATATACGTGGTCCTGAATATGATGATAATGACCAGGGTAGGACTGCCCGTGCTTAATTTTCTGGGAAAGAATAACGAGTTCACAAAATGTCTGCATTCCAAGGCGGATTTGAACATTGAAAGGCGGTTGATTCTGCATTTTCCCGAGGATAACACCATCTGGAGCGTCGGCTCCGGTTACGGCGGTAACGTTCTTCTCGGCAAGAAATGCCTTTCCCTGCGTATAGCCAGCCATATGGCGGCAAGAGAAGGCTGGCTTGCCGAGCATATGCTGATAATGGGCGTCGAGCGTCCCAACGGACAGATCCAATACATCGCGGCGGCTTTTCCCAGCGCCTGCGGTAAGACCAACCTGGCTATGCTCGTTCCGCCGGAGGGGTTGAAGCGCAAAGGGTACCGCGTCTGGACCGTGGGAGACGATATCGCCTGGATGCGCGTGGATACCGATGGTTCGTTATGGGCGGTCAACCCCGAAACAGGTTTTTTCGGCGTTGCTCCGGGGACGAACAGCAAGACCAATCCCAATATGGTGGAGACCATCAAGCGCAACACTATCTTCACGAACGTTCTTCTCAAGCCTGACGGTACCGTCTGGTGGGAGGGCGCGGACGGGGAGATCCCGGAGTCCGGAATAGACTGGCAGGGCAGACCGTGGAAGCGCGGCGCGCAGGACGCAGACGGCAGGCCGGTGCTGGGGGCGCATCCCAACAGCAGGTTTACCACTCCCGTGGCGCAGTGTCCTTCCGCAACCTTCAGGCTGGAGCATCATCACGGCGTGCCTATCAGCGCCGTAGTTTTCGGCGGCAGAAGACAGCACCTGGCGCCTCTGGTTTACGAAACCTTCAACTGGAGGCACGGTGTTTTTTCCGGGGCCACTATGGGTTCGGAGCGTACCGCCGCTCAATACGGCAAGCAGGGAGAGGTGCGCCGCGACCCCATGGCTATGCTGCCGTTCTGCGGATACAATATGGGGCATTACTTCAGGCATTGGCTGAATATGGGGAAGAAAATGTCCAAGGCGCCCAGGATATTCCACGTGAACTGGTTCCGCACCGGGGCGGACGGAAAATTTCTCTGGCCGGGATACAGAGAGAACCTGCGCGTGCTGGAATGGATACTGGACAGATGCAACGGCACGGTAGGCTGTCAAAAGACCCCGATTGGGTACCTCCCGCGGACGAAGGACATCGATATGACCAAGCTTAACCTCGCGGAAGGGGCGATTAAAAAACTGCTGGCTGTCAACAGAAAGGACTGGCTTGAGGAGCTTAAGGGCATAAAGGAATTCTTCAAGACCTTCGGCGACGATCTGCCGGAAGAATTGTGGCAGGAGTATTACGCTTTGCATAAGAGGCTTACCGGCGGCAGGGCCGGAACCGGTAAATAATTGCGGAATAGCTGGTGGAGGAGCTATGAGAGAGCGGGCATTGTTATCTACCGATTATAAGGAATTCCCTTTGTTCAGGAGAGGCAAGGTCCGGGACGTTTACGATCTCGGCGGCCGACTGTTGGTAGTTTCCACCGATCGCATCTCCTGTTTCGACGTGGTGCTGAAAGAGGGGATACCCGGTAAAGGAAAAGTGCTCACCGCCGTTTCTCTTTTCTGGTTCTCTTTTCTGGCGGAAACCGTGAAACATCATTTTATTTCCGCGGATGTTTCCGGTTATCCGCAGTCTCTGGGCCGTTACGCGCAAGAGCTCTCCGGCCGGTCTATGTTGGTTAAGAAAACCAAACCTCTGCCGGTGGAGTGCATTGTCAGGGGGTATCTTTCCGGTTCAGGCTGGAAAGAATATAAAAAGAGCGGTTCCATTTGCGGGGTGCGACTTCCCGCGGGGCTAAGAGAATCAGAAAAGCTTCCCGTCCCGATCTTCACCCCTTCGACCAAGGCCGAGAGCGGGCACGACGAGAACGTCAGCGTGGATTACGTACGGAAAATGCTCGGAGAGAAGACCGCTTGCAGCCTGGAGGAAATGAGCCTTTCCATATACCGCCGCGCGGAGGAATATGCCGCCGCCAGGGGGATAATCATCGCCGACACCAAGTTCGAGTTCGGCCTCGACGGAGAGGAAATCATACTGATAGACGAAGTGCTTACCCCGGATTCTTCGCGTTTCTGGCCGGCGGATATGTATAAACCCGGCGGCCCCCAGCCGAGCTTCGACAAGCAGTTCGTGCGCGATTATCTGGAAGGCCTTTACTGGGACAAAACCCCCTTTAGCGTCCCGTCGCTGCCCCCGGAGATCATAGAAAAAACGGGCCTTAAGTATCTCGAGGCCTGCAGCCGCCTGACGGGAATGGTGATTGACCAGTAAGTGCCGGGAATGAGGCACAAAAAACGGGAAATGCAGCTTCGCATTATGCGCGGCGAAATTGGTAACGGGCTTCATCTTCTAAAAACCAGCACCTGACATCCAGCATCTGTACTTTTAGGCTCGTTTGAGTTTTAAATGGGTAAATACAATTTATTGATCCTGGCAAAG
>WOYI011316731.1_pt1 | contig 12538 bp, 9 predicted proteins | sample 6423411 | NCBI WGS metagenome assembly WOYI01 (sample SAMN13441803, study PRJNA592873) | oil field metagenome | biome: oil field; feature: oil-well bore; material: oil-contaminated soil; isolation source: oil-contaminated soil from oil-well borehole | place: Germany: Wietze | collected 2016-10-18 ... | reverse complement strand
CTTGACCACCACCAGCACCACGATCACGAGCAACAGCAGCACCGGCACTTCGTTATGCTCCCAGGGGTACAAATTAATAACCTTGCCCTTGGGGAAGAGCTGGGTGACGCCGGGCGAGAATATAACAAAGTGCGTGCGGCTGTCATCTGCCGTTTCAGGGCCGGAGTGGCCTGCAATCCAGATGACTTTGCCAATCTTAAGTTGACAGTCCTGGTTCAGCTGGCTGAGTAGGCGGAACATGCCGTACTTGAGGTAAGAGAAAGAACCATAAGTGGAGCACGCACCCCAAAAGCCGTCAAATTCCTCCCTTGGATTTTGGGAAAGATTAACCGTTGCCAGGCCGCTCATGATGCCGGAATTGGCAAATTCAGTGATCTCCTGTGGTAGGATAACGCCCTCATCGGTGCCGAAGCGCTTATACCAGCCGTAGCCAGGGAAGTCGCCCCATTTAGCGCCAAAACCGCTTAGATTGGTCGATTCCGCCAGGTCCGCTGAGGCAACCAGGTAGAGCGGGCGGTCGTATTCCTTCGCGCCGAAAGCATTTACCCAGGCACCCCATTTTGCCAGGGCAGACCGGTTGGCGGCGCTTTCCCCGGGTTTGACGTAGAGTTCAGCCGGGTAGTTGCGATAATCGTACAGACGCGGATCTTTAAAGGGGTTGCCACGGGTACCAATGGCTACAGAAGCAATCTGATCCGGCACGCTATCGCCCAGCTGCACCAGCGTATCCGCCAGGTAATCCACCAAGGCTTGGTCAGACCGTAAAACATCCATAACAGCTTTCAGGTTGGCAGAAAATTCTTGTTTTATGGCAGCAGGGTCGGCAGGGGCTGCTCCGCCGAAGTTTACAAAATTTGCAGCGTATTTGTCCACAAATTCTTGCTTGGTCTGCCAGAAAAGCGCGCTGTTCATAGTATGAGGAGCACCGTGGGAGGCATAATCGTATTTGAGGTAGCCGCGGCCTTTGCGGGTTTTGAACCAGATGCCTTTGGGGCAGCGGTTCGGGTTTGGGGCGTGGGTTGCTTCCAGGAGGGTGGAGGCAACAGACTGCCAATCACTGCCATTCTCACTGCCAAAGGCCTGCCAGCCGTGGCTCTCAAACCACAGTTCGGGGTTTCCGTAAACTGCAGAGCTAACCGGATGGCTGTCAATGCCGAAGTCGTTCCAATCCAGGACGAAGTACAGGTTATCCAGTTCAAGCCCGTAGGCTGAGTTGAGCGTTTCCTGCGAGCCGCCTGGGGTAAAGCCGCCTTCGCCGTCGAAAGCAAAGACCTTCACTTCGCCAGCCCCAGCACGTTTGAGGGCTAGTGCTTCGCCAGCCGCAGCCGGGGCGCCGTGCCCGGAGGGACCGGTGTTGAACTTGAGGAAGAGGGTTTTTCCTTCCATTTCAGCATGGCCCGAAAGCCCACCGCGCTCGCGGAAATTAACAAGGTCTTCCCAATAGAGGATCTGTTCCCTTGGGTTTGGGTTCGCATAGCGAGAATCACCGGTCTGCTGGTATTTCAAGCGCATAGCCTCATTCAGAACGGCCAGCGTACAGTACACCAGGGGTACGGTGTGCCCACCGATAAGCACAAAGCGGTCGCCAAAGCGTTTCTCAGGATGGCGAATATCCCAGCGCATCACCCCGCTCAGCAGGGTGGTCAGAAAAGAATGTACTTTTGAGCGCGAACCACCCGGATGACCGCTTTGGCGATAATTGACGATGATGTCAATTAATTGATCCACCAGGTCTTTGGTTTTTTCCCAGTGCGGAAAGTTTTTGCTTAGTACGAATAATTCTGCTTGCGGGTTGAGGGAATCGGGCATGACAATCCTTTGTTAGTTTTTTTGAGGCTGGGAGTCTACTTGTTCCCAGGCGTTTTTCCATGTGTCCATGATGTTTTCCAAGATTAAGGCCGTCGTCTCGGTGCCTTGCGGGCGCATTTCGAAACCTACCCATGGGAGGTCTTCTGAAACTTTGTTTTCCTTGATGTAATCAGTATCCAGCAGTGCATTGAGAAAGGTCACCAATTCAGGCGTGCTGTTCACACCACCATCAAAGCCAAAGCGCGGGTGTTTATCGCCGTAGGCTGCAGTGCCGGGGGTAAGCACACAATTGCCCAGGTGTACCTCGGCTAAAAGGCCCTGCAACAGAACAAGTGCCTGTGCGGGCGTTTCATTCAAAAGGGGCATATGCCCCATATCATAGAGCAGACCAAAATCAGGATAGCTGAATCTGAGCTTTCTTGCCAGCGGAGCAGCTTCGGCAGAAGGGCCAACCAGAGCTTTTTTATCGACCGCGCGGTCAAAGACCTCCAGCACAATGCGCATAGCATATTGGCGGGCATGCTCTGCCAGCACCAGAATGGACTCTTCCAGATACCCATATGCCTGGTTACGGAGTGCATCTCCCGGATCTTTGCCTGATAGGATTACGAAGGATCCCGCTCCGATTTCAGCAGCCTGGTCGATGCCAGTTTGAATTTTACTGATGGCATCCAGGCGGGTTTGCGGATCAAGCGCGTTCAGATTGAGGTTTTGCCCAAGAATCAGAGGCTGGGCGCCCACCGCAAGCTTCAGATTGCGCTCGCGGGCTGCTTTTAGGACGTCAGCCCTTTCTTTGGGGCTATTAATCGTGCCCATTTCCAGCGCGCCGAAGAAATCCAGGTCTGCCAGTTGATGGATTGTGGAAACAAAATCACCTTCGCCAGACTGCATTCCAGGATAGGCCATGAAATGAACCAGGCTAAGTGTGCAAATTTCCTTCCATGATTTCACAATAACGCTTGTCCTAAACCTTCTTATTGGCCGCACCCAGGTAGGCAGCCTTGACGCGCGGGTCTTCCACAAGGGCTTTACCAGGGCCTTCAATGACAACTTCGCCATTCTCAAGCACGTAGGCGTAATCGGCCATCCGAAGTGCAATGGAAGCATTCTGTTCAACCAGGATGATGGTCATGTTTTCTTCGTGGTTGAGTTTTTTCACCAACTCAAAAACCTGGTTGAAGATCAAGGGCGCGAGCCCCAGGGAAGGTTCATCAAGCAACAGGATTTTAGGCCCGGCCATCATGCCTCTGCCCATGGCGAGCATTTGCTGTTCGCCGCCAGACATGGTGCCTGCCTGCTGGTTGGCGCGTTCCCGCAGGATCGGGAAGGTGTCATAGACCAGTTCTTTGCGAGTCTTCAAGTCTGATGGTGAAACGAGATAACCGCCCATGATAAGATTCTCATCGATGGTCAGAGAAGGGAAAATTCGGCGCCCTTCGGGCACCTGGATAATCCCGGAAGAGACAATTTTGTGTGGGCTGGATGGCAGCTTCTTACCATCGAGCAGAATACTGCCCGATTTGATTTTCACCAGGCCTGAAATTGTGTTGAGAAGGGTGGATTTACCCGCACCATTGCGCCCGATGACCACAATAATCTTACCGTCAGGAACGGTAATGTTAATGCCATGCAATACTTCGATCTTGTTATAACCTGAATGGAGATTTTTGACTTCAAGCATTGGAAATATCCTCCCCAAGATAGGCCTTGATGACAAGCGGATCTTTTTGAACTTGCTCAGGAGTCCCCTGCCCGATTTTCTTGCCAAAATCCTGGACATAAATCCATTCGCACAGCTGCATGATTACTTCCATGCGGTGGTCAATCAGCATGATGGAAAGGTGCAGATCGGAAAATAAATCCTGGATCAGATCTACTAGACCCTGCACTTCAGTCTGGTTCAAACCTGCTCCGGGTTCATCCAGCAACAAGACCAAGGGCTCACTTGCCAGGGCACGGGCAATTTCCACCCGGCGCTGCATGCCATAAGGCAGTGACTTGGCTACGGCGTGCGCTTGCTCGGTCAAGCCTACCCGGTTAATCCAGTGCATGCTTTTTTCTTTAATTTCTCTATCGAACCTGGCAACCCGTGGTGAAGAAAAGAGCGTTTCGATGGGATTGTAAGGCGCACGCCAGGAATAAGCGGTCATCACTGTATCCAAAACGGTCATATCTTCAAAAAGACGGATATTCTGGAAGGTGCGGGCAATACCCATCTGGTTGACTTTGTGAGGTTCCATCCCGCAAAGGTTTTTGCCTTTGAAGATGATTTCACCAGAAGTTGGCGGGCAAATGCCTGAAACCATATTCAGGATGGTGGTTTTACCAGCGCCATTTGGGCCGATAATGCCGATAATCTGGTTTTCCTTAACGTGCCCCGAAAAATCATTGACAGCACACAGGCCGCCAAACATTTTCGTGAGATGATTCATGTCAACAATTACAGCCTTGTCCATTACTGCACCTCTTGATGTTTTTTGGGTTTGAACAGGTTGAGGATTGGTCTAAGCGATAGTTCCCAGGTGCCAAATAAGCCGCGCGGTCGCAAATTGATGATTACCAGGATCAACACACAATAGATCAGGGTGCGCCAGGCTGTCGTAAATCGCAAAGCTTCTGGGGCTGCCAGCAGTATGATAGAGCCCAATACGGTACCCGTCAGACTATCCCGGCCGCCAAAAAAGACGATGATAATCCAGGTGACCGAAGCAATCCAACCATACATGGCAGGTTCCACATAACGGGTATGGAAAGCCATCAGAACCCCAGCATAGGCCGCGAAAGCGGCAGAAAGGACGAAGACAGTCAGCTTATGTTTGAAAACGTCAATACCTTCCACTTTAGCTGCCAACTCGTTGCTGCGGATAGCCAGGCTGTCTTTGCCGAAGTGGGATTTTCTAAAACCCCAGACGAAGAAGATGGCAACTGCCAGGGAGGTAAATGCGAGGGTTGGGGTGGTGAGCCTGGGGATGTTCGAGAAGCCCATGGCACCGCCAGTCACGTTGACCATTTCGGTCATCAATCCGGTGACGGCCTGTCCAAACCCGAAAGTGGCCAGTGCAAAGAAGTCCTGCCGGATGCGCAAGGTGGCAAAGCCGACCAGAACCGCCAAACCCATGGCAACTAGAATGGCTATCAGGACGGCAAGCGCGAAAGGCAGATTGTAGTTCACTACCATGATGGCCGAGACATAAGCTCCCAGCCCCATAAAGGCAGCCTGGCCAAGCGAAAACAATCCGTTCATACCGGTCAGCATGAAGGTGCCCAATACGGCAATGGAGTAAGCCGCGATTGATAAAGAAATTGTTAGTATAAAACTCATAAAATCATCCTCCTCAGCATCAAGCTTTATCCGTGAAGCTGACCCCGGCAAAGCCCTGGGGCCTTACCAGCAGGAAAATCACCATCAACAAAAAGATGACAACAGGGGTTAAGCCTGAACCAATCGTGGCTACCAGGAAGACTTCAAAGACTCCCAGAGCAACCGCTGCTATGGCCACACCCTTGAGACTGCCCAAACCGCCCAACACGGAAGCAATAAAGCCTTTGATGACAATTTGCCCGATCTGGGGAGAAAGGGAAGCAGAAATGCCGTATAAGACACCTGACAAACCACCTAAAAGGCCGGAAACAATGAATGTGGCAACGATTATCTGGTCCACATTAATGCCCATCAAACTTGTGGCCACCAGATCATTGGAGGCAGCCCGTATGGCAATCCCTATTTTGGTCTTTTTCAAAATATAGAGCAAGACACTGAATGCAATAATAGTCAGAACTAATGATAGCAAATAGGTAATCGAGACCGTAAGTTCACCCAGGTGAATAACTTTTACCTTCAGCAGGGTGTAAGGGAAAGACTCAAAAGAGGCACCGAAACGAATAATCAAGACTTGTTCCAAAGCCATCAGCATGGTAACTGAGGTGACAAAGAAATACACCAGCTGACCTTTTTGAAGGCGGATCCAACGGAAGGCGATGAGTTCAACAAGGACTGCTACAACCGCGCCCGTCAGAATACCCACTAAAATAACCGGGATAAGCGGCCAATGCAATTGATTGGCAACAATGTACCCGGCATAAGCACTGATGCCAAGCACGCCGCCATGCGCGAAGTTGGAAAACTTGAGCACATTGAAAACCAGGGCGTATCCAACAGCAATCAAGGCGTAGACCGCCCCCAGGGATAAGCCGTTAATGACTTGTTGTAAGAGAACCATAACTTGCATTAGCCACCTCATTATTGTTGGGGCTCACTACAAAGATGAGCCCCAACTAGTTTTCAACCTGGTACAGAATTACTTTACAACTGGACCTGCAGGTGAATAGTAAGTCACAAATTCGGCTTTGCCATCTTTAATGGTCATGATGGCCATAGGCAAGGCTTCCGGTTGATGAGTCGTTGCAGAGAGCTTCACTGTACCCTGGAAACCCTCATACTCGGTGCCCTTATTCAATTCAGCCGTCAGGCATTCGGAAGAGACATCATCGCCGCAGGCTTCGATAGCCTTAACGATGATACCGAATGCATCAGCACCAGAGAAGGACTGGGCAATGGCATCGGTGTTAAACTTAGCCTTGTAAGTAGCAGCCCAATCCACCAGAGCTGGCTCTGAAGGGTTGATGCCGTATGGGTAGAAGGTGTTGGTGGTGGCGGCAGGATCGGTCGAAGGGGCCAATCCGGTGGGGGGAACAGAGTTGCTGCCTAACAAGGGAATATTGAGCCCAAGTTCGTAAGCCTGGGTGTAGATCAAGGGGATCTCAACGGGGTAGGAGGGGAAGTACAAAGCATCTGGTTGAGCAGCTTTGATCTTGGTCAACTGGGCGCGGAAGTCCTTGTCTGTGGAGGTGTAGGTTTCTTTGGCAATAATTTCGCCGCCGTTCTCCTCAATAACCTTAATGAAGGGGTTCGCCAGGCCAACAGAATAGGAGTTTTGTGAGTTGTACAAAACGGCCACTTTCTTGACGCCTAACTCTTTAACAGCATAGGTAGCTATGATGGTACCCTGGGCGGTTGCAGCGTTCTGGGCCAGGAACATATAATCCCAGGGAGCGCCACTTTCCTGTATGGTGCACTTGTCATCCATGAACAAACCGACAACTGGAACCTTCAGTTCTTGAGAGACAGGGGCAATGGCAATACCGATATTGGCAATGGGTGGCCCAAGAACGATGGAGACTTTATCCTGCTGAACCATACGGGTGTAGGCATTGATGGCTTCGTTGACATCACTGCGGGTATCGTAGGTGATCAGCTTGAGCATACGGCCATTGATCCCGCCCGCTGCATTGATTTCTTCAATTTTTAGTGTGGCAGCATAGGTGACGGCGCTACTGAGGGCTTTCATACCGCCAGACTCGTCCTGAAGGTTGCCGATCAGGATGTCGCCTTTGGGTTCAGCAGCGGCAGGTACCTCTGGGGCTTTGGTGGGTTCTACAGCAGCAGGAGCCTGGGTTGCCGGGGTTGCGGGGGCACAAGCAGCAAGCGCGAGTGTGAAAACCATCAAAGCAATCAACAATAAACTAAATTTTTTCATTTTTCTCCTCGAGAAATTTTGGTTGTTAACTATTTTCTGTGGACAGGTCATTTGTGATTTGTGTATAGGTCAATCAACTCCCTTCTTTATTCTGTATTTTGGGTTCATTTAATTTTTGGTTATGCAATCCCTCCCATACCCGTTCAGGGGTTAAGGGAAGATCGTGAAAGAAAACCCCGGTCGCTTCGGCAACTGCCAGGCCGATGGCCGAACCAATGGGGATGATGCCGCTTTCCCCCGTACCCTTCGCACCTGAGGGTCCCGAACCATCCATGTTTTCAACTAGCATGGATTGCAAAATATCGGGTGTATCCTGAGTAGTTGGGATGCGGTAGTCCAATGCGCCAAGGTTGAGGATACGCCCCCGGTCGTCCATGATCAGGTGCTCCATGAGCGAATGGCCCAAACCCTGTATGGCACCGCCTTCATCCTGGCTTTCCACCAGGGTGGGGTTAATGGCCTTGCCAATATCCCCCACGGTGACCAGCTTGTGCACATGTACACTGCCAGTTTCTTTGTCAACCTCAACTTCCGCGCCGGCAAAGATCACTTCGTAGAACGAGACACCACCGCCCAGGGGATGTTTGGGGTCGAGGGCTTCTTTGTATGTGCCGATGCCAATTACCTCACCTGAAACAAAGCCAAAATTGGCTTTGAGCAGGTCGGTATATTCCAGTTCCCGGCCAGGAATGCAGACTTTGCCGTTTTCAAAACGAATATCTTCCGGCCGGACCCCGAAGCATTCCACGGTAATCTCACGCAGTTTTTCTTTCAGGTCCTTGCAGGCAAGCTGGATAGCATTTCCCATGAAGACGGTAGAGCGGCTGGAGGCGGTTACCGAGTCGAAGGGTACTATGCCGGTATCTCCATTGATAACCTTGATCCGTGACATTGGGATTTGCAGACCATCAGAGGCCAGCTGGGCCATCACCGTTCTTGCACCCTGACCCATTTCAGTGGTCCCGACGAGCAGAGTAATGCTGCCGTCGTGGTGCATGCGGATGATTGATTGAGATACGGTTGCGGGGGCAGGGGTTTTGATGCCGATGCCCAAACCGCGGCCGTGGTTTGGTTTGAGAGGTTCGCCCCAGTGAATGGCTTTGGCGGCTTTAGTTAAGCCCTCCTCCCATTCACCGTCGCACGGTTTTTCGCCATAAATAAAGACCTCACCTTTTTTGGGTGTGTTCTTCAAACGAATTTCCAGGCGGTCGATATCCAACTTTCTGGCAGCCATGTCCATTATTGAATCCAGCGCCCACATGATCTGTGGGGAGCCAAAACCGCGGAAGGCAGTTCCGGGAACCGTGTGTGAAAGGATAGCGCGGGCATGAATATGGACGTTTGGCGGGTTGAAGATGCCACAGCCAGCAACTGCTGCCTTGGCTGCCACGCGCGGAGAGGCATTTGCATAGGCGCCGATTAAATAATCAGCATAAACCTTCATATAGGTCAGCTTTCCATCGCGCTGGAAGCCAGCTTTAACCCGAACCGAGCTTGAATTTCTACGGCCGAGCAGGAAGGTCTCTTCAAGTGATAAGCGCAGCCTTACAGTGCGCTGCAATTTCATAGCGAGGAAAGCCATCAGAGGTTCAAACTTGGGGTAGCCTTTACCCCCAAAGCCGCCGCCGAGTTCCGGAACGATCACCCGCACCTGGGAAACCGGCATGCTCAATGCGTGTGCCACCACACGCCGCAACAAGAAGGGATGCTGAACCGTGCTGGTGATGGTCACACCGTCGTGATCGGGTTCGGCGATGAAAACGTGCGGTTCAATCGCGAAGTGCGTGGTCATCGGGAATGTGAAACGATCTTCCACTTCAAGATCAGCAGTCGCCTTGTCAGGGTCGCCCCAGCCAAAAATCCACTCATCCAAAATGTTGGTTTTAGAAAGGGTCGGGTGGGTGCGGATGGAAGGGTCTTGCACCAAGGGCGCGTCGGGGGCAAGGGCTTGCTGCAGGGTGTAGACGCCAGGAAGCTCCTCATAAGCCACTTTCACCAGGCTGGCAGCTTTTGCGGCCAGGTCTTCAGTTTCGGCTACGACCGCGGCAACCGGGTCGCCAAAGAATTTGGTTTCACCGGTGGCGATGATAGGCTGATCGTTCAGGAACGGGCCATAGCGCGGCATGGGAATCGGAAAATCCTTGTCGGTCAGAATGTAGTGCACGCCTTCCAACTGAGAGGCTTGCTCGGTGTTAACGGAAAGTATGCGGGCATGGCCCACATCCAGGCGTACCAGCTTCACGTGCAATGTGCTGCCGAATTTCATGTCGGCAGCAAACTTAAGCTTGCCGCTGACACGTTCTTCGATACCTACCCGTTTTACCGATTTTCCGATTTCTGCCATTGTTTTTCTGGTCACTTATACTTGATGTTCCTGCAGCACAGCTGTTTGGGCTATGCTGCAGATTTCGTTTACATTGTTAGTTGACTTCCTTGACGATGGCAACGAATTCTTCATCCGAAACCAGCCCCCGCTTCTCAAGCGAAAGGGTTTTGATTTTATTCAAAACGAGAGCTTTCTTTTCGTCGTCTATCTGGGGCATTCCCAGGTCATCAAGCTTCATCACAACCGAAGCCAGACCGGATTTCTTGCCAAGAACATACTTGGGTTCCTGCCCGACAAAAGAAGGCGTAACACCGAAGAGCGCCAGAGGCTGTGTTTTGACAAGATCGACGCCCATGCCGGATTCGCGCGTGAAAGCGCGTTCGCCGATAACGGGTTTGGAAGGTGCAATTTGGAATTTGCTGATCCCGAGCACTTCGTTGGAGAGTTCGTAGAGTTTATTGAACTGGATGTTGCTATCCAGACCGTAGAGAGCTTTGGCTGAGATAGCGGCTTCGTCGAGAGGGGTATTGCCGCTGCGTTCGCCCAGACCACCGACAGAAACATGCACAACTTCAGCACCTGCAGTGAGTGCGGCCATGGAGGTTGCCACACCCATACCGAAATCGGTATGCGTATGCACTTCGATGCGTTTCTTGGTGATTTCTTTCATTTGTTTCACAAGGTAGGTGGCAGCCTGTGGGTGCAGAGAACCTGATGTGTCAACCAGGCTAACGCCGTCAATGGCGGGCAGGGCGCCTACTTCAGTCAGCACGCGGGTGAAGAATTCAGGCCGGGCGCGGGTGCAGTCCATCGGGAAGAGCACAACTTCAAGGCCTTTGCTTTTAGCAAACGTGGCCCAGTAAGAAGCTTTTTCAACCACATCATCTTCGGTCCAGGTGGGGAATTGGTATTTCAGGCGGGGAATACCGACAGGTAGTTCCAAAATGATGCCGTCAACGCCGCATTCGAGGGCGTTTTCAACGTCACTGGCCATACCGCGGCAGAGCACGAAGGTTTTGGCCTTCAGGCCGAGGGCAACCACTTCCTTGGTGGCGCGTTTATCCTCATCGGAGACCGCGGGCAGTGAAATTTCGATGCGATCAACACCCAATTCGTCCAGCAGCTTGGCAATGCGTACCTTGTCTTCGGCGCGGAAGGCCACACCAGGGCTCTGCTCGCCATCGCGCAGGGTCACGTCATGAAAAAGCACTCTCTTTGGCAGGTTGAACTGCGAGCGCACCTCGTCCATGTAGTTATAAGGACTTACCCAATAATTTTCGTTATGAAACAATTTTTCTTCCACGATTTTCCTTTTCCTTTAATCTTCAAAAATGGCGACGGCACGGGTCCAACCAGCAGAACCGCGTTCGATTTTAACGGGGAAGACAGCAACCTTGAAGCCTGTGGGGGGCAGTTTGTCCAAATTGGCCATTTTTTCTACCTGCAGGTATTCAACCCTGCGGCCGTAGAAGTGAGAGGGCCACAAATCTTTTTGGTTGCCGGTCTTATGATAAGACTCAACCATTTTAGCGACCGGTCGGTCGAGGCCCCAACCGTCAATGCCGATGCATTTGACGCCTTGCTTGAGGATGTACTCGGTGGCATCCATGCCCAAACCGCTTTGAGCAGGCAGGTAGGCATTAGTTCCCCAGAATTTATCTGCGCCAGTTTGCACCAGCACGATATCGCCTTCTTTGAGAGTGTGATTGATTTTCTGCAGGGCAGTGGTCACGTCCTCAACTGAAATCTCAGAGCCTTGTTCAAGGTGGCGGAAGTCGAGGACGACACCGTTGCCATAACACCACTCCAGGGGAACCTGGTCGATGGTTTTGGCGGGTTTGCCATCCACCGTGGGGCCGTAGTGATAGGGGGCATCTACATGGGTGCCAGAATGTGTACTGGCATTAACCTGATCAGAGGCTAAGGCCATGCCATTTTCAAAATCAGAAGGGTCGATTTTGGCAAGAGCAGCCAACCGACGGGCACCTTCTTCATGGGTGGTATGGGTGATGGATGGTGGGTACGATTCACTGGCAAAATTTTGATGCGGTAAACTCAGGTCGATAATTTTGGTCACAATGCTTCTCCTTAATTCGATTTTTTACTTAAACATGAATATATGATTTAACTGTCTCAATTTTTGAATCCAGGTCAGTTTCTCCCTCCAGTGTGCGCCGGATGGCGAAAAAGTTGATATCCTGGATGCCTTCAGATGCAAGCAATTGCAGCATTTCCTCAATGAATATGCCCGATTCTGGTTTTTCGGAGGTGTCGCGGCTGGTCCCAAGCATGGTGCCTTTGCCTTTGGCAGTTCCAACTCCGCAAGAAGGGCTGGGGTCCATGCCGAGCACACCCACAATCTCAAAGCCCAGCGCGCGGTAATCCTTGATCTGATTCACAACCACCTGGGCATGCTTGCGGAAGCAAGCCCGCAGATCATCGCCATTGAGCTCACCATACTGCCATTTTTCCAGGCCGAGGCATTCATATTCCGGGCAAGGCATCTGGATGATGCCCAGGCCGCTATCCAGCAGGGTTTTGACCAGCGGCACATTAGCGCCTTCAAAGGCGCTGCCTTCAGGGAATCTTGTGTTGATGTTCAACCAGCAGTGGCTGACAAAAATGACTCTGCGGGCGCGTTTGTCGCTCAGGAAAACATAACCCAACCGGTAGGCATCGGCGTACTTGCCCTCAAAAGCAATCTCCCCGCTGCCCCAAATGCCGATGAAAAACGGAAGCTTGCCTTCAAGCACCCGGCGTAAAGTGGCTTCTGAACATTTCAAAACCAGGTCTGCGCTAACTGGGGCGGACGGTATGAATTGGGCGCCATCCGAGACCCAATAATAAGCCATGCCATCAATATGAC
>WOYI010058013.1_pt1 | contig 12541 bp, 14 predicted proteins | sample 6423411 | NCBI WGS metagenome assembly WOYI01 (sample SAMN13441803, study PRJNA592873) | oil field metagenome | biome: oil field; feature: oil-well bore; material: oil-contaminated soil; isolation source: oil-contaminated soil from oil-well borehole | place: Germany: Wietze | collected 2016-10-18 ... | reverse complement strand
TTCACACCTTCATCTTCTCCCGCACCGGCGCCAGGATCTCGATCATGCAATCTGCACAGGACTTCTTCAGGTCCATGGGATGCATGGCCCCGCTGACAAAATCCGCCTCCAGCTGCTCATAGCTGGCATAATGCACATCACCGCCAAACTTCTCCGGCCTCCTGATGGTCATCCCCGCCTCCATCCGGGGGAAGACGTGATACTTGCATATCGCCAGCACCGGATTGTTCTCCACCACCTTTGCCGGGCAGAAGGCGCTCTTGATCTTCTTCTCCACGTCTTTCGCCGGCTCGTCCACCGCGATATTATTCCCCTTAGAGGAGGACATCTTCTCCCCGTTCAGTCCTGGAATCAGGGGCATATGCAGACATACGGGCGCGGGCAGTCCCAGGCGGGGCAGCTCCTCGCGGGCCAGCATGTGGATCTTCCTCTGGTCTATGCCTCCCACCGCCAGATCGATCTTCAGGTCGGCGATGTCGACTGCCTGCATCAGGGGATATATCATCTGAGAAACCATGGGGTTCTCTGCATTCCGGCTGACCTCGTCCATGCTGCGCCTGGCCCGGTTGAGAGAGGTATTTCTGGCCATCTGCAGGATCTTGAGCATGAAATCCGGCTGGAGCTGATAATCTGTGCCATAGACGAACTCCGTCCTCTCCGGGTCGAGGCCCAAAGCCATAAAGCAGTCCCGGTTGTAGTCGGCGATCTGGCGCACCTCCTCAAGAGTTCCCTTCTCATTGAGAAAGGCATGCAGATCGGCTAAAAGAACGACCACATCGAAGCCCGCCCTCTGCAGGTCGAGAAGCTTGTTGGCGGTCAGCATGTGGCCCAAATGGACCTTGCCGCTGGTCTCATAGCCCACATAAGCCCGCGGGCGGCTGGGCTTCTCCAGCAGTCCTTTCAATTCATCTACGGTCACGATCTCTTCTGTATTCCTCATCACCAGCTCGAGCTTGTCCAAATCAGATTCACCAGCCCAGGAAAGGAATAAGGATGTATAATGCTTTTGGTTCTGAGGTTGAGCTTGGGAAAAATGATTAATACTAATTCCGACGATGACCTTTCATGCCAAGGCGGATGTACAATCTTCAGCAGCCATCAATGAGCCGCGAGAAGAATCTAGTGCTGATACTGCTGGCCGTCATAGTGGCCCTGATCCTCTGGAACAGCTTCTGGTCTCTGGCTAAATTAGCACTCTTCATAGCGATAGTCTACATGATCTATTACGCTCTGAAGCGGTATTTCTAAAATAATCAGCCCTTTTGCCTTTCTCCTGCCATAGAGCTCTTGCCTTTTCCAGATCCTCTCTGGTATTGAGGTTGAAAAAAGAGAGAAGCTCGGGATCCATCGGCATCAGATGCTCTTTTGAGACCCGGTTGACGACCAGCTCCTGCAGGGGAACATGAATCCTTCTCTCCCCGCTCTCCAAAGCCCTCTGGCAGGATGCTTGCATCTTCTCCCGCTCATAGACGGAATGGAGGGGCTCGAAATATCCATTAGGCTGCACAGGCACTGCCGCCTCATAGCCCCTTCCTGGGTCCGCCAGCTCAAAAAGCCTCTGGATTACCATCCCGTTCAGAAAAGGAAGATCGCATGCTGCAGCAAAGGCGAACCTGCCACCGGCCATCCCCAATCCCGCTTCAAGCCCCGCCACCGGCCCGAATCCGCTGACTCTGTCCCAGGTGAAACGAATCCGGATTCGATCTGAACGGGTCTGATCCAAGAGAGTTCTATCCGATACGATCTCCGCTAGCCTCTTCGCATGCTCTTGATCTCTGGCCACCACCACAAGCTCATCGGCAGCAGAGAGGAGAGTCTCGGCCATCCAGCAGATGAGCGGCCTTCCACTAAACTCCAAGAGCGCCTTCTCCACACCCAGGCGATGGCTGTTTCCTCCTGCCAGGATTATAGCGGATCGCATAGCTTCCAGCCATTCTCCTGGCAGTCCTCCTCCAGGGCTTTCTCCAGAGCCTTTTGGGGATTGGAGAACATCCTCTCGCTCTTTATTATCACATGCTCCTGGCTGACAGAAGCCGTTCTCTCTGCTGCCTCCTGGAAGATCTTCCGGATCAGAGCCTCATCCACCCGGCCGTTGGCCTGAACGACAATCGATACAGCAATCTGCTGGGTGAACCGGTTTCCATAAATGATGCATCCCGCTGCTCCGCGATCTCGGATCCTGACCTCCTTCCCGGTGATGTCGACCTGCAGCTGGCTCCCAGGGGCGAGGTAGATCCTTCTTCGCCTCTCCAGCTGGGGGGTGATCTCTGTTACCTCCCCCACCAAAAGGTCGCCCCGCCTCCAGACCTTGTCCCTGCCGTCTGTTACCTGCAGAGTGGCCCCAATCTCCATAGCTCTGGCCAAAAGAGCCTCATCATCTGAGATCCGGCCACAATAGAGTTCCTCCTCGAGCTTGGGCCAGCTGCCCAGGAAGGTGATGGAACGCCTGTCGCCTCCTATCACCGCTTCCTTGCTCTTAGCCAGGGCGACTACCAGTGACATCTTCTGATCCTTTCCTAAGCCTTTTCTCTATGCCTATTCCTTTTGATCCTATTCCGTTACTGTTGGTCTTTTGTCTGATCCTCTGTGGCGTTCAGGGTCTGCCGAAGGAGCATGGCCACGGTGAGCGGCCCAACCCCGCCTGGAACCGGTGTTATCGCTCCAGCGATCTGGGATACCTCCTCATAGTCCACATCTCCCACCGTCTTGTCTCCTACCCGGTTTATGCCCACATCAAAGATATAGGCTCCCGGCCGAACCATCTCCTTTTTGATGAGGCCCGGAACTCCGGCTGCAACCACCAGTATATCTGCATCGCGAGTGTGCTCGGCCAGGTCGCGGGTAAAGACATGGCATACCTGCACCGTGGCATTCCGATTGAGCATCATGGCCGCAAGAGGCTTGCCCACCACATTGCTGTGACCGACAATGACCACCTCCGTCCCCTCCAGCTTCTTATCAAGCCTCTCTAAGGCATAGATGATCCCCAGAGGAGTGCAGGGCACCAGCCTCTCCGCTCCCAAAAGCAATGCCCCCATATTCCGGGGATGAAATCCATCCACATCCTTCTCAGGCAGAATGCTCATCATCGCCCTCTGAGGATTCAGTTCCCCAGGGAGGGGCAGCTGAAGCAGTATGCCGTTGATATCCTCTCGAAGGTTAAGCTCCTGAATTTTGGCGATGATCTCCTCTTCTGTGCTGCTTTCCGGTAAGAGCACGTTCTCGGATCTTATACCCGCTCGGGAGCAGGCGGAGTGCTTGAGACGGATGTACATCTGCGAGGCCGGGTTCTCTCCCACCAGAACTGTAGCCAGGCCGGGAACTATACCCTTATTAGCAAGCTTTTTCGCCCTCTCGAGCGTCTCCGCCTCCACCTCACCGGCCAGAGACTTTCCATCTATTATAGTTGTCAGTTCGATCACACCATATCTGGATACAGGGGGAACTGGTCGCAGAGGGCCTTGGCCTCAGAGCGAACCCTAGCTATGGTCTTCTCATTGTTGATGTCGCGGAGCACCATGGTGATCATATCGGCGATCTGTGCCATCTGCTTCTCCTTCATGCCTCTGGTGGTCATGGCCGGAGTGCCGATCCGAATGCCGCTGGTGATGAATGGCGTGGCCGGGTCGAAGGGTATCATGTTCTTGTTCAGGGTGATTCCCGCTCTCTCCAAAGTCTCGTCAGCCACCTTTCCGGTGATGCCCTCTTTCAGCAGCTTGACCAGGAGCAAATGGTTATCTGTCCCACCGCTGACCAGATCGAAGTCGTTCTTCAGCAGCTTCTCAGCCAAAGCCCGGGCATTCCTGATCACCTGGAACTGATATTCCTTGAACTCCGGGGTTAAAGCCTCCTTGAATGCCACCGCTTTTGCCGCGATGGAGTTCATGAACGGTCCCCCCTGGGTCCCGGGAAAAACAGAGCGGTCAATGGCCGATGCAAGCTCCTCTTTGCAGAGGATTATTGCGCCCCTCGGCCCCCGCAGGGTCTTATGAGTGGTGGTGGTGACAATATCCGCATAGGGCACGGGAGAGGGATGAGCACCCACCGCACACATGCCGGCGATATGGGCTATATCCGCCATAACCTTAGCCCCCACGTCATCGGCGATCTCTCGCACCGCCTTGAAGTCGATGGTCCGGGGATAGCTGGATGCGCCCACCACAATGAGCTGGGGCCGGGACTTTCGGGCGATGTCCGCCATCTCGGAGTAGTCGAGCATCTCCGTCTCTCGGGAGACGTTATAAGGGACGATCTTGTACATCTTGCCTGAGAAATTGACCGGGCTACCGTGGGAGAGGTGGCCGCCGTGAGCGAGGTTCATGCCCATGATGGTATCGCCCGCGTTGAGTACGGCGAAGTAGGCAGCCATGTTAGCCTGGGTGCCGCTATGGGGCTGGACGTTCACATGCTCTGCGCCAAATAGCTTAATGCAGCGCTCTCTCGCCAGATTCTCGGCCAGGTCCACGCAGCCAGTGCCGCGATAGTAGCGTTTGCCGGGATAGCCTTCAGCATACTTATTGGTCATGACACAGCTCTGCGCCTCCATGACCGCTCGACTGGTGAAGTTCTCTGATGCAATCAGGATGATATTATTTCGCTGCCTCTCCAGCTCAGACTGGATCGCGGCTGCGATTTCGGGATCTACAATATCTAGGGGTTTCAAATCGAATCACCGGTGCTAATTAGCGAGATGGGTGGTGTTTACTGAGGAGGGCAAAATAGATTATGGTATGAGCCCGAGATATGATGCTCTGGCACTGGCACCATAACTCTTTTATTGCCTCCGGCAAAGGAAACCTGGATGCTTATAAGAGCGAGAACTATCGCTGACTACCAATTTGGCAGGGGCGCGGGCAGTGCCCTCTTTCCCGATGGCACGACATACAGCTTCTCCAAGACTCGCCGGCTGAGATATCTCTACAGGGAAGAGGAGAGGGTGGCCACTGTCCGAGCAAGGGACAACCTCCTGACCCTGAGCATGATCGGCGCAAAGAGGCTGCATGATCTGTTCTGCAGCCCTAGGCTTCGAGTGGTGGCCTCGGATGATGCTGCGCCATTCATCGCCAAAGGTGGCAATCTATTCGCCAGGCATGTCATTGCTGTCGACCCGGAGATTCGAGCCGGTGAGGAGGTTTTGGTTGTTGACTCGCAGGATCGGCTTTTAGCCACGGGCACCGCCGTCCTCGCGCCTGAGGAGATGATGCAGATTAAAAGGGGGCTGGCGGTCCAGGCGAGAAAGGCGGCAGAGCATTGATTTCCATTCTGTTCATTTTCCCCCTTTTCCATGGTTTACAGTCTCCTCGCTCAAAATTATAAAAAGCTTATCTGGAATAAGGCATGTGGTAACAAATAGCGATTCTGGCGGAATTGATCCGGCTTGGGTCAGGAATGCCAGAGCGGAGGGTATAAGCGAGGGAATTATAGGGAAACGGCAAAATGATCGCTGCAAATTATTTTATCGCCCTCTTGATCCTGATCACGGGCATTTTTTGCACCTTCTTTTCCAAAACGGCATCCTCGATGGTGAATGGATTGAATCCATACAGAAATGCCCAGACTCCACTGCTCTTCAATATCTGCCGGATGGCATAGGCAGCCTCTTTTGGATCGCTCACCTCTTCCGCAATTCCTTTCAGAGTGCCGCTGGGCAGGAGAACCTCTACATCAGGATTCGCCAGAACATTCAGATACCATTGGCCCTTTAGATGCTTGCCCTGGTAGCAGTAAATGCTCTCGCCGATCAGAGCGTGGTACACAGGGGTGTAGCGAGTCTTCCCGGTCTTCCTGCCTCTCGTTTTGATGACCATGATATTGCCTATAATGGGATTTGAAATGTATTTGCCAAGGTTCCTCTGAAAAGCGGGCACAATTATATTGCTATTGAATATTCTGAATAAAGCTCTTTGAATTGATTTAAGCATGCACACCTGGCTTTCGACAGCAAAATTAATATAGGTTGTGCTGAGACTGAATAACATGTCGAAGCTCAGCAGTTCCATTTTTAGTAGAGAGCACGGCAGCGATGCGTCCTTAGATGCATCTATTAGCAAACCGGGACTGTAAGACCCAATCCTGTTTGATCTGGGTTGGGTGTTGAATGTTCGATCGCCGCATAGCGTTATCGAATCGGATGAAATAGACTTATAAAAAACAACCTGAATTGGAAGGATGGGCCGCATAAGAGATTGCCGGTCTCTTAATGATAATGGCCGCGTTGGAGTCCCTGCTTCTCCATCGATGGGGAATCGAATATTCTGACGGATGGAAGGCTAAAAGCGCAGCGGCAAATCCTTTCGGGAAGTAGAAAATGATCGGAAGAGATGAAAAAGGCAAAGACTATAGGCCTAATGAGCCTTATGAGCATTATGAGCTCTCTGGAATTGGGGCCAGGCTGTTTGGCCCTAAAGCAGGCTACGTGAGAGCTCAGGCAGACAGCATCCGGCAGGCAGATGAGATCTTATTCGCACTGGCCTTGACTGTATTGATATTTGGATCAGTCCTATCCATGGATCTAATGGCCAGAATGGGGGCATTCCAATGAAGAGATGCTTTAGGGACCTTTATGATGCCCTTGTCGACCAGAATTATGGATCGAAAAATACCCATTTTTCCGATATGAGTTGGGCACAGCCTGGGGAGAGGGCGGCGAAGAAGCACCTGGATGAGTTCATCGATCAAGGGCTTATTCGCTATGACTCTGATCGGAACAATCCAGTGAAAAACGGTCAGTCAGGCCTCTCATTCTACCTTCATTTCGGAGAAGATCAATTCATTTTGATCCATCCGAGTGCTTCAAACCAGAGATATTTCCCACTTTAACACCAACCAGCTTCCAGACGCTGTTGCGACCCTCGGTGAGCAATGCCGCTACAGGCTCGTCTGGAGAGTGCCCCAGGGCAGATAGCACATTGGAGGAGAGGTTTTTCTTCTGGATCAGCTCCACAAACCTCTCTCTCACAAGGAACTTGGTTTCAGTGTCCTATACCTCCACCAGCCTTCCGGGCAGGGCGACGAATGAAAAGCTGGAGAGGTCCGGGCTGTATCTCTCAACCTCCACTGTCACCGCGGGATTCTTCCTGAAGGGGCTACATGGGGATGGCTCTCCCCATTAAAGGTTATGCGACAGATGAACTCCTCTTCTATCAGCCGGTCGTACTCCTGCTTTTTCATCGAGGGCATTTTGAAAATCATAAAGAGCCTTTTCTCACTTTCCTAAGTTCATTGCCATATCGTATCTTTCTTGTATGATTTATCAAGATATAAATCCCTGCCGCAACAACAGGCTCATCGGCAATTGGACAATGACGAATAGGGTGGTAATCGATAGGCTAGCTACAATAGTTCAGCCCTCTAATGACGCTGACGGTTATAATTTTTATTCCAGTTAACAATCATATTCAACATCTTTAAATAATCATAAGTGCAATATAGATACTATATAATCCCTCTATTTTTGTATTGATTAATTCCTCCAACATCCACCCGAATCGATAAATTCATAACGTTCCTCGTATGCATAAGATTAGCTACCAGAGGTGTACCCAATTGAAGATAATCGGTCTTGCCGATCCTGAAGTAGAATCAAGTCTCCGCGGGGCGGGCATAGGCATGTCCGTCGATGAAGCGCGTTCCATCGCCCAGGTTCTGGGCCGCGATCCAACCCTCACCGAGCTATTCTGCTACGATGCCATGTGGTCGGAGCATTGCTCTTACAAGAGCTCCCGCGCCACTTTAAAGGAATTCCTGCCCTCAGATGCCCCCAATGTAGTAATGGGCCCGGTCGAGGACTCGGGAATAGTGGCCATAGATGACAAATGGTGCGTGGTCATATCCCATGAGAGCCACAACCATCCCAGTCAGATCCTGCCAAATGAGGGGGCAGCAACGGGCATCGGGGGAATCGTCCGCGATGTGAATTGCATGGGGGCAACTGTGGTTGCCACCGCGGACCCTCTGCGCTTCGGAGATCCTTTCGGCCCCAAGGCCAGAAAGGTTCGCTGGGTGGCAGAGGGGGTGGTGGACGGAATCTGGCAGTACGGCAATGCCCTGGGCGTTCCTAATATGGCAGGCGATGTGGTTTTTAGTGAGAGCTTCGACGATAACTGTCTGGTGAACGTGGTATCTCTGGGAATAGTCCGACGCGACCAGATTATCCGATCCCGCGCTCCGCCGCTGGCGGGGGAGAAAGGCTACGACGTTATCCTGGTGGGCAAGCCCACGGACGCAAGCGGGTTGGGCGGGGTCACCTTTGCCTCTGAGGCTCTGCGAGAGGAGGACGAGGAGACCAACCGGGGAGCAGTGCAGATCCCGGATCCTTTCCTGAAGAACGTCCTCTTCAAGGCGAACAGCGATCTATTCCGCATGGTGCGGGAGTCGGGAATCGAGATCGGGTTCAAAGACCTTGGAGGCGGGGGCTTCACCTGTGCCACATCGGAGATGGGGGCTGCAGGAGGCTTTGGCATGGAGATCGATCTGGACGAGATGCACAAAGCTGCAGACTTTCCTCCTGAGGTGCTGAGCATAGCCGAGACCCAGGAGCGTTTCTTGATCATCGCCCCTGGGGAGCTGAGAGAGAAGATCCTGAATATCTACAATGAGGACTGGGATCTGCCCAACGTCTACGAGGGAGCAAGGGCGAGCGTTGTGGGCAAGATCAATACCGGCGACAGGTTTGTCGTCCGGCATAAGGGAGAGACGGTATGCGATGTGCCCATCCAGCACCTCACAGCGGGGATCCGCTACCAAAGGGCTGAATCCGAGAGGATCTATAGCGAATCTGAGCCCGAAACCCAAGAGCCTGAGGACTACAATGAGGTTCTGCTCAGGATCCTGAATTCGCCGAACATCGCCTCTCGGGAGCATATCTACCGATACTACGATACCGAGGTCATGGGCAATGCGGTGATCAGGCCGGGCGAGGCGGATGCAGGGCTCATCGCCCCAGTGCGGGGAGAGAGGTTCGGCGTGGCACTGGCCGTGGACTCCAATCCCTTTTACGGCCGGATCAGCCCCTACTGGGGGGGAGCGACCTCAGTGGCTGAGGCGATGAGAAATGTGGCTGCCATAGGTGCGACGCCTGCCACTCTCACCGACTGCCTGAACTACGGTAATCCGGAGAAGCCAGAGGCCTTCTGGGAGTTTCGGGAAGGGGTGAAGGGCCTGGCCGAGTCCTGCAAGAACCTCTGGCTGAAGGATTATAAGGATGAGAGAATTCCCGTGCCCATAGTCTCAGGAAATGTGAGCTTCTACAATGAGTCTCCCCAGGGTTCTGTGGACCCCTCGCCCGTGATCGCCTGTGTGGGAATCATAAGGGATTTCGACAAAGCGATCACCATGGATCTGAAGGCGGCTGGCGAGGAACTTTATCTTATCGGCCCCAGGTTCGATGAGCTGGGTGGCTCGGAGTATTATCAGACCATCCTCGGAGTCATGGGAGCAAATGTCCCTCGGGTTCGATTTGATCTGGAGAGGAGCATGATCTATGCCGTCATCGATGCCATTGATGAGGGCCTGATTGCTGCAGCCCATGACATATCCAACGGCGGGCTGGCAGCGACTGCAATGGAGATGGCCGTAACCCGGCCGGCTAAGTTCGGCCTGGAGCTGGACCTGGATGGAGTGGTGTGCGGCGACTTGGATCTGAGAACCGATAAACTGCTTTTCTCTGAGTCTTCGGGATTCCTTCTGGAAGCGAAAGCAGGAAAGGAGAAGAGGCTGGAGGAGCTACTGAAAAGCTACGACCTCCTGTCGGCAAAGATCGGCAGGGTGACGGCGAAAAGAAGGATCAGGATAACCCGAAAGGGGGAGACGGTGGCCGACCTGGACCTGGATCTGGCGAGGAATGCATGGACCCGTGGCCTCGCGGAGGCGATGAGATGAAGATCGCAGTGATGCAGTTCCCCGGGACGAACTGCGAGTTCGAAACTCTGGTATCGGTCAAAGAGGTGGGCATGGAGGGCGAGATCTTCCGCTGGAACCGGCCAGAGGAGGAGCTGTCCGGCTTTAATGGATTCATCATTCCGGGAGGATTCTCCTATCAGGATAGGGTTAGGGCGGGAGCCGTCGCCTCCAAGGAGCCGGTCTTGAAGGCTCTGAAAGAGGAGGCGGCATTAGGCAAGCCGATTCTGGGAATCTGCAATGGCTTTCAGATCCTGGTCGAGGCTGGCCTGTTGCCTGGTCTGGTCCCTGGCACGGGAAAGGTACAGATGGCTCTGGCCCAGAATGTGATGGTCTCCAAAGGAGAGATCGTCCGCCGGGGCTACTACTGCGACTGGGTGTACCTGCGGCACGATGCCTCATCCAGAAGGTGCAGCGGCTCGTACCAGATTGAGATGGGCGCTCTCCTGAAGATACCGATAGCCCATGGAGAAGGAAACCTGGTAACTGCATCGCCTGGCCTGATCCAGAAGCTCAATGATCAGGAGCAGGTGGTCTTCCGCTACTGCGACCGCAACGGCCGGGTGATAAACGAGTTCCCGGTGAATGTGAACGGCAGCACAGAGAGCATTGCTGCCATCTGCAATCCGGAAGGAAACGTCCTGGGAATGATGCCCCATCCGGAGAGGGCGTTCTTTGCCTGGCAGCTTCCCTCCTTCGATCCGAGAAAGCACAGGCCCAATGAGCCGGGTCCTGGAAGGCGGATCTTTGAGTCGATGAAGCGCTACATCGAGGTGGAGTCATGTTAATCAATCTGCGCGTCTGGCTGAAGATACCGGATGCAGAAGCGGCCACAGTGAAGAACACCCTTGTCCGGCGCCTGAGCTATGGAAAGGTTCTGGAAGATGTGAAAAAGGAGCGGCTCTTCTCCATCCAGGTCGATTCAGGGGATCCCGAGGAGCTGGCCAGGGCCTTTGCCCGGGAGCTGGTTAATGAGAACAAAGAGAGCCATAAGGTTCTGATAGACCGGCTGGAGTTCGAGGAGGGCTATATGCCGGTTAAGGTTGCCCTGCATATCGAGGACGGCGAGGCAATTGCCATCAGGGACAGGCTCAGAAAGAGGTTGGGCTACCAGAATGTGGTGGATGTTAAGAAGGCGACCGTCTGGAAGCTGTACTTCAGGCTCCTCCGGCCTGAGGCGGAGATCACTGCCCGGGAGATTGCAGAAAAGCTGCTCATAAATCCGCATAAGGATAGCTATGAGATAATGCTATGAAACAATGATGCGAGGGGTATTAGCTGGGGGCAGGGGTGTGATAGGATGGTCTGGTCCCCGTCAGCTTTTATTGATCATCGATCCAATTTCATCTCACTCAGCCGCTTTCCTCCTCCATCTCCCAGCCCAGCCGCTCCCGGATGATCAAGTAGCTCATCTCCGGCGATATGGCTCCTGCCTCGGTGCAGATCAGGTCGATGTACTGATGGGGGGTGACATCGAAGGCGGGATTGCGCACCCTGACGTGTTTGTATTTGGAGATGTCGGCCAGCACTTCTGTGGCCTCACGCTCCTCGATGGTGACCAGCTCCCCTAAAATCGTCTCCGGGCTGAACTTATAGGTCTCGGCAGCCACCATGAAGCTGGTTCTGGCCTCGCGGGCGCACAGGGCGATCTGGGCGGTGCCGATCTTGTTTACCAGGGTGCCATTGGCGGTTATCACATCCGCTCCAACCACCACCAGGTCCACATCGTTCATAACGCTCCGCACCGCCGAGTCCACGATCAGCTCCGTCTCTATGCCCATCTGGTCGAGCATACCGATGGTGGTGATGCCCTGAAACCTGGGGCGGGATTCGGTGGCTATCACCTTGATATTCTTTCCGGATTTATGGGCAGCACTGATCACGGAGATGGCGGCATTTGAGTTGCAGTGGGTGAGGACAGTATCCCCGTCTCTGATCCTCTTACTGCCGATCTGACCGATCTTCTCCACTGCCTTCTGCGAGTTCTCGATGAAGCGATCGGCATTGGTGGCTATGGCCTGGCGGGCGCCATCGATGTCATCTGCCTTATACTTCATCACCATTCTTATGGCATTGGAGAGGGAGACTGCCGTGGGCCTGGTCTTGAGGAGCAGGTCTGCGGCAACCGCGGTCTTCTGATTGAAGTCCTCGAAGCTCTCCGCCTGGACGGCCAGAGCATATTCCTTCAGAGAGGCAGCTGCGGCGGTGGCAATTCTCCCTGCACCTCTGATCTCCATGCTGCTGATCTTTCCTGCTGTCTCTGTAACCCGATCTATTGGCTTCATTCGAGTGTTATTTCCGCGGGCTGAGGTTAAATTTATTTCCTATTGTCAAGCGATAATCTCTTTAACTGCAGCCAACATGCCTTAATGGCAAGGAATTTTGCGAAAGGGAGCCTAAAATGCAAACCAATAATAAACGAGAGTTTTACAGCGAATATGACCTGAATATTGCTCGAAAAGCATATTTAAAAGAACCTGCAGGCCATCAGAGGATGGCCATCGATGAATTGATCAAATGGTATAAGGCAAAGAAAAACGGATACGCAGGAGGTATTCTTGTCTTACCCACCGGGGGAGGAAAGACGTTCACTTCTATTAGATTCCTTTGCTTGACCGCATTATCTGATGGCTATAAGGTTCTT
>WOYI011427962.1_pt1 | contig 12544 bp, 10 predicted proteins | sample 6423411 | NCBI WGS metagenome assembly WOYI01 (sample SAMN13441803, study PRJNA592873) | oil field metagenome | biome: oil field; feature: oil-well bore; material: oil-contaminated soil; isolation source: oil-contaminated soil from oil-well borehole | place: Germany: Wietze | collected 2016-10-18 ... | reverse complement strand
AGATCCGGCCGGAGGCCCAGAAGGATCTGGCGGTTCTCCTGATGCGTGGCATAATGCTGCCGGACGTTGTACAGTCCTACATTGTACATGCTTTTAGCATGGTACGCGAGCGTGTCGAGGATCCAGAACGTCTTCTGGGGAAGGCGCAGATAGTTGCTGACGACTCGCAATGCCATTACCTCTTATCTTTGGGGCTCATCTGTCTATAAGGTAACTCCCGCGGGGCGAAAGTGTACGGGGCTTGATGCGGGCAATTCCTCCCCCGGTTGAAACCGGGGGTCTCCTTGCCCGTCGTATATGAATCCCGGTCATCCGGAAGCACCGTCCCCTCTCTGCCAGATTCTGGCAGGGAGACTCCCGAACTGCCTGAAAAACCGGTTATTCCGGAGGCGTCCGCAGTGGCCGCGCGGTTGCTTTATAGTGCTGAAACACCCGTTCGCCCCAGGCGACCGCCGCCGCATCGGTGCCGATGAGATCTGCAGCGGCGTCGTACATATCCGTATCGCGTTTATACAGGCCTAACGACAGGTATTCGTCGGTCACCGTCATTCCCAGGCGAATCGGGGAGGGAGATATGTATATTCCTGAGCGGGTATACTCCTTCAGGGACTCGAGAATGGTCCGGTACGGCTCTTCGGCCAGCCTCGCGGCGAGTTCCGGGGAGACGACGAGTTCGACCGGCTTGCTGTCCATAACTACCTTTTTGATCACGTCTACATGGACCGGGCTCATGATCGAGGATACGCCGTGAATCCATGATGCTCTCCCGAGTATGCCTGCAAAAGCTGTGTGTACGGCATAGATGTCCTCTTCGACGTCCCGGACCACTTCTGCACCGTAGAGGTCCTGCAGGTCGCTCAGGAACTCCGGAGGTATGCTTTCGATATCGTGTTCGATCCAGAAGTCCCGGTGACGCTGGAGCACCCCCATCACCATGACCAGCCGCTCGATCTCCGGCTCGACGATTTCTCCAATCGGGGTGAGCGCGTAGTCGCCCCGTATCGATTCGATGTAATGCAGCGCCTCAAGGTACCGGATCTTCGGGATGAGCGCCTGCGACGAACTTCCCGTGACATCACGAAGGGCTGAAAGAGGTTTGCTCCCGCTTCCAAGCGCAATCAGTATCTGTGTCAATAATCTCGACCGGAAGATCGCCTGGAGGTCGTCATGGAACTCGTTATACATTTCCAGAGGGGATGTTCCTTTCATCTTAAATTAAGAGGTGCCGGTCGACGCATATCACCCTTTCCATTCCTGCGCGCCCCCTCCACCCGACGCTCTTTTCCCCCTGTCGACCGATCGGTCGCGTGCCCGGGGCGGGGTTCATCTGCCCCCGCAGGTGCTCTTTTTGCCCGACCTCAGCACACTTATAGCCGGGCGCCAGATACCTGTAGAGGCAGCATGTCGTCCATACCTGGATACCTGATCACCATCGCACTCTGTACGTGCATCATCGCCTGCTTCATCACCGCAGGCTGCTCTGCTCCCACCGCTCAGCCGGAGATCGCCTCCGGCCTCTCCGGTGACCTCGTCGTCCACTTCATCGACGTCGGGCAGGGGGACTCGATCCTGATCGAGTTCCGCGATAAGACCATGCTCATCGACGCCGGCGAGCGCGGGATGGGGGAGCGCGTCATCGCGTACCTCGATGAGCGAAACGTCGAGGAACTCGACGTGGTTGTGGCAACTCACGCGCACTCCGATCACATCGGCGGCCTCGGCAGCGTCGTCTCCGCCTACCCGGTCGGCCGGTTCGTCGATGCCGCGCAGCCGCACTCTACCGCGACCTACGAGGACCTGCTTGTCCTGGTCGAGGAACAGGGGATACCGTATACGGCAGCGGAGCGCGGGCAGACGATCGCCCTCGATCCCGACCTCGAGATACTGGTCTTAAACCCGACTCCCCAGCCGCTCGGTGACACAAACGAGGACTCCGTCGTCCTGAAGGTGACGTACGGGGAGATCTCCTACCTCTTTATGGGCGATGCCGGGAATGCGGCGGAGGAGAGTATGATGGAGGCCGGGCTCGACCTCGACGCCGACGTCCTGAAGGTCGGCCACCACGCGAGCCGGTACGCATCCTCGGCAGACTTCCTGGCCGCGGTCAGCCCTGCGATCAGCGTCATTCCCGTCGGTGAGGGGAACGATTACGGTCATCCCCACGAGGAGGCGGTCGAACGCATCGAGGCGACCGGCTCGCGTATCTACCGGACCGACCTTGATGGAACCGTCATCGTCGCCACCGACGGCCGGGCGCTTACCGTTGCGGCCGGCGGAGCACCGTCCGCCACCGTGACGGCCCGGGCCACGACATCGACTCCGGCAGCAACCCCGGCAACGACATCGACAGCAACCCTGACACCGACATCGACAGTAACCCCGGCAGCGACCTCCTCCGGCGTATACATCACCGACCTTGACATCCAGGACGAGTGGATCACCGTCACGAATGCAGAGACGGCAGCGGTCAATCTCACCGGCTGGACGATCACCGACGAGGGGACGCGGAATACCTACACCTTCCCGCTCTTCACCCTCAGCCCGGGTGCAGACGTCACCGTCCACTCCGGTCCGGGCAACGATACCGTGTCCGACCTCTACTGGGGCCGGGAGACCCCGGTCTGGAACAACGACGGCGACCTTGCCACGCTCGCCGATGCGAACGGCACGGTCGTCAGCACCCTGGAGCGGTGATGACGCAGGACGAATCAACCCTCCGGGTCAGCCTCGACCGGGTCGAGGAGGGTCTCGCCGTCCTCCTCCTCCGCGAGGACGAGTCGGTGCGCTTCACGCTCCCGCGCTCCCTCCTCCCCGGCGACGCCCGGGAGGGCGATATCCTCGAGATCGCGATCCGCCGGGACGTCGCGGCGACGGCGGAGGCACGGCGGCGGGTGGCGGAGAGGATCGAGCGGCTGCGGAGGAAGGGCGGAGACTGACTTCCCCGCCGTCGCCACCCCACTCTTTTATACTCCTCTGCTCCTATGGGAGCACGATGCTGGATCGGTGCGACGTGCTCGTCGTCGGTGCGGGCCCCGCTGGCAGCACTGCCGCACGCTACGCAGCAGAGGCGGGGCTCGATGTCCTCCTGATCGATAAGCGAAAGGAGATCGGCGTTCCCGTCTGCTGCGGGGAGTTCAACGCATCTCTGGCGGTGCTCGCCGAAGCGCTCCCCAATGCCCCCGGGCTCGATGAACTCTTCCCCATCGACCCCGGGCTGGTCCGGCGGAAGATCCGGGGCGCCGTCGCCGTTTCCCCCGGCGGCCGGGAGTATGAGTTCGACCTTCCCGGTTACACCGTTGACCGGGATGCGTTCGACCGGCACCTCGCGGATGCGGCCGTCCGTGAGGGCGCCGTGCTCTCACCGGATACAATGTTCCTTGAGAGGGATGGCCGCCGGGTCACCACCAGCCGGGGCGATATCGAGGCCAATGTCGTGGTCGCCGCGGACGGCCCGCTCTCCCGGGTCTGCCGCTCGGCCGGGATGGAGCGCAGCGCCGTGCTCGCCCCCGCGATCACCTGCCGGGTAGATGGGGAGTTCGGCGATCGCCTGCGGTTCTTCTTCGGGAGCAGCGTTGCGCCCGGGGGGTATGCCTGGGTCTTCCCGAAGAGGGGGTGCGCCAACGTCGGGCTTGGCGTGCAGAGGCCGGCAACGCCCGTCCCCATCCTTCTCCGGGCGTTCCTCTCGCACAACGGCTTTGCCGCCCGGGATATCCAGGCCGGTTTCGTCCCCGTCTCCGGCCCCATCGGCGAGACCGTGTGCGAGAACGTCCTCGCCGTCGGCGACGCCGCGGGACACGTCGTCGCCTCGAACGGGGGCGGTATTGCGCCCGCAATGCTCTGCGGGAGGCTTGCCGGACTTACCACGGCGAAGCACCTTCTGCACGGCGAGCCTCTCGGGGCCTACGAGCAGGCGTGGCGCTCAGCAATAGGCCGGGAACTTCTTGCCGCCGCAAGAACCAAGAAGGCGGCCGACCGGATCCTCGGCTCCGACTTCCTGCTTGAACAGGCTATGGGTATACTCGGGGGCCGCGGTATCAGGAACATCATCGTTTTAGGCGGCCTCCGGGGACGGTGACGAATACCTGACTGCACACCTTCACGGGGATGAGAACCGGAATCCTTATTGTCCCCGGGCGAGTCCGTGCCACACCACCGGGAGGTGTGTGAATTGGTCGATATTGTCAAGGTCGATGGCAGAAGAGAACCGTTCGTGCGGGAGAAGGTGACTGTGAGTGCGCTCAAATCCGGAGCCCCGCCGGAGGAGGCCAGGGCTATAGGGGAAGCCGTCGAACGGGTCGCCTACGATGGGATGCCCTCGGGGGAGATACGGCGGCGGGTGCTTGAGCAGCTCCGCGACCGGAACCCTGAGTGGGAAGAAAACTGGCTCATGTACGACCGTGCTGTGAAGAAACGCGGGGCGACGGCGGCCGTGGGGCTGCCTGCCCGCTGATCTCACCGCTTTTTTTCGAGCCGGCCGGGCAGCGGCGCATTGCACCCCGCCGCGAGGCCGGCATACCCGCCCCGTCATGACGAAACTATATCTACTGATCCGCGCCCATACTAGTCTTATATTGTCATATGCTGGCCGGAAATCCAATAATTGAAATGGGCGCCAGCAGGCCGTTTTCAGTTTGGCCACCTATCCGGGGCACATTCGACAATATACATCCACAGAAAGGCACGACGTCCCGCCCGCACTCGAAACGGTTCCCGATTTCACCGGGAGCTCGCGGCATGGGCACGCCAGCAGGCGATATGTATGCCGACAAGTGACTCAGAAGAAGACACACCCTCTAATAATAACCAGAAAGATACAGAAGGAACAAAGATACTCCTCGCCGATCCGAAGACCGCGATCCTCAGGCTATCCCTGCCGATGATGATCGCGATGACCCTCATGACCCTCTACAGCGTCGTCGACGCGTTCTGGGTCTCGGGTCTCGGTGCAGACGCTCTTGCCGCTGTCGGGTTCTCATTCCCGCTCTTCATCATAACCATCGGATTAGCCAGCGGCCTCGGCACCGGCGGTGAAGCGGCGCTCTCACGGATGATCGGCGCCCGCAACAGGGATGGAGCGAGCAGCGTCGCCATGCACACGATCCTCCTGATGACCGTCCTTGCCGTCGCCGTCACCATCCCGCTCTCCCTCTTCGCCGGGGACCTCTTCGTCCTCATGGGGGCGGGCAACGCCGCCGGCCTTGCCACCGAGTACGCCCGGATCCTCTTTTTGGGGACGTTCGCCCTGCTCTTCGGCGAGGTCGCCTACGCGCTCATGCACGGGGAAGGAGACGCAAAGCGGACCATGTACGCGATGGCGGCAGGAGCGGTGGCAAACATCATCCTCGACCCGATCCTGATCTACACGCTTCATATGGGGATCGCCGGCGCAGCCTGGGCGACCATCCTCGCCGAGGTGATCGCCGCCATCCCGATGGTCTACTGGCTCTTCGTGAAGAGAGACACATACGTCTCCCTCCGCCTCCGGGAATTCTCCCCCGACCCCGCGGTCGTGCGTGACATCCTGCAGGTCGGCCTCCCTGCCGCGGCCGAGCAGCTGGGACTTGCACTGATGGCCCTGATCTTGAACGGCGTCATCGTCCTGATATCGAGCACCGACGGCGTCGCGATCTACTCGGTCGGGTGGCGGGTCGTGAGCATCGGCTTAACACCAATCCTCGCCATATCCTCGGCGGTGGTCGCGGTCACCGGCGCCACCTACGGCGCCCGTGCGTATGCCAAGATGGAGTCTGCCCTCCTCTATGCCGTCAGGCTCGGGCTCGGCATCGGTCTCGGGCTTGCCGCAGCGACGTTCATCTTCGCCCCCCAGATCGCTGCAATCTTCACGGCACCAGGCGACGCATCGGGGATCGCCCCGGAGTTGACGACGTACCTCCAGGTTACGAGCCTCGTCTACCCTATGGTCGGGTTCGGACTCTTCTCGTCGTCGTTCTTCCAGGGAACAGGTCTTGGCGCACGATCGCTCACGATCACGATCCTGCAGAACGTCGTTCTCTCGACCCTCTTTGTCTGGGTGTTTGCACTCGAACTCGGGTTCGGCCTCCCCGGCGTCTGGTGGGGAGTTGCCGCAGGGAACGCAATCGGCGCCGTGCTTGGGTATATCTGGGCGCGCCGGTATTCGGCAGGGCTCATAGTCAGGCAGGCTGCAGCGGCAGCAGCGTGATGGGCGAGGGGTTCGGGCCCCCTTTCCCTTCACGGAAAAGAGAGAGGAGTGTCACTCCTCCTCGTCGGGCCCTGCATGCACCACTTCGCGCAGCGTGAACTTAAACGATGCTCCGAGGTCCGGCCTCCCCTCTATCCGGTCCTCAACCCAGATCCGGCCGCCGTAGCGCTCGATCAGCATCCCGACGATGTACAGGCCGAGCCCTTCCCCGCACCCCTGGCTCTTGCCCTGCCTGAACCGCTGGAAAATTGCCTCTTTCATCCCGTCGGGGATGCCGGGGCCGTTATCCTCCACCACCACCACCACCGTGTGGTCCTCTTCGGGATAGTCCTCGACCCGGATCGTTATCGCGGCGTCCGGTCCGCCGAACTTAACGGCGTTACCGATGAGGTTTGTGAAGATCTCGGGGAGCAGGTCGTCGGCCCAGACCTCGGTCGGTGTATCCTCAAACGAGACACCCGCTTCCGGAGTACGGTCGAGCCCGGTCCTGATCACATGGCTGAGGTGGACCGGTTCAAGGTCGGGCGGCTCCTGGTGAATGCGGCGGATGGTCGAGATGTTCTGGAGGATACCGGTGCTCTTCCGGATACTCCCCTTGAGTTTCCTCGCGTACTGCGCGGCGTCTCCCTCCAGCATATCAAGCAGGAGGTCGCAGTAGAGGTTCGCGACGTTTTCCGCGTTCTTGATGTCGTGGGTCATGACATCGAGGTAGAGGTTCGTCTCGCGGTGGGCCGCCTCCAGCCGTTTATGGAGCATGCTCCGCAGGACCCCCGAACCGATCTCACTCCCGATCGCTTCGAGAAGGCGGCGCTCCTCGTCGAAAAGTTCCTCCCTCTTCCTGCTCCCGAGAAAGAGCGCCCCGACCACGACTGACTCTGCAAGAATCGGTATGCAGGCGAGGGCACAGACCCCGAGAGATGAGAGGATATCTTCCTCGATCGTACCGCCCTCGCCTCGCAGTTCAAGGTAGCGCGGTTGTCCGGCAACAAAGACAAAATTCCAGGGCCAGTGATGGACCTTGATAGCCCTGTTGCGGGCGAGGTAGGTCTCCGGGACCTCGTGGTGGTAACGCGTGAGTGCCAGCGTTCGTTCCGGGTTTAAGAGGTAGGTCAGTCCCAGATCGAAGTCGAGCAGGTCCAGTGTCTTTGAGAGCGATGCCTCGAGCAGTTCATCGAGCGAGAGGGATGACGCAGATACTCCCATGATCTGGTTGAGGATCAGGAGCTGTCTGTTCGAGGAGAGCAGCCCTTCGTTCGTCTCTTTTCGTTCGGTGACGTCCCGTATCCTGAGCACCCAGATCCCTGCGAACGGCTCCTGCTCTATCTTCCGGCTGGAGTAGACGAACCGTCGTTCTTCGCCCCGGGAGTCCTGCACCGAGAAATCGAGGCCGGGTATCTCGTCTTCGTCACGCATCGTGGCGAGGAGTCTGTGGGCATCTTCTCTCCCCCGCAGGAGCGGCACCAGGTGCGTATCGAGAACCTGGCAGGCATCGCATCCTAAAATCTCCTCCTCGCATGCCGAGAGGATATCCATGGCATAAGCGTTTGCCCAGGTCACCTGCAGATCCCGGTCGAGCACGAGGGTACCCACGCCGGGCTCGTCGAGGATCTGAAACGTCTCTCGTGGTTGGATAGATTTCGCATTCGTTCTACTCATGTGAGTATCGTGCCCCCTTGAGGATATTATCGGGTAAAAATTATATAAATAATTCATAGCCGGAGTGATAAGAGATTTGCGGTGATGGCCCGGGAAAATTCGGATCGCCGGGCAGCAACGGCTGGCCGCGCAAAGATGGTTATTTTTGAAGCGGCAGCCGGCCTTTTGCCTCAAAAACCTCGGCCGGAGCCCCGCACCCCGGCTCACCCCGTTGCAGGGGTTATCCTGGAACCACCATTAAAGAAGCCCTATCCGGCTGAGTGCCGGAGTGAGCGACGTCATATGGCCCTGGATGTAGACCGTCTCACGGGGGTCGGCGCCCATCGCGAGCGCCAGGAGTTCGGTGATATGAAGCACCGGCACCCCCATATGGTCGTACACCAGCTCGCACCCCGGGCAGTCGACGACCATCATGTCCAGGCGATGCTGTATGAAATCCTGGCGGACGAGCCGGTTCAATGGGGGGAGTTTTAGAGGATGGCTTTTCTGGTGCCGGTCGAAGAGGTTCTTGACCCCGCCGCAACAGTAGTTCTCCATCCCGCTCCTGACGACCTTCGCCCCGGTGACCTCTGTTAGGTCCTGCAACCCCGGCGGCACGGCGAGGGTGCCGTTCATCTTCCGGTAGTGGCAGCTGACATGCACCCCGACGCGCAGCCCCGAGAGCCGTGTCTCGACGAGCCGTCTCAATTCGTCGAGGTAGAGGGGGTAGAGGTCGAGGATGTTTGCCACACAAAACATCCCCGGGTCGCTCACTTCCCGCCCTATCCTGCCCAGCGCTTCGTTCACCACCGCTCTGTTGGCGCTCCCGGCGAGCAGTTCGAGCGTGGCTGCATACGAGTCGCTGCAGGTAGGGCAGATCCCGGTGATGGCGATACCGTCGTCCTGTCCGAAGACGTCCTGGATGACACTGAGGTTCCGGGCGGTGAGGAGCAGCCGGTCCGCAAAGCCGGCGCCGCCCATGTAGTGCGGAGCACCCCCGCAACAGGTCTGCAGCCCGGAGGTCTCATACCGGATCCCGAGCGCGGTGAGGATCTTCTTCTGCGAGAGGTCTGCCCCGGGGTAGTTGAAGGCACAGCAGGATTTGAGGTGAAAGACCCGGTCCGGACGGGCGAGCGGTCGTCTCGGCGCAGGATGTCCGGATGGGGAGAAGACCGACGCCTTGATGGGGTGGAGCAGCAGTCTCCGGACCTCGTCGACAGCTCTGTCATCCACCGGGTAAGGGTGCTGGATGGCCTTTGCGACGAACTTCCCAAACCGGCCCCTGCCGGTATACAGCGGGAGAAAGGCCTGAGGGGGAAGGCCCCCCCGGTCGAGGAGCATCCTTCTAAAGACCGGCTGTAAGTGCTCCGTCTCGTATACGGCATTGATGATCCCGCCGATGCTGACGGATCGCGGGCAGACCGTCTCGCAGGAGTAGCACTGGACGCAGTCGGAGAGGTTGATATCCGGGCGTCTGCCTGCCTGGAGGGCCGCGGTCACCCTCCGTGCAAGGTACCCCCGGCCCCCGTACGTCTCCGGGTCGTTGATCTGTGCCGGACAGTACGGCGTGCAGGAACCGCATGCGTTGCAGAGCCGGAAGTTACGGAATCGGGGATCCTCTTCGTGCAGCAGGCGGTGTATAACCCCCTCTGTGATCGCATCCCGGATCACCCCCTGGTCCGGCTCGGGGAGGGCTCTACCGAGCATGGCAGATCCCTGTGCCGGCCTGATACCTCTGCAGCGGGTCGAGAGGGCGGTGCGACCGGGGCCCTCCGGGTGAGATGATCCCGGGGGCCCCCCCTCGGGCCTCTGTTGCGTGCATGTGAGAACTGGCAGCGGGATCTCCCTCTGGAGATCCGGCACAGTTAAAACTAAGAGTATATCGCCTGCGGTATCGATCCATTACTTCCCCCCCTTCCTGATAACGTCGCTGGACTACCCTCTTGCGATGACTACTTAATTGTTTGGATGGGGATGCGCCGCAGATCGCCGGTGAGACGACCGCGGGATCAGCGGAGCCCGGCGGTTACCGCGATTCCCTCTAAATGATGCATCAACCGGGGCAGTGCCTTTTGCCCGGTCCCGGAGGCGCGTATAGCCCAGCCTGCCGGAGTTTCCGTGGAGAAAAAAGTGAGGGGGTTACAGGTTCTCCAGCCGTTTGTTCACCGTATCCCAGTTCACGACGTTCCAGAACGCGTCGATGAACTGGCCCCGGTTGTTCCTGTGATCGACATAGTAGGCGTGCTCCCATACATCGAGCACCATCAGGATCCGGAACGTAGGATAGACGTTGTTGTTGTGCTTCTCGATCTGCATGATCATGAGGCGGTCCGTCATGGTGCAGTGTGCCAGCGCTGCCCACCCGGAGCCCTCGACGCTCGCGGCCGTCTTCGTGAACTCGGCCTTGAACCGGTCGAAAGAACCCCACTCCCGGTCTATCCGTTCTGCAAGGGCGCCCTGCGGGGTTCCGCCGCCGCCCTTACCGGCCGGCGCCATCGTCGGCCAGAAGAGGTCATGCAGGACATGGCCGCCGATGTTGAACGAGAGTTCCTTTAACAGCGCTTTCATATCGACTTCGGTGCCTTCCTGCCGTGCCTTCTCCAGTTTCTCAAGGTCGGCGTTCGCCCCGGTTACGTAGGCCTGGTGGTGCTTGTCATGGTGGAGGGAGAGTTGTTCCTTCGAGATATGCGGCTCGAGGGCGTCGGGTGCGTAGGGCAGGGGCGGCAGTTCATACTTCTTCAACGGTGCAGTTGCCATCTTCTGTACAGCCATAACGATCAATCGTTAGAAGGAAAGCGATCTATTTCATAGTGTCGGTAACCGGCGGTCGTGCAGCATATCGCGCCTCCACATGCCGGGTGACCGGATGCGGCCCGATCGGGCCATACCTGTATGCAGGGCTCATCGAGAGGGCTAAAGACGGTTACTCTCTGGAATTCCCGGAACCTTTAAATACGCTGATATGGTGGGTGTATCCGAATTGCCTCGCGCATCTCATTACCCGGCATCCCGGCCAGGTGTCATACGACCATGAGGCATCTCTGCATGATACTATCCGGACAGCGGTGGACCTCATGAAAACGGCAGCACGTATCTCACTCTTTACCGCCACGCTCATGATGCTGCTCGCGTTCGTCCTCCTCCGGGATCTGCACCTCATACTCGTCGGGGCCGAATGGAGCCTGTTTGCAAGGGTGCTCTCTCTCTTCCTGGTCGCTGTCACCGCATTCGGGGTGATCCAGTTTGTGAGCTATGCCGATCATCTCCTCCGGTCGCTCTATGCCTACTCTGAACGCCCCCTGGCGCCGCAGCCCGTGGATGCATCTCCTTGCCGTGCCGCAGTCTTCATCCCTGTCTACAACGAGGAGCCCGGTGTGGTCGAGCCCTGTGTCCGGGCGTGCACGGAGATCGCCTACCCGGATGTCTGTATCTTCCTCCTCGACGACTCCACAGATGCGGGAAAACGCGCATTGATGCAGGATCTCTGCCGCCGATACAACCTCCGTTATCTCCACCGCGACCATCGTGAGGGCTTTAAAGCCGGAGCGATCAACCACGCCCTCTCATGTCTCGACAGCGATACGCCGTATCTCCTGGTCATCGACGCCGACCAGAGGGTGAAGCCGGCGATCCTCGCCGATCTCATCCCGGTCCTTGAGGCCGACCCCGACGTCTCCTTCATCCAGACCCCCCAGTTCTTCCGCTCGGAACAAAACGACCCGATAAGCGTCACGTTCTCTTACCAGCAGCATATCTACAACAAGCATGTCTGCAGGGGGCTCTCCGTCAACCATACCACCATGCTGACCGGCTCAAACTGCATCTTTAGGGTGAGCCATCTCGTTGCTATCGGGGGGATGGACGAGGCGTGCATCGCCGAAGACATCGCTACTTCCTTTGCGTTCCACCTCCGGGGGTGCCGGGGGATCTTTCTCGATACCGTGTATGCAGAGGGGATTGCGCCGCCGAACCTCGCTGCGTACTTCACGCAGCAGCTCCGCTGGGCATACGGAAACACCCAGCTCCTCGGAACCATCCTCCGGCAACTCGTGGTGCAACCCCGGAGCCTGACCGCGACGCACTGGCTTGAGTTCGTCGTGATCGTCTCGATCTACCTGCTTGGAGGGGTGAACGTGGTGCTCTTCCTCCTCCCCGTCGCCACGCTGATCTTCGGCATCCCGATCCTCCCCGTATGGCTCCCTCCTGTCTTTGCCGTGGTGCTCGCGGTGGTGATCGCGATCCAGGTCATCATCAGCATCCGTGAGCGGCAGTACTCCCTGCGGGACCTCGCGTTCTCGCAGGCGATCTTCAACACGCTTGCCTTCGTATACGCCCGGGCGATCTGGTACGCCGTCTCCGGAAAGCGGCTGCCGTTCGTTGTGACCCCCAAAGTGGTGTCGGCGGGCCGGTCCCGCGTCAGGATAGCACCGGTCCTCCTCGTGATTGCGGCAGTTCTGATCTCGATGGCTATCGGCATCATGCGGTTCGTTGCCGGGGGGCCGGAATCCGGCACGGCAATCCCGCTCTTCTGGGCCTGCTATACACTGGCCGTTCTCTCGTCGTTTCTGGTGGTCTGGCGGAGAGATGGGAGACGGATGCCAAAAGACGGCGCGAATTGACCTGCCGGGGCTCGCTGTCCCGGTGTTGCAGAATGCAGGCGTCGATATGGGCCGGAAGGGCTCTACAGAGTCAACTACCCCCGGTTAAAACCGGGGGCTTGCAGCGGGG
>WOYI010953589.1_pt1 | contig 12544 bp, 14 predicted proteins | sample 6423411 | NCBI WGS metagenome assembly WOYI01 (sample SAMN13441803, study PRJNA592873) | oil field metagenome | biome: oil field; feature: oil-well bore; material: oil-contaminated soil; isolation source: oil-contaminated soil from oil-well borehole | place: Germany: Wietze | collected 2016-10-18 ... | reverse complement strand
TTCTTCGCCCCGAGGCTGGCACCACCTACATCACCTGCGCGAACAATGTCCGCACCATCGCGAAGACCTTCATGCGCAATGTCAGGTACATGAACAAAGCGATCACCGAAGCGATCTATCAAGGGGAATAAGATGGCATCAAAGAAAAAGTGCGCTGGCCACATCCAACTGGTGTTCTTCGATGACGCCACAGACGAAACCGTCACCCTCGGCGGCGCCGGTTTTCTCACCAAGGAAGAGGACGATGCTGCGTGGGCCAACATCCCGATCTTCTCCGGCGAGTCTCGCTTCATGGCGGATCGCATGGATGCTGACCTTAGTATCGTGGACAACAAGATCGTCTCGGCAGAAACGTGTGAGCGCCTGACTGGCAAGCCCATAGCCCAGTTGATCGCCGATGGCCGCGCGATCAACAAAGCGATCTATCAAGGGAATAAGATGGCATCAAAGAAACTGTCTTTCAGTGTCAAACATCCCGGCGAAATAGACGCCGGGATATCGGGCTACACCGACACCGTGACGGTGGATATTGAGAGTGGCGACGCGGGAGGCGACAAGGGTGAGTTTGAAGAGTACATGCGCGACTGCCTTGCTGAATGGTTCGATGGCGCAGCAGTGCGACTCGACGAAACGCCAGATCAGCAAGAAGGAGTAGAACAATGAACCTCACTGCCGCCGAATGGAATGAACGCTACCCTGTGGGGACACCTGTCCGGTATCACTCCATTATCGGTGATCCTGAGTTCGTCGCATCCAAGACCCGCAGCGAGGCTTGGAATCTGGGTCACGGCGCACCTGTCGTCAAAATTGAAGGGATACATGGCGGCGTCTTGCTGGAAGCGATCGATGTCATCACCGCCGAATCGGAGGCCAGTGCATGAGCGCCGACAAGAAGCCGGATGGCTCAATACCGACCATGCAGATCGATCTTGGCGAGGTCGAATTCACCCCCATGAAACGCGCTGCGACCACTGTTTATCCAACCCGCTTCGGGGCATTCCCTGCCGCGAGCTTCTTCACCCGTGAAGCCGAGTTCAGCTACATCCGCACGGTGCAGACCGAATGCCACGGCACCTTCGGTATCTGTGTCTGCCCCGCCGAAAGCTTCTGGCTGCATCAAGTCGATGTCCGGCCCGTCGAGGATGCCAGTGGCCGGTAAAGCGCCTCTCAGGCCGCTCAAGGAGCGCATCCTTGATGCCGAGACTCGCGCCAATAGCTGGCTTGCCGATGGCAATGCCGCCCGCGAAGCGGGGTACGGAGCGAAGGCGGAAAAGTGCTACGACAAAGCCCAATACTGGCTCGATAGGGCCAACCTTCTGTCTGGCCATTCGGAACGGCCACCACCGAAATCGTGAGGTCCACTGCTACGGCAGCAGATGCAGCAGGATGCCCCACGCTAACCCCACAGTAGTAGCCCTACAGGGAGAAGAAACATGCCATCACTGCTCAAGACCATCATCCACGGCATCCAAGAAGATTTCGGTCGCCCTGCATCGCTCTACGCGCTGCTGGACGACTACCCGGACCTGTCCTGCCCGCCAAGCGAACCAGCACGCAACATCGCGTCTGAAAGCGTGGTGCGATGGCATGAATGGGGTGGCAAGGACGGCGATGTTCTTGGTTGGCAATACGATTTTGATACTTACCAGAGCTTCCGCACCACGCGGAGTGAGTTCGCCAACTTCGGCATTTGCAAGATCACGGAAGTCTGGAAGTGCGACATACAGGATGTTGACGGCCTCGCAAACTCGAAGACCAAGCTACAGGACTTCGACACCCTCGACCGCATGGTGGAAACCAAGGCGCCTGATTTGATCGACCCGATAACCGCCGAAAGACTGCGCGAAAACCTTGAATACTATGGGATTCGCATTCTGCACGAAAAACATTCGGACTTCTTTGCCAGTTACCTATGGGATGGGCGGGTGTTCCTCATTAACAGCGACGGCTCACACCACTTCGCCGCAGCCCGCTACATCGCTGCGCGAATCGGAGCGCCGGTTCCGCTCCGTGGTATGTTGCGCACTTACGCCATCAATGAGAGGGCCGTGGCGGCCCTCCAGCGCGACTACGAGATGTTTGTGATAACAGACACCCTACAAGCCGGTCTTGGCTTCCACGACGCGATGAAGAACTTCCGGGCCTCCTACCTGTGGAAATATTTGCCACGCCCATACCGGGATTGCCGTGCCATCCTGCTGCCCAGATCAGACGCCCGCTCCATGAAGGTGGCCAACGTAATGCGCGAGGCTGGAACCTTCGACCTCGGCCTGTACTTGCGCGGGCTTGTGGCACGCCAGTACCGACCAATTCAGCCATGAGTTACGCAGCAAATATACGCCTGATCCATCTGCCGATGCGGCACACGTTGAACTTCAGTGGAGAAAAGAGAGGTGATGATGATGCAGCAGGCGAAGAAGGCAAAGAGAAGAGGATTCGAGGCGCAAAAACTCGCATTGCGTCCACCTGAGCAGCGGGACGCTATAGAGCGCTGGTGCGCAGGCGCCCACCCAAGCAATATTCCGCCAGACCTTGACCGCGCCAAGTGGGCGTTCGACCGGAATAAGGACGGTACGCTTGAGGCCAGCTTGCTGCTCCTCTAGAGCCGCGAGCGAGTGCAGCGGTGGTCCTTCCTCGGCAAGAAGGAGATCGAAACCACGGCACCGGAATGGAGACGTATTATCCATTTGGAACAGATCGGATCAGACTCTCCGGTCTTCCTGCCCGCCCGCTTGGAACACATCCCAGCCTCGGGAACTCACCGCTATTGGCTCAGAGAAGGCGTCACTCCGCTTAGAGCGGATCGTCTCGCGATGATCTTGCACCACGATCTCCAGACCGTCAGCAGGAGCCAGAACAAGCCCCGACTCGAAGAAGCGCAGGCGCTTCGGGCGCACTTCGCCCCGCGTGAAGACATAGGCCCGCATGTCCACAAACGGCTTGTGTGCGACCAACTCGCCCTGCGGGTTATCTTGGAACCAGCATTCCAGCTTTCGCTTGTCCTCATCAGAAAAGCTGCCACACCGCTCCTCCAGATCAGACAACTCCGTAAAGCGTTTTGATGCCTTGGCCGGTGCCTTGGCCAAGTTCAGGCGCTCCACGCCGAACACCACCTTGGGCACAGCCATCCAGCGCGGCGTTTTCCCGCGACACTCGCCGAAGATATGGTCGGAAACGGTGGCCATCACTTCGCCCAGCGACAGCGCGAACGCCGTGACTGGCTCGTGATCGCCGATGTAGATCGGAAGCTCTCCGCACCTCTTCATGCCCTTGGGAGGCCAGTGCGCGAGCTTCCATTGGAGTAGGCGACCCGCTGAATGTGCCATAGTGACCTCTTTAAAAGCAGCTTAGGCTATTTGCACGATCATACGAGCAAACAGCGCAGGACGCATCCTCAGAAGCAAAAGGCCACACAAACACCCCTGCGGGCAGAAGGCTCTGGCCACGAGAAACCAACCGGAGCAAGGACACGGTGGCGAAGTACCTGCTCAAGATGCCGTACCGGGGAAAGGTGCAGTACGTGGCGATGGATATGTGGACGCCGTACCGCGATGCGGTGACTGCTGTGTTGCCGGACGCCACCATCGTTATCGACAAGTTCCACGTCGTCAGGATGGCGAACGATGCGATGGAGAAGGCCCGCAAAGGACTGCGGACCGAACTGACGCCAAAACAGAAGCGCGGCCTGATGCACGACCGTTTTGTGCTCTTGAAGCGCGAGCGCACGCTGAACGATGAAGAGCGCCTGAACCTTGACGACTGGACGAAGAACCACCCAGCTTTGGGAGAGGCGTACAGGCTCAAGGAAGCCTTCTACGCCATCTACGAGGACTCGGACTCACCTGAGAGCGCCTTGAGGCGCTACGAGGCTTGGAGCAAGGATGTATCGGCCGAGATCAGACCGTACTTCCACGACCTGATCCGTGCCTTCACCAACTGGCAGCCGTTCATCCTCAACTACTTCGAGCACCCCGTCACCAACGCCTACAGGGAGAGCCTGAACAGCCTGATTCGGGTGATGAACCGACTGGGGCGTGGTTACTCGTTTGAGGCGCTGAGGGCCAAGATTCTGTTCACTGAGGGCATCCATAGCCGAAAGCAGGCTTGGCCCAAGTTCGAGAGAAAGCGAGCGCCGGAGCCTGTCGAGATGGGCAGAGCGTTGCCAGATGACGTGATGGGCTATGGACTGCCCGTGCTGGAAAAGGGGCGGGCGGTGAAGCCTCCAAAGGAGGCCGACCAACACAAGGCACAACCGCCACCCAAGAACTACGGTGCGGACATTTCAACGCTCATCCGCATGATCGAGGCAGGGGAGTTTTGACTTCAACCCACTTTTACGAATAGCCAAAAAAATCCCCCGGTCGCCGGGGGAGATAGGGAGTCAATCTATCCGACCGGGGGAGCAGGGGTAATGGGGAGGGAATGACCCCGATTTGCCGCTACCTATTCATCGTTCCACATCAGAAATCAGTCGTCAATGTTTTTTCAATATCACTTGCTACATCGGGTTAATGTCCATCACCTCGGCATCATCCATGATGTATCGGTCTGCTCCCTTGATCCGCTCATCGGCCATCACGCCAAAGTCCTCAGGCGTGGCGTCCGAGAGGCCCAGCGGCGTGAGCACGAAGTCGTCATCGCTATCGGCACTGGTTGAGGTCTGCGGCGCTGTCGGGCTGTTCTCGACAAGCTGTTTTACGTAAGCCGCTGTGATTGGCCACGAGCCGACCTCATGGAACATCAATTTCGCGATCTCGGCATCGGTCTGCTCCTTCGTCCAGCTCTCCTGAGTGCTCTTCGCGACCAACTGCTGATAGCGATCACCCATCTCCTGCAATGCCATATCAATTTGCGCTACCGGGTACAAATCGACCCCAGTCTGCCGCACCTCATCGCAGAACCGCGCCCACTGCTGTTGCCTGACATTCGCCTCATGGACCTCGTTGAAGATGCGCTCGGCCAACATGACATTCATGTCATCCACCGTGTAGCCGTTCTGCTGGGCCGTGTTCATCACCTCGGTGAAGCGCGGCTCAATCGTCCGTAGCAGACTGTCCACCACGTCACCACCAATACCTAACCTACGAGCATCACCACGGAACACTGTGTCGAATGCCGCCCAGCGCGGATCATTGCTGCCCGTTCGCGCCTGAACCTTCAACTCGGGTGGGATGAAGTTCGGCAGGTCTGTGCTGATCCCGCTGTCGAGCTTGCGCGGCGGCGGCTCCTTCGGAAGCAGGTTGTCTGCCATGCGGGACTCGACAACCTCGCGCAATTCGGGCGCGTACCCGAAGATATGATCCACAATCTTCTCGGCATCACTGGCGGCCCGGAAGATTTCATGCTTGTCGCCCTTGAGGACTTTGAGCCAGCTTCCGGTGTACTTGGCGTGGTTTTGGATATGCCCATCTACGCCAACCATAGACGCGAGGAACAACGAAGCGATCTCTGCCCGCAGTTCCTCCTGCGCATACTCCGGGGAGCCGAATGGGCGCTTCTCGTCTGGCGCACGCCGGGCCAAGCGTGAGTGATGTCCTGTCCAGTGGGCAAGCTCATGCAGCACGGTGGCATAGTAGTCGCCTTCGCTCTTGAAGCTCTCACGAGGGGGTACGACGATCTTGTCCTGTCCGTGGGTGTAATAGGCTGCGTTCTCTACCACACCAAAGCCTGCGCGGCTGACCGCCGTGTGTTCGATCTCGGCCCCCGACGCAGCAATCAGCTTTTCAGCCAGATCGTTCGGTTGCCAGCCGATCTCGCGCTTGATCTCGGGCAGGCCCACGATGTCGCTGCCATTAAACACCGCCGAAAAGAATCGTCGCGGCTTGCGCTGCTGCACTTCTTCGGCGGCCTCTTCTTCGGCGGCCTCCCCCACATCAGCGGTAGCCGTGGGTTTGCCATGCTCATCGACTACCGGCTTGCTTGCCGCTTGCGGCGTCGGCCAGTCCCAGTATTCAACATAGGACGCCTTCGCGCCCTTGCGGATTCTGTAGCCCGCATCATTTGCCTGCTTCAAGGTCATCCAGCGCGGATCATCGGAGCCGCGCTGGATTTGTTCCATCTGCAAATTGATGACGTTCCCACCCCTGTATTTGTTGCCTGTGCCGGGGTTGAAGGGCCGGATCGCTATATTTTCCCAGCCACGCTCCCACGGCAGGCCATCGTGCTCTTCGATGCTCTCGATCAGCGCATTGGTCAGGCGCTGACGGAATTCCACATGTGCAGCCATGCTTAGTCCCCCTGATCGACGATCTTCTCGCCGTCAAATACCGGCGATCCCATGATTGTGTCCGGCATGTCCGGCTCCCACATTTCCTTGGGCAGACGCTCGCCTGATTCCATCACTTCTTCAATGTCATTGTCGCTCATACAAGCTCCTATTACCTTTCAATGCCCTCAGCTTCTTCCCGCTGCTATCTCGGCTCAAACATGAAATCGACCTTGCTCTTGTCCGGCGACAGGCGCAGGCCCGCGCCGAACTTGCTCTTCGTCCGGGTGCTCACGAAGCCATGCACAGCAGGAAGCTCCCCCTGCCGGATCAAGGTCGCCGCCTCCGAGTCCGAGAGCGGTCGCCCCGCAATCACCTTCCAGAGCTTGAAGTCGCCGTTGTCGCACACATACTGGGGATAGTCGCCGCCGCGCACACGAACCGTCCCGCCGCACTTCGGGCACGGCACGCCAAGGTCTGGCGCGGCTTGCCCGGAAGGCTGACCGGCACCGCCGCCACTGGAGAGCTTGTCCTCGAAGACGAATTCAGCTTTATGCTCCGCTGTCATCTTCAATCCCGCAGAGAACTTGCGTTTAGACTTGCTTACGAAGCCGTCAAGCTGCTTGATTTCACCATCGCGGAAAAGGCGCTCGGCCTCAGTGTCGGTCAAGTCGCGGCCAGCGATCTCGCGCCAGAACTTGAAGCCGCAAGCGGTCTTGCACTCGAAGGTACGCTGATTGGACAACACGTCGCTGCCGCATTTTGGGCACGGCACCGCAAGGATACGTTCTCGCGGTACGGGCATCTCGCCTGCCTTCTGGCGGATCACGTCGATGATGCTGCGGATCATGGCTGCGTTCTCAGCCATGAACACTTCGCGGCGATACTGCCCCTTCTCCATCAGCCGCAGCTTGTACTCCCACTCGCCCGTCATCTTCGGCGATGTCAGCGAGTCAATCCCGTTTGATTCAAGGAAATTGATGATGTCCATCCCCTTTTGTTGGGGCACGAGATGCTGCGCTGTACCGTCGCGCACCACGTATGGCGCCTTGTATTTCCCACCTGAATCCTTGTCCCTCAACAAGCCCTCGATGATTGATGCCCGCGTGGCAGACGTACCCAGCCCGCGCTCCTTCATCGCATCACGCAACTCGTCGTCATCGACCAGCTTGCCCGCACCTTCCATCGCCGACAAAAGGGTGTCTTCCGTGTACCGGGCGGGCGGCTTCGTCTGCATTGCCTTGGCTTCCACGCTGTCGGTGCGCACTGCCTCGCCGGGCGCAACCGCGCAGAGCGCAGGCGTCTTGTCGTCACCCGCCTGATGCCCGTACACCTCAAGCCACCCGAGCTTGACAAGCACCTTGCCGCTTGACTTGAAGGACTCCCCCGCCACCACGGTGACGCGGGTCGTCAGGTTGTATTCGGCTGTCGGATGGAACGCCGCGATGAAGCGGCGCACCACCATGTCGTAAATCTTCGTCTCGGCTTCGTCCAGACCGCTGGGCCGCGTGCCGGTTGGGATGATGGCAAAGTGATCGCTGATCTTCGAGTTGTCGAAGATGCGCTTCACCTGACGCACCCAGCCATTGCCGATCACCCGCCCGGCGTGCTCGGCATACGGAGAGCCGCCGAAGGTGTCCAGCACCTCCTTCGTCTTTTCCACGTAATCCTCCGGCAGCGCCGTGGAGTCCGTGCGCGGATAGGTTGTGACCTTATGTCTCTCGTAGAGCGATTGCGCAATGTCCAAGGTCTTCTTCGCGGAGAACTTGAATTTCTTGTTGGCCTCACGCTGCAAGGTGGTGAGATCAAACAACTTGGGAGGTGCGCTGGTCGTGGTCTTCGATTCATCCCTGACCGAACTGGGCGAGACGCCCCGGCACTTGGCTACAATCGCCTCCGCCTGCGCCCTGTCCCAGAACCGACTGCCAGCGGCTGCCGCGTCCTCGTCGCCATCGGCAACCTCAACGGGAGCCGAGGTGCTGAACCACCTGCCGACATAGGTGCCTGCCCGCGCCCCAAAGGTCGCATGGACTTCCCAATAGTCCTTCGGGACGAAGTTTTTGATCTCTTGCTCACGATGCACAAGGATGGCGAGCGTCGGCGTTTGCACCCGACCCGCCGTCATCATTTCGTAGCTCTGGGTTTGCCGCTCGCGCAGCCGCGTCACACCACGCGAGCCGTTGATGCCTACCAACCAGTCCGCCTCGCTGCGACACTTCGCGGCGTCGCTCAGCGCGTCGAACTCGGAGCCTGAGCGCATCGAGCGGTAAGCGTCCCGGATCGCGTCCGCAGTCATCGACTGCAACCACATCCGCTTCATCGGCTTGCGACAGCCAGCGTGCTCGTAGATAAGGCGGAAAATAAGTTCCCCTTCTCGCCCAGCGTCGCACGCATTGACCACCTGATCGACATCCGCCCGGCGCATCAGCTTGTTCAGCATGTTCAACTGCGCCTTGGTCTTCTCAATTGGACGCAACTCGAACCGAGCGGGAATCACCGGCAGCGACGCGAGGTTACGGCCCGCCGTCGCTGCCTCCGGCGCATGAATTTCCACCAGATGTCCAATCCCCGAAGAGATTACGGCAGATGGGCTTTCCAACCACCCATCCACCTTCGAGAACCCGCCCAGCGCGTCCGCGATTTCGCGGGCCACCGAGGGCTTTTCGGCTACGATCAGCATCTTACCCATGTCACCACACCTGTTACGCGCCGCAGAACTTATTGGCGTACCCGTGAATGCGTGCGGCAGCCTGCTGCTGGGACTGGGACTGCTCACACGCCCAATCCAGCACCCCATCATCCGGCTCGTAAGCGTCGCCCACCCTCTTCTGCGCGACGAACCAGAGCACCCGCATCACGAAGAGAGGGTCGCTATCCATCCGCGCATCAAGGCGACGGCGCAGGAAGGCGATCAGCTTGCGCGTTGCCCGCTGCAACCCATTGGCTGCGCTGAACTGGGCGAACGTCCCGATCTCCACCGGATTCAAGCTGGGATGAATCACCAGCGGCGTTGCCACCTTGGCGTCCAGCATGTCCCAGAAGGTCACACCGTCCTTACAAACCATCACCACCTTTCGGCCACCGACCAGATCATCGACTTCAAGGTAGGTTCCCGGCTGGAATCTCATGCTCTTCATCTTGGGATAACCCTTGTTGTTGGACGGCTGAACCCACGGAGTTCAGACCGCACATTGCGATCATATCGCCAACCATCTGAGATGGCGACTTTCTGTTGCTGTCGATATAGTCTTCAATCATTTTTGATATATTTTGATGTCTGAAAAGTTCACCTATTTGAGCACTCCACTCCCGGCCTTTCTTTGTGAATTCAAAGGATTCATCAACCAAATCACGACTCAAAAACTTTTCGACGTGGGTGACAACTGTAGATGGCCTTCCAAGGCCATTTCGATTCATGAAGTGCAAGAGGCTCTGCGCCATCGTCCATTCCCGGTAGCCCGGCTCGGGTGGCGCGGCCTCCCACAAACGATCACCGATTGGCACGATGCGATGCCATCGCAGTGCCGCCACTTCTGGAGGCAGCGTCGCCATATCGGCAAGGCGCGGGGTCTCGAACTGGCAGGGAATACCGCAATCAATCAAATTGCGGGTCAGATGCACCAGAACCTGCTCTTCAAGGGGAAGCAGGTCAAAGCGTCGATTCACAGGGACATCAAGCACCATCGGGTTCGGTGCTTCGTGCGCGTGCTCACCGCCCGGTTGCCTGATTGCCCGAAACTGGCCGGGGTCAAACCCGGCGCCGTTCATCCGGGCAATGATCTCCAAGCGCCTAAAGGCGTCCGGCGTGATCGCGCAATCTTTTGCTCGCGGGTAGGTCATCTGGCCCCGCTCGTAGAGCGATTGCATGGCCCGTGCCACCGACTCGATACCCTGCCCCGTCGCCATGCTGGCCGAAAGTAGGATTTCATCGTGATTCATCGCCCGACTCGCAAGAGTCCCCATCTCGCTCCGCCCGATATTGGCGACCCCATCTATCACCGCCTCGTCGAAAATCTCTTGACCAGCGTACAAGGGAACCTTGGCGATCCAGTCGCCCTTATCGTCCGCCGCTTGCAGGGAATAGGTCATCACGCCAACCACTGGGCTCTGCTCTTGCAACATCAGCAGGATCGATCCCTGTACACGCCCGACCGCACCGCTGTCGTTCGATAGCGAGCCAATCAGACGGTCAATGATTCGGCGAGCATCGCCTCGGGCTGCCGATAACTCGTCAAACGGCGCGGCAGCCGCAAGCGCCGCCTGAATCTCGCCCGGCGCAAGCGCCTTCAAGCGAACCCGAAGTGCGCGACTGCGCTCCGCCTCATCCAGACAGAAGCGAAGCACATCGCGGGCGATCACGTCGCCCTCTTGGTCATCGTCGGTCGCAATATAGATGCGCTTGGCCGCCTTGGCGGCATTCCCGATCTGCTCAGCCAACCGCTCCTTATCAGGTTTCAAGCGGTAGGCCATCTCGCGATACTCTGCATCGACCGCAAGCGGCTTGAGGCCAGCAGGGTTGGCGCCGATGTGCCCCACGGTAGCCATGACATCAACATCACGGACCCCTGCCCGCCAGAGCATGTTAGACATACCCTTGCGCTTGCCGGGCGCTTCGATGATGAAGAGGTTAGATGCCATTGGTGTGTTCTTGGCTCATGGCTCGTACCCAGAAGCATCAATTTCCATGCTCCGAATCACCTGAATCGTGTCAATCAAATCCTCAGCCACCTTCAAACCATTGCGCAACGTGAGGGCAATAGATCCCTCGCCATGGTAGAAATCTGTCAGCACGTCCTGATCGTCCCGAGACAAACTACCAAACAAATTGTTTGCTTCTTCAAGGAGCGTCTTGATGTTCGACAATACCTGCTCGGCCCTATTCGGGTCGCCAAGCTGATTGAGATTCCCTTTATACCGCAACTCCGTTCCCAAATACCCGGCATCTTTTTTTATGTAAAGAATCCTATCGTCTGGCACGGGCTGCGCGTATCCACCCAAATACATTTTTTTTTCATTATAAATCTGGAATCCAGAACCACCATATTGGAGGAATCTTTCAATCGACAAATCTATTGCATTGGCAATATCCGAGTCCCGGTCATTTCCGTCATCGAATGCACCACTTATTAAATCGAACCCGACACGAAACCCGCCCGCAGGAAGCTCCAGTGGCTCAATCTTCATGTAATCATCGTTGAGATCAACCCGTCCAACCACATTGCCATTTATGTCACGCAGGGAAAAGCCCGCGCCGATGCCATTCGCCAGAATGTGTTCTTTGGCTTCCACCAAGATGCGCTTGATCTCATTGGCGCGCCCAATATCGGCAAATGCTGCCGTCTGCGTGTTTTCAATGGTGAAAGCGACATATCTCGGATACTTTGGCAGTTGCGTTTTGGTACTCGCCTCGCGAACTGCTTCCAGATAGTCTTGCATCGCTTGCGCAACGTAGGGGCCATTTTCAGGCCACTCCAATTCGAGGTTTTTCCTAATAGACTCCGCCATATTGGGCGTCAATAACGAAGCGTCAGTGACCTCATCCGTAAACTCGAATTTCTTATTCCTGACCATATCGTGCTCCGCCGAATCGCGGAAGCTAAAATAGGTTTTATGCTCCCCGTGCTCATCATGCAACTCGTAAGCATTCTGCCAGCCATCCGGTTCGCGCTTCACGATTTTCCAGCCACCCATGGAGAAAGCGCGACCTGATCCATCCAGAACAACCATCTGCACAGTTGGATCATTTGGGATAGGATGCGAATTCGGCTCCGGCTTGCGATACTTCATCAGCCAGTCCGGGCCAAGAGTGTTACGCAACTGATGTAGCGCAGCAGCATGATCTGGATCAAGCACACCCGGATAACTAGCTCGTTCCCAGTTCTTCAATAGGGCGGTTTTCCAGTTGCGGCCATTGGCTTCACGGAAGCTGTCCAACGCCACCTGCTGGAGTTTGGATAAGCCGGTGTCATTCCCAATAGCGCCATCTGCTGATATCTCATCTGGGGTTTTTTCAACGGATGTCATTGCGGAGCCATCTCCTTACGATCAAGTAAAGCTGCTTTCATGCTCACCCAAGCTCCGGCTCATCGTCACCGAATAACTCGTGCTCGAATTCATCGAACGACATACGGCCCTCAGCCACAGCGAGAATGCCAACATTTTCGCCATGGGTCAGCCCGGTGAACTGCGTTTCGCGCATCGTCTGCGGCGACTCATAGCCTGCCGCGATCTCACCCTTGGCATTTACCAGCCACACCTCGCCCTCGCTCTGTCCGTAGCCCGGCTCGAAATCCGGCGTGGTCACGATGAAACGGTACTCGCCGTCTGCGATGCCGGACA
>WOYI010727633.1_pt1 | contig 12546 bp, 11 predicted proteins | sample 6423411 | NCBI WGS metagenome assembly WOYI01 (sample SAMN13441803, study PRJNA592873) | oil field metagenome | biome: oil field; feature: oil-well bore; material: oil-contaminated soil; isolation source: oil-contaminated soil from oil-well borehole | place: Germany: Wietze | collected 2016-10-18 ... | reverse complement strand
GATTTTGGATTTTCGATTTGAGATGTGCGATTTTCGATTTGGAAAAATGGGGAGAATCAATGTGTGACAAGGGATTTTGGATGTTCGATTTGAGGTGGCCGGCAATATGGTGCAAAAAAAGAGACCGGTCATGGTCTCTCTTTCATGCATTATCGGGTGATGCTTATTTCTTTGCGGGTGCGGGTGCGGGTGCTGTCTCCACGTTATCGCATACACCGTCGTTATTTGCATCGACGAAGGCAGGACCTTTACCGTTAAAACGGCCTCTTCCCGGAGCGGTGCCGGTGGCACGGCCCATTCCTCTTCCCTGACCTGCCATTGCTGCTCTTCCCTGTCCGTTTCTCGGGCCCTGAGCCAATCCCTGACCCTGACCCGGACCGCGGTTGGTTGCTGCCTGGTTGGCTCCTGCCGAGTAGGCCCTGCGGCCCATGCGGGTTCCGTTTGTGTAATTGTCGCAAACGCCGTCCTTGTCAGCATCGACATAAACATTGCCTGCTGCACGACCTCTGCCGATCTGCTCCGGATTCTGCTGTGCAGTCTGTGCCGTGGCTATTGCCGCCATTGCTATGAACGCTGCTACCGTAAGAAATAGTCTTGTTTTCATGTTTAATTGTTTTTTGTTATTACTTGTTTTGTTTGTTTTCTGTTTACAATTACTCTGATGAAAACAATCACAAAAGGTTTAACGCAGGTAACAAGAAAAATGAATAAACATTATATTACAGCCTGATATTTCTGAGCCTCAATGCATTCCAGACCACTGAGACAGAGCTGAAGCTCATGGCGGCGGCAGCGATCATCGGGTTCAGCAGTGGCCCGCCAAAGAGATGCAGGACTCCCATGGCCACCGGGACAAATATCCCCGATATTTTGTCAGCCAGCCTGGCTATTGGCGCCTTTGATCCCTGTGCCTCCTCCACCATTTTGATTATCTGAGCCAGGGTGGTGACACTGCCTACGCGTGTAGCCCGGTATGTAACGGAACCGTTGATGTTGATGCTTGCCCCGGTTACCTCCGAACCAATTCTCTTCTCCACAGGTGTGCTCTCTCCTGTGAGCATCGATTCGTCTGATGATGTCTCTCCTTCAGTTATGACACCGTCAACCGTGAACCGTTCGCCGGGCCTTACTATAAGAAGGTCTCCCTCTGCTACCTTTGCTGCCGGCACTCTCTTTTCCTTACCGTCGCGGATGACGGTGGCCAGGGGAGGAGAGAGGGAGAGTAGCTCCCTGATGGCACTGCCGGCCTTCGATCTTGATCGCGATTCCAGGTAACGTCCGGTAAGTATCAGTGTTATAATAGTTGCCGCCGATACATAATAGAGGTTGTGGACGAAGTGACTGTCGCCCCCTGCAATCCTTAATGTGGCATAAAGGCTGTATATGTATGCCGCGGCTGTGCCCATGGCTACCAGGGTATCCATGCCCGGATTACCCTTCAGCAGGGTCTTCGTTCCGGCCGTATAGAAGTGACGGCCTGTCACTATGACTCCGGTGGCCAGAGTAAACTGCAAGAGAGCAAATACAAGGGGGTTTGATCCCGACTCGTTCTGCCGGAAAATAAAAACCTGTTCCGTCATTGACGGAACAGGAGTGCAATGGTTTGCGGAGAGAGAGGGATTACTCTCCCGACACTTGCGTGTCGGGATCGTGATCCCTTGTGTGGGAACCTGCAACAGACAGTACAGGCAAGCATGCTGGGCATGCTCTTCTGTTTTCATGTTTCCTCCTCATGAGCAAGCTCATTCGGCGTATCCATGAAAACAGAAGCCGAACCGCACTGAAGCGGTTCGGCCTGTATTGTCTGTTGCGGAGAGAGAGGGATTCGAACCCACGGTCCAGTTACCCGGACAACGGTTTTCGAGACCGCCCCAATAGACCACTCTGGCATCTCTCCGGTTGAGCAACAACATAATGAGGTTGCGGCTGCAAATATAAGCACTTTTTGGTGCAGAACGATGTCATTTTTTTTGTGTAAGATGAAACCATAATGGATAATTGTTTGTTTCTTACGTACATGATTGATCTTTAAGACAGAAATTCCATGAAAGCTTGTATTGCATTCTTACTTTTCCTGGTTGTATCATTTTTTGCGGCGGCACAGGATCCTTCTCATGAATATGATTCTACGCTGGCAAGACAGCTGGGGGCTGACGATTATGGCATGAAATCTTATGTGCTGGTTATTCTGAAAACCGGCCATGCCGACATTCAGGACAAGGCGTTGCGGGACAGCCTTTTTCTCGGCCATTTTGCGAATATGCGGAGGTTGGCTGAGCAGAAGAAGCTGGTAGTGTCAGGACCTCTGGCCACAAATGAAAGGGATTACCGGGGAATCTTCATCTTCGATGTCGGCACAACTGAAGAAGCAATACAGTTACTGAAAGGTGATCCGACAGTGGCAGCCGGAATTTTCGACACGGAATTATACCCCTGGTATGGCTCCGCAGCCCTGCCGGTCTACCTGGAGACGGCCAAAAGGATAAGCAAAAGGAACCCATAGCAGGTCTCTCAGCCGGGTATAAACTGATCCACCACATTAAACCTTTCAATTCTTCGTTAGTCAGAGATATAAATTAAAACACTGCAGAAATGAAAGCGAGACTATCAGTTATGACAATGTTTCTGATGATTAGCACAATGGTTGCTGTCGGTCAGGGGACAAAATGGAAGTATATGGGAGAGAAGCTTGTAAATGACAGGCTAGACCATGATGTAATCATGGTAACCGCTGCCAGGGGAGCACTCAATGCCATCCAGATAAGAGTTAAAGGAGGCCCGGTTGATTTCCACAGGGTGATCATTGTCTACGGCAACGGCAGGAGACAGGAGGTGGCCATGAGGAACACCATAGGTCCAAGAGGCGCTTCAAGGCCGATAGATTTAATTGGCGATGACCGTATAGTAAGGAGCGTTGAGTTCTGGTATGATGCCAACACCACCCGGGGCAGAAAAGCCATTGTGAGGCTCTTCGGACGAGGTTGATTTAATGACCAGTCGCTCAGAAAGGCCGCTAAATAAGCGGCATCAGGCATTTGCACATATTTGCATATCCCACCGGTTATACGAAATTCCGGTTCTATAAGGATTACCTGTTATTCAGGTATATGGGAATACAAAATCTTTGATGCACCTTTAAAACTTACGATACCTGCAATGGTTGCCAGGTATGTGCAATGATCTGTCCAACACAGAGCATAAAGATCACAGACAACAGACCTGTCCGGAAATCAACCTGCGAACAGTGCATGAGATGTGTCAATCTCTGTCCGCAGGAAGCAATTCCCCGGACCATGGGTGGAGATACCCGTGTCAAGCGAAGGTACCCTGAGCCTGATTTACGCCCGGAAAGAGTCCGATAACCTGACACAACAGGTCAGAAAATGCAATTACCATGCACTTCAACGGAGCAATGGTAAATAGAATTGCTCTCCCAAAAGAACATTATGTGCTGTTTTTTGTTTTACTTTCTGATGAACAGAGTAGTTTCCATACTGTTGTCTTTCTTTCTGCTGGCAAGTCATATCAGCCTTACCATCGGGACTCATTACTGCAGAGGTCAGGCCGTCGATTCCAGGTTACTGTTTGGCGAAACGCACATGGGTTGTAACATGGCAGATATGGAAGAAGCCTTCGATATTGCCGGAGATGGGGATTTTGTATTTACCAATCCACCCTGTTGCGAGAATCATTATCAGGAACTTCAGACCACTGATGATTTCGTCAGGGACGCAACACAAGTAAACATAAATGCAGGGGCCGCAGCTGCCCTGACTACTCCGGTTGGAAATGAGGTTTTATTGAGCAGAAGAGCTGCTCAGGCATATGCTGACTACCTGCCACCACCATTGGCAATTGACATCCACTCTCTCTTTCAAACCTTCCGGATCTGATTTTAGTATGATTTAATGAGCCCATATTGCATGCAGCAATATGGATTGTGGCATTTATGCCATCTGTCACTGTAAATCATATCAATGGAAACATTATGCTTAACAAAATAATCAAATACTTTCTTGAAAACAAGCTGGTAACAACTTTGGTTCTGCTTCTATTTATTGTCTGGGGAGTTGTTACCGCCCCGTTTGGCTGGAGAATAGGCGGTTTGCCATCTGACCCGGTCCCGGTGGATGCTATACCGGATATCGGGGAGAACCAGCAGATTGTCTTCACCCCCTGGAATGGCCGATCGCCACAGGATATTGAAGATCAGGTTTCATATCCATTAACAACCTATCTGTTAGGTATTCCCGGAGTAAAAAGCATTAGAAGTTCCTCCATTTTTGGATTTTCAAGCATCTATATCATTTTTGATGAGGATATTGAGTTTTACTGGTCGCGCTCCCGCATTCTCGAAAAACTGAGTTCCCTTCCCTCAGGACTATTGCCCGAGGGTGTACAGCCAACATTGGGTCCCGATGCAACCGCATTGGGACAGGTCTACTGGTACACGTTGGAGGGGAGGGACAGGGAAGGCAACCCGACCGGTGGATGGGATCTCCATGAAATACGAACCGTCCAGGATTTCTATGTAAAGTACGGCCTGAATGCCACAGAAGGGGTATCAGAGGTGGCTTCCATTGGTGGATTTGTCCGGGAATATCAGATAGATGTAAATCCAGGTGCGCTGCAAGCCTATAATATTCCTTTGCATAAGGTGATGCAGGCAGTACAAAAATCGAATCGTGATGCCGGAGCAAAGACCATTGAGATCAACCAGGCGGAATATCTTGTTCGTGGCCTGGGTTACGTAAAGAGTGTAAGTGATCTTGAAAAAGCCGTAGTGGCTGTTCAGGATAATGTGCCTGTTCGCATAAAGGATATTGCCGTGGTAACACTGGGTCCATCTTCGCGAAGGGGCATTCTTGACAAAGACGGGGCTGAAGTAGTGGGAGGTGTTGTTGTAGCCCGCTACGGAGCCAATCCGCTGCAGGTAATCAATAATGTGAAGGATAAAATTGCCGAAATCTCACCCGGGCTGCCCGAAAAGACACTTCCCAACGGCGTTGTGAGTCAGTTGACAATAGTTCCGTTTTATGACCGGTCGGAACTTATATATGAGACGCTCGGCACACTCGAAGAGGCCCTGTCGCTGCAGATCCTGATAACAATATTGGTAATTATTGTAATGGTCTACAACCTCAGAGCATCTCTGCTAATCTCGAGCTTGTTACCCATTGCAGTACTTATGGTTTTTATTGCCATGCGTTATTTTGGGGTTGATGCAAATATTGTGGCTCTTTCGGGTATTGCCATCGCTATCGGAACCATGGTCGATCTGGGTATTATCCTGTCAGAGAATATACTTAAACACGTTGATGAAGCGCCACCTGGACAAAAGCTGATTACTACCGTTTATAACGGTTCTGCGGAGGTTAGTTCCGCAATCCTTACTGCCGTATCTACCACGATTGTGAGTTTCATTCCTGTTTTTACCCTGCAGGCTGCAGAAGGGAAACTGTTCGGTCCGCTTGCCTTCACAAAAACCTTTGCCCTGGTAGCAGCACTGATTGTTGCATTGCTTATCCTGCCCACCCTGGCACAATGGCTGCTAGGGTTTAAAATAAAAAACCCCCGTCATAATAAATGGATTAACATACTCCTGATTGTGGCAGGTATTGCCGGATTGTTTAGTGACAATGCATGGGCCGGCATCCTTTTGATTTTATTTGGTGTAGTCCCATTTATTAAACCTCTGATCATTGATAAAAAACTGTTCCGGAAGCCTGTGTTCCGCAAAGTATTGGAAAATATCGAGTTGGTTCTTGCGGTTATTGGAGTGGTATGGCTTCTGGCAAAATACTGGTTGCCGCTTGGAGCAGGTAAAAGCGTTCTGCTCAACTTTATTTTTGTCGCCCTGTTGGTTGGATCTATTCTTGGTGCATTCGGATTATTGAGAAATTCCTATAAAAAAATATTGCTCTGGTGCCTGAACAATAAGGTTAAATTCTTGCTGATACCTGCTTTTCTGATCTTCCTGGCAGTAAATATCTGGTTTGGTTTTGCAAATGTTTTTGGATTTCTGGCAAAGGGGGCAGACAAAGTTGGATGGAATATACGGACTACTTCCGTCTGGTCAGGTCTGGCCCATGGCCTTCCGGGAATCGGGAAGGAGTTTATGCCCTCACTGGATGAAGGCATCTTTTTACTGATGCCCACATCCATGCCTCATTCGGGGGTTGATTATAACCGAAAGGTGGTTGGCCAGCTGGATATGCTGCTTGCCAGCATTCCTGAAGTGGAACTTGCTGTTGGCAAATCAGGCAGAGTGGAATCGGCGCTTGACCCTGCGCCTGTTTCCATGTACGAAAACATTATCAATTACAGGCCGGAATACGTACTTAACGAAAAGGGACACCGCAAAAGATTTAAAACCGATAGAGAAGACCGTTTCATTTTAAAGAATGGAGATGCCCTGACCAACGAAGAAGTGCTGTTGCGTGGTATTCAGACAGATGAACTGGTTCCTGATGATAAGGGAAGTTATTTCAGGAACTGGCGTGAACATATAAAATCGTCAGATGACATCTGGGAAGAGATAGTCTCGGTGACGAAAATACCGGGTGTTACTTCTGCCCCCAAATTACAACCCATTGAGACCCGGCAGGTAATGCTCCAAACGGGTATGCGGGCACCAATGGGTATAAAGGTATTCGGACCTGACCTCGCGACCATCGAGCAGTTTGGTATGAAGCTGGAGAATATTCTCAGGGAAGTTCCGTCGGTAAAAGCAGAATCTGCGTTCGCAGACCGTATTGTCGGGAAACCGTACATCCACCTGTATATCAATCGTGATGAGATATCCCGCTATGGCTTAAACATTGAGGATGTACAGCAGGTCATTGAAACAGCCATTGGAGGCATGACTATATCCTCTTCCGTTGAGGGGCGTGAGCGCTTTCCGATAAGAGTACGCTATCCGAGAGAATTGCGCGACGACCCGGAAACTCTGGCGAATATATTGATCCCGACACCTACCGGAGCCCAGATTCCGCTCAGCCAGGTAGTGGATATTGAGTATGTGCGTGGGCCACAGGCAATCAAGAGTGAAAATACATTTCTGGTTGGTTATGTCCTTTTTGATAAACGGGAAGGCTATGCCGAGGTAGATGTGGTTAACGATGCGGAGGAGATGATACAACAGAAAATTGATTCTGGAGAGTTAATTGTTCCTGCAGGGGTGAATTATAAATTTTCCGGGAGTTACGAAAACCAGGTGAGGGCAGAAAAACGGTTGTCAGTTATTGTTCCCCTGGTATTTCTGATCATCTTTCTGATACTCTACTTTCAGTTTAAATCTGTCACCACTTCTTTAATGATTTTTACGGGAGTGGCAATGGCATTCAGTGGCGGTTTTATAATGCTATGGTTATACGGACAGGACTGGTTTGTTGATTTTTCTGTCTTTGGAACCAATATGCGTGACCTGTTTCAGATGCATACCGTTAACCTGAGTGTAGCTGTCTGGGTTGGGTTTATTGCTCTGTTTGGACTTGCTACCGATGATGGTGTGCTTATGGGTACTTATCTCGACCAGAGTTTTGAACGCAACCAGACAAAAACTATAAAGGAGATCAGAAATGCTGTTGTGGAAGCCGGAGAACGAAGAATCAGACCTGCAGTAATGACAACGGCCACGACCATTATTGCCCTGTTACCGGTACTCACTTCAACCGGGCGGGGTGCTGACATAATGGTGCCTATGGCTATTCCTGCATTTGGAGGGATGATAGCAGCAGCAATCACCTACTATATCGTTCCAACGCTTTATAGCATGCGCGAAGAGCATAAACTCAAAAAAATGCAATCATGAACAAGTATATAATCAGCATGATCATAACGCTGTTCTTCAGCACCCAGGGCTTTGCCCAGACTCTTGACGACTATTTTAAACTAGCTGCTGAGAACAATCCGGGCTTGCAGGCAAAGTATCTCGAATATGAGGCTGCATTACAAAAAGTACCACAGGTTAATACCCTGGCCGACCCCACACTTTCATTCGGGTATTTTATTTCACCCGTAGAGACAAGGGTGGGCCCTCAACAGGCAAGGCTCTCACTTACACAAATGTTTCCATGGTTCGGCACACTAAAGGCACAGGGAGATGCAGCAGCGCTGATGGCAGAAGCCAAATTTCAAAGCTTTATTGACGCCCGGAACAAACTTTATTTTCAGGTGGCTTCTGCTTACTATCCTATATATGAGCTAAATGATTGGATAAACATTGAACAGGAGAACATCAGCATTCTCAAATCATACAAGACCATTGCAACCAGGAAGTTTGAAAACGGAACCGGCTCAATGGTCGATGTATTACGGGTGGACATTATGCTTAAGGATGCAGAAACCAATCTGAGTATTCTTATGGAGAAGGAGAAACCGCTTGTGACTGTTTTCAACAAATTTCTCAACCGACCTGAGAATGAACGTGTGACAATTGCCGATTCCTTAAAGACAGAGAGCCTTCAGGGTAATTTCCGAAAAGATTCTCTGATTACTGAAAATCCAATCTTAACTGCACTTGATCTGAAGGTTAAGGCCAGCAAAGCTGCTGCAGTAGCAGCACAAAAACAGGGACTGCCAAAATTTGGACTTGGATTGGATTATGTAATGGTGGGTAAACGCACTGACATCACTATGTCGGATAATGGCAAAGATGTCGTAATGCCCATGGTGAGCGTGACCATACCCATCTTCAGGGGTAAGTATAATGCTTCAGTAAAAGAGGCAGAGCTGATGCAGAAAAGTTATGCTTTTCAAAAAGATGAAATGAAAAATATGCTCATCTCAGACTATGAGATGGTCTGGTTTGACATCCAAAGGCAACGGCAGCTTTTGTCGCTTTACGAACAGCAGACAGAAACATCACGACAATCATTGAATTTGCTTTTAGCATCATATGGGAATTCGGGCAAAGAGTTCGAGGAGGTGTTGAGGATGCAACAGCAATTATTGAAATATCAGAAATTGAAAGCCACAGCATTAACACAATACCAGATTGCATTGGCGAAGATCAATTACCTGACATCAAAAACGTATTGAAATGAAGACAACAGACAAAAAAACATTGATAATCGCTGCTAGTACGCTGATAGCAGGCTTGCTGGCAGGGTGGCTGATTTTTGGAGGCAGGGGAGATGCCGGTAAAGAAGAACATCAGCCTTCTGTCGAAGTAACAGCAGAAACTGTCTGGACTTGCTCCATGCACCCCCAGATTCGTCAAAACGAACCGGGCGATTGCCCGATCTGCGGAATGGATTTAATTCCTGTGGGAAATGACCAGAGCAGTGAAATTGATCCGATGGCGATTTCAATGTCACCCACGGCTATGCAATTAGCCAATGTGAGCACTGCATTTGTGGGGGAAACAGATCCGGTAAAACAAGTCCGGCTGAATGGGAGGGTGCAGATTGATGAGCGCATGCTATATTCCCAGTCATCACACATTCCCGGCAGGATAGAAAAGTTATCGGTGAATTTTACGGGAGAATTTGTGAGCAGGGGACAAACCGTTGCAAGTATCTATTCCCCCGATCTGGTAACAGCACAGGAAGAATTACTTGAAGCGCAAAAAATCATGGAAACCCAGCCACAACTGTTCAATGCTGCAAAAGATAAGTTGAGAAACTGGAAGCTCTCTGACAATCAAATCGAAGAAATATTGGAATCGGGTGAAATAAAAGATGAATTTCCGGTACAGGCTGATGTTTCCGGTTATGTGACCAGAAAAATAATAAACCCGGGCGACTATGTCCGTAAGGGAGAAACCATCTATGAGATAGCTGACCTTTCTAAAGTCTGGGTTTTGTTTGATGTTTATGAATCGGATATGACATGGATAAAAAAAGGGGATGAATTGAAGTTTTCCATAGCCTCTCTTCCAGGAGAAAGTTTTGAGGGTATCATCTCCTACCTTGACCCGGTGATTGACCCAAAGACAAGGGTAGCAAGAGCCAGGGTCGATTATAACAATCCTGGTGGAAAACTGAAGCCTGAAATGTTTGCGTCAGGAGTAGTTGAAGCCAGATTGGCCGGGAAGACAAATTCGCTTGTGGTGCCAAAAACAGCCGTGATGTGGACAGGGAAACGCTCGTTGGTCTACATAAAGAACAATTCAGATATGGGGGTAAGTTTTAACATGCGTGAGGTGACGCTGGGTCCGGCTTTGGGTGATAGTTATATTATTGAAAGTGGGTTGCAGGAAGGTGAGGAAATTGCTGTCAGCGGAACATTCAGTATAGATGCCGCTGCCCAGCTTGCAGGTAAACCCAGTATGATGAGCCCCGAAGGAGGACAGGCTATGACAGGACATAATCATGGCGGAATGGACGTGGGAGGAAGTGAATCAAAAAAAGAAGAGGATGTGGTAAAACCAGAAGCAGCAGTGTCAAAATCTTTATTGGTTGACAAACAGGCTAAGGAGGCTTTACAACCATTGTATGCCAGCTACCTGAAATGGAAAGATGCCTTGACCAGCGATGACTTCGCAGAAGCTCAAAAAATGGCAACAAACATGAAGTCTGCATTGGATAAAATCGACATGAGCCTGTTTAAAGGCGTTACCCATAATGCCTGGATGAATTATCAGGGAAGACTAAGCAATGATTTAGAGCATGTTGAGCATTTTTCCGACATAGAGCAATTAAGAAAAGCTTTTCAAACGGTTTCAGCCGCCATGATTGAAATGACGAACACACTTAAACCACTGGACGAGACCATTTACGTGCTACACTGTCCAATGGCTGATAACAACAAAGGGGCAGACTGGCTGAGCTCGGAAAAAGAAATTAAAAACCCATACTTTGGGAGTTCCATGCTTACCTGTGGAGAGGTTACCAAAGAAATTAAATAATTTTTGCGCTATGTTCATCAAGATATTAATTGTATCAATCATTCTAGTGACCATCGTTATGCTGACATTGGGAATAAAAATGTGGTTTGACCCTGATGCGGAATTTACTGTTCATTCTTGTGCACTTGAAGACGGTAGTCTTGACAAAGACGGAGCTTGTTCCAAATGCCAGTTGAAAGATCTGGCAGATTGTCCTGAAAACAAAAGCGAACCTGATAAAATAAAGTAAATATAATGTTGAATATAATTTAAATATCATGAAACTAATAAAAGCCTTTATAAGGCGCAGAAAAGCAGAAGAAGTCTACAATGCCTTGAACCAGGCTGGCTACTTCTGCATGACCTTTGTGGAATGTGAAGGAACCGGTCAGTATTCCGACCACGAAAAAGAACACATCAGTGAAAAATATCCTTTTGCTGATGCCTATAAAGTGATCAAACTGGAAATCCTTGTAGCCGATGAACATGTCCGGCCGGTCATCGAACTGATCAGGAAAAACGGTCGGACAGGCTACCGTGGGGATGGCATGATTACTGTTTCTCCGGTGGAAGAAGTGTACAAAGTACGCAATGATGAATCAGGAATTCTTGCCATTTGATAGTAAAATAATTGATATATGAATTCATTAAAATTATGTAAATCATTTAATAAAAGGTGTAATATTCTAACGAGCAACCTCTTGTAATTTTGTAATGACAACATAATGAATCATTTGATCACTCAACGAAAGATACGTCAGAGGCGAGATTGCCAAAGAGGAGTACGAAATGAAGAAAAGGACATCGGTTTCTGATAAGAATTTTCTAAATGGAAGAAATAGAGCATAACAAATTTTACTGCCCCATGAATTGTGAGGGTGGCATAATTTATGACCATCCGGGCAGTTGCCCGAAATGCGGTATGGATTTGGTTTCTGAAACAGCAGGAGAAACCAGCGAGGAAGAAAAAGCCTACAAGAAAATGGCTAAAAAATTCCGGGTAGCACTGGCTTTCAGCATTCCGGTATTTATCATCGCTATGTCAGAGTTTTTCAGCTTTCTTCAATTGGAAGAAATTGCACCTAAGAAAGTTTGTGGATGGATAGAATTGCTGTTGGCAACACCCATCTCCATTATGATAGGTTCGGGACGGATGGCACAATCGGGAGTACTGGTAAAAGATGCCCGCGCTATTGAAGAAATGAACAAAGTAAATACCCTTATTATTGACAATACCGGGACAATAACCGAATGGAAACCTGCATTAAAATCTTTTCACTCATTTGGCGATTTAAACGAAAATGAGATTCTCGCGATTGCCGCTTCAGTTGATGCCAGCAGCGAACATCCGGTTGCAGCCGGAATACTGTTTCCGTTTTTCGGAATTTTGCTCAGCCCGATAATCGCTGCTGCCACAATGAGTTTTAGCTCAGCGTCGGTGATTTTTAATGCATTAAGATTGAGAACAGTTTAATTGAGTTTAATTTAATTTAATAGATATAACTATGGTATATATGGTAAAATTATCAGGAATGGCTGTAGCATTATTGGTTTTGCTTACAGCTTGTCAAATTAAAGAAACCCAAAAGCCGATCATTGAAGGTGTTTATGAAGGCACCTTAACCGGTTTGCAAACTGAAAGTACCGATGGAACCACAGAAAGTAAAACCTCTGGTTCTGAAATTATAGTTACCGGTGAAAACGAAATTCAGGTG
>WOYI011295150.1_pt1 | contig 12551 bp, 10 predicted proteins | sample 6423411 | NCBI WGS metagenome assembly WOYI01 (sample SAMN13441803, study PRJNA592873) | oil field metagenome | biome: oil field; feature: oil-well bore; material: oil-contaminated soil; isolation source: oil-contaminated soil from oil-well borehole | place: Germany: Wietze | collected 2016-10-18 ... | reverse complement strand
ACTTATGAGCCAAATGCAAAAAAACTTTATCAGACTGTTCTGTATCCTTCCCTGTTTCTTTCTGAGCACAGTTCTGCATTTAACTCCTGCGTCAGCGGGTGAAAAATTTGACCCGGAGAAGGTGTACGGTCCGCGGATCGAAAAACTGTGCATGGTAATTATCACAAATGCCGACTCCCAGGTCCTGGCTGCTGAAAAGGGAGAGCTGGATATCGTCAGCGATATAACAAGACCTTCAGACATCGACAGGCTCAGCAGGGATCCGGGGCTTTCAATGTCTCTTGCCAGAGGGTTCCACGCTTTCTTTCTCCTGCTCAATAATAAGAGCAGACCATGGGATGACCCTGAAGTAAGGCATGCCGCAGCAGAAGCAATAGACAGGAACAATATGGTGCGTACCATATACTCAGGATACTGCGAGCCGATAAACAGCTGGCTGCCTCCGGTCTCACCATGGTCTCTGCCAGAAAGCACAAAGAACATTCATGACAAGGGATCCGCAAGAAAACGGCTCAGCGCAAAAGGATACAAATGGAGCATTACAGGCGGCCTGATATATCCTGACGGAACTCCTATGGACAAAATGAAGCTTCTGACGCCCCTTGCACGGGTAGCGCCTACAACAGCGGAGCTTGCAGAACAGATCGCTGATTCTCTGAGGTCAGTAGGTTTTCCTGTTGATGTCGAACCGATGGATTTCTCCGCAATGATAGGTAAACTTGACAGAAAAGAATATTCCCTTGGCGTCATCGCATGGAGCATGGGGAAGAACCCTGATTCGCTCTACTCCTTCTATCACAGCTCAATGGACATGCCCGGCGGCTACAACATGACGTCGATCCATGACCCGGACCTTGACGATGCACTTTTGAGGCTGAGATATGCAAAAAATAGAGCAGATGCAGAAACTGCCTCGAAAAGATCGCAGTTATTGCTGGCTCAACTTATGCCCTCTATCCCTGTGTACAGCAGATTTTCTGTTTCAGCGGTCTCAAAAAAATGGAAAAATGTTTTTTCCAACGAAAAAATGACGGCGGATAATATGTGGACGCTCATCATGGCGGAGCCTGTGGACGGTAAAGAGCGGCCACTCAACATGTTACTTGCTGAAGAGCCGCGGAACCTGAATCCTTTTGTGGCGAGCAGCGCATATTCCTGGCAGATCCTCGGCCTTATATACGAAAGCCTGATCGGCACGGATCCTTTCACGCTTGAGGATATGCCTTCACTTGCGGAGTCCTGGTCTGTTGAATCTGTAACAAATGACGGAAAGGAACATACAAGGCTGACCTTCAGGCTCCGAAAAGGTCTCAAATGGAGCGACGGGAGCCCTCTCACTGCATCAGATGTAAAAGCTACCTTCGATTTTCTCAAAAAAAACAGTATCCCCAGATTTTTTGACTCTGTCAAAAACATCAGGTCTGTGAGGGTGACAAACAGCACTCAGCTTACTGTGGACATGGAAGGGACGAGTTACTGGTACCTCGACAACATCGGGGGGCTCCCGTGCATGCCGGCAAAGGTGCTGCAAAAGGTAAAAGACTGGCAGAACTGGAACCCAATAGACCCAAACGGAAAGTTCGGTCCCTATGGTCTTGTTGGCGCCGGTCCGTTTATGCTTGATGAATACAGACCGGGTGAGTTTGTAATGATGAAAAGGAACGAACATTATCGTATGCTCGAAAAGAAAAATGTGAGGACAGAATGAAGAACAGGTGGTTCTGGAGCAGGTTATTCTCATCGATAGGGGTCCTTGCCGCTGTATTGGTCCTGAATTTTATACTCTTCAGGATAATGCCCGGTGATGCGGTAAGCACCATCATCGACCCAAATTTTTCTCCTGAGGCAAAGGACAGGCTGAGGGAACTCTACGGCCTGGACAAGCCGCTGCTGGAACAGTTCTTTATTTACATCAAACAGATGCTCACGTTCAGCTTCGGACTCTCTTTCCTTAGCAGGAAACCGGTATGGGACGAAATTCTCTCCCGTCTGCCCGGAACATTGTTCCTCATGGCGACTTCAATGTTCCTCTCATCAGCATTAGGTATATGGCTTGGGATCAAAGCCGCATTGAACAGAGGAAAACTCGCTGAGCGGATAGTTTTGAGGGCGGGTGCGGTAACGGCTTCATTTCCCGGATTCTTTGTGCAGCTTGTCCTTATCATGCTCCTTGCACGGACATTCCCGATATTCCCGCTGAGAGGAAGCGTATCGATCCCACAGCCGACAGGAGCCCTTTCGGTCACACTGGACTATCTTTGGCACATGGCATTGCCGATCCTCTCCCTGACACTTATGGGATTCGGAGGATGGGCGCTCTATGTACGCAACCTGATGGTGAAGGTCCTGGGCGAAGACTTTGTCCTGATGGCGAGGGCAAGGGGGCTTTCAGAAAACCGCGTGGTCTACGGGCATGCCTTCCGGACGATACTTCCGCCGATACTTACTATCCTGCTGATGTCTGTGCCCGGGCTTGTATCAGGGGCGGTCATCACAGAATCGGTCTTTTCACTTCACGGCGTCGGAACATTCCTGCTTGAGGCAGTATCAGGCCATGATTATCCTTCTGCCGGTGCTGCATTCTACATGCTGGCCCTGATAACGGTAATATCAAACCTGCTCGCGGATGTCGTATACGGGCTGGTCGATCCGAGAGTGCGCGTGGGAGGCAGGGACCAATGAGGGACATACTGAAACGAAAGAGCGTCATCCTGCTAATTTGCATATTCCTGGCAGGCTTTCTGAGTCCGATGCTTATCGCGGGGCATCCCTCTGATGTAGTCGGGGCTCCGTTTGCCAGACCCCTGTGGTGGAATGCGAAACTTCCCCTCTCGTCTGAATACGAGGTGGGAAATAGTGCCGTTGAGATCAAATGGGATAAACTTCCTCCTGAAATTTTTGCCATCAACGGAAAGATAACAGCCGATCCTGAAAAAGAGGTAAGGATAATATGGTCCACACCTCAGGGTGAACAGGTCCTGGATATTCTCAGGGGAAGCGATGTCTACTGGATAAATATGGACGGCAGAGACATGATATTCAAGCAAAAGCTCGGACTTCCCCTTATAGGGAAAAGCGCAGAACATCTTTTTCCTTCAGGCGGAAGATACTCACTGCGTACAGAAGGGGCTAAGGAAACAGAACTTTCACTCTCACTTTCCGGAGGCAGGGAGGGGCTGCTGGGGACAGACCAGAGAGGCCGTGACGTTCTGACGCTCCTGATTTTCGGCATCCGTACATCCCTGATCGTGGGCATAAGCGCAACGCTCATCGCCAGCCTCCTGGGACTTGGACTGGGTCTTGCGACAGGATACATCGGAGGATGGTTCGACGCTCTTGTGATGAGGATCGTAGATGTATTTCTTTCCATACCGACCCTTCCCATAATGATGGTACTGGCAGGTCTGTGGGGAAAAGGTCTGTGGCAGATGGTCCTCATACTTTCGATATTTTCCTGGATGGGAACGGCGCGTTCAGTCAGGGCGCTCGTGCTCACCGTGAGAGAAAGTCCATGGGTGGAGGGACTGAGGGTCCTGGGGGCAAAACGTGGATACATCCTCTGGCGCCACCTTGTCCCTGAGGCGGCACCGATACTCCTTGCAAATATTGCGCTGGGAGTCCCGGGTGCAATACTGGCCGAGGCAGGGCTGGCTTTTCTGGGACTCTCGGATCCAAGGCTTATATCATGGGGACGGATGCTGCATGAGGCGCATTCTTTTGGAGCTTTCACGGAAGGCGCATGGTGGCTGCTTATCCCTCCAGGTCTCGGTATAGTAGCTTTGTGTTTGATTTTCATGGACATTGGGAGATATCTTGAAGAGAAGATAGACCCAAGGCTTGGGACCGGTAAAAATGCTTGATATAAAAGACCTCACGATAAGATATAACTCTATGGACAGAGTGACAGCTGCTGTTAACGGCATTTCCCTCAGCATCGAAAAGGGCAGCTTCACGGGCCTTGTGGGAGAGTCTGGCAGCGGCAAGAGCACCCTGATGAGCGCCCTTCTGGGACTTCTGCCTCCACGTACGGAAGTCACAGGTGAGATCCTATATAAGGGGGCCGATATCCTAAGGATGTCAGAGAGTGAGATCAGGAATTTGCGATGGAAAGAGTTATCGCTTGTACCTCAGGGCGCTCAGAATTCGTTTACGCCGGTAATGAAGATCAAAAGGCATATTGAGGAAGTGCTTAACGTACACTCAGGCATATTCGGGAAAGATGCAGAAAAAGAGGTGGTTCGTCTTCTGGAAGATGTCGGGCTGGATGCAGGCATCAAAGAAAGGTATCCCCACGAGCTTTCGGGAGGCCAGAAACAGCGCGCGGCGATCGCTCTTGCTCTTGCGTGCTCTCCCGCACTTCTTCTTGCTGACGAGCCTACTACTGCGCTGGACGTGATAGTTCAGGCCGAAATACTTGAACTGCTTTCCGGGCTTAGAAAAAGCAAAGATCTGTCCATAATTCTTGTCACCCATGACCTGCCGCTGGCTGCGATGGTCTGTGACAGGCTTGTTGTTATGAAGGACGGGATGATCGCAGAGTCGGGCACACCACGTGAATTGGTGAATGATCCCCGGCATCCCCATACTAAAGATCTGATCAGGGAAATGTTCTGGCAGAGGAATAAAAAGAATGGATAATAAAATTATTGAAGCAGTAGAACTGACAGTAAGTTTCAGGTCCAAAAAGGGCTCCGTCCACAAAGCTGTCAGTGATATATCCCTCTCACTGGCGCCAGGGGAGAGACTTGCGGTGGTCGGAGGATCCGGAAGCGGCAAGACGACGCTGCTGCGCGCCCTTGTAGGGCTTGTAAAGCCGGAGAGCGGGCGTGTTGCTCTCTTCGGCAAGGATCTCTCGTTGCTGGGCGCTGACGAACTGGCAAAGGTCAGGCAAAAATGCGGTTATGTTCAGCAGGATCCATATGGTGCTATTCCTCCCGGACTTTCGGCACTGGATGCAGTGTGCGAACCGGCAGTTATTGCGGGACTTGATATCGGAAAAGATAAGATAAGGCAGAGGGCAGAGGTCCTGCTTGCAGAGCTTGGCCTGAGAGGAGAGAGGATACTGAGATCACGTGCTGTTTCCCTTTCCGGCGGACAGAGGCAGAGGGTACAGATAGCCAGGGCTCTCATGCTCTCACCTCGGATATTGTTATGCGATGAGCCAACTTCGATGCAGGATGCTTCAACGCGCGGTGAGGTTGTCGAAGTACTGGAAAAATACGCAGCGTCAGGGACTGCGATGATATTTGTAACTCATGACCTTTTACTTGCCGGAAATGCGGCAGAGAGGATAATGGTCATGAAAGAGGGCAGTCTCTGCGAGGAAGGGCCGTCTGAAAAGGTGCTGAATGCTCCTGGTGATCCTTATACTGTAAAACTGATCAATTCGATCCCAAGCTTTGGCAAGCTCGCAAGATGACGGAAAGAATGTTAATGTATGCAGGGTGCTGGTTTTTTCAGTTTATTCCCGTCTTTTTGAGATGATATTACTCAACTTTCCCACCTCTTGCTGCTAGTGGTTTCAAAACCTCTATTTTTACTTTTATACTTGACAGCTGAGACGGTATCTGGATTCCCGATCTTGAAACGCACTCGAAATAGAGTTCAGTCACTATGGTGATTTGTTATGCTCCTCTTTCGAGGCACAGCGTCCTTCCTGATCAAAAGCATGCGGGAAAGACGGTGGGAAAGTTGAGTCTGTAAGAAAAATAAAATTTCCATTCATGGATGAGCAGGAGGGAAGATAACATGGGAAAAAATGGAAAGGTCCACTCAATATCTGTCAGTCCTCAAAGAGGACAGCTTAAAAAAGAAGTACCGGAAGCGCTCTTTATTGCCGGTAAGGGGATCGAAAACGACGGACATGCCGGAGACTGGGGACGTCAGGTCACATGTCTCAGTTATGAAAGCCTTGATAAGGTTAACAAGGCGAAGGGTCTGAACATGGGGCCCGGAGATTTTGCGGAGAACGTTCTGATCGAGGGGCTGGATCTCTCTTCTCTTTCACCCGGAAGCAGGATAAGGCTTGGGGAAGATGCAGTCATAGAGGTCACACAGGTAGGCAAGGAGGATCATCCAAGCATCGTGAGCAGAACTTTTGGAGTCAGCCTGCTGCCTTCAGAAGGTCTTTTTTGTGTAGTTGTTTCCGGAGGGAAAGTAAAAAAAGGTGACAAAGCTCAGATAGAGGTTCAAATTTAAGTTTTTTTCATCCTGGATAAACAGTCTGAAAGGACTAAGCCCGGAGGTTAACTTCCGGGCTTCGCTTTTTAGCTGATTATTCTGATGCAAGGGTCAATCAGTGTATTTTCTGATGTGTTCATGGATATCCGTCAGTGAGACTCTTGTGAGCTCGCTTCTCGGCAGATTGCTGAGTATTTCCCAGGCCATATCAAGTGAGTACCCTATTTCACGTTCCTCTTCTTTTCCCTGCTTAAGGAATTTTTCCTCGAACAGTTTTCCAAATTCCAATAACATTCTGTCATTTTTGGAAAGCTCGTCCTCGCCAACGACTCCTGCAAGGGATCGTACTTCCTGGACCCTGCTGTAGGAAGCGAAAAGCTGGCTTGAAACGCTCGGATGGTCTTCCCTTGTGTATCCCTTGCCTATGCCGTCTTTCATAAGCCTCGAAAGACTCGTCAGGATGTCTATCGGAGGATAGATGTTTCTTGAGTCCAGGTCTCTTGACAGAACTATCTGTCCCTCTGTTATGAATCCTGTGAGGTCAGGTATTGGATGGGTTATGTCATCGTTAGGCATGGTCAGTATCGGGATCTGTGTAACGCTTCCGCTGACTCCCCTTACGACTCCGGCCCTTTCATAAAGAGATGCGAGATCACTGTAGAGGTAGGCCGGGTATCCTTTCCGGCTTGGGACTTCACCTGCTGCAACGCCTATTTCCCTGAGGGCTTCGCAGTAGCTTGTCATGTCAGTTATGATGACAAGTACGTGCAGTCCAAGTTCATAGGCAAGATATTCAGCTGTTGAGAGTGCCATTCTTGGAGTCGCGATACGTTCGATGACCGGATCGTCGGCAAGGTTCAGGAATGTTACTATGTTATTGCTGTGCCCCCTGTTTGAGAGTTCCTGGGTAAAATAAGCGGCATCGTCATGCTTGATGCCTATTCCTGCAAAGACAACGGCGAAGTCATCGGACCCCATGATCTTTGCCTGTGTTGCTATCTGTACTGCCAGCTGATTGTGCGGCAGTCCGTTTCCTGAGAAGATAGGGAGCTTTTGTCCCCTTATAAGCGTCGTCAGTGTGTCTATCGCAGATATCCCTGTGTTGATAAAGTCCTTGGGATACTGACGCGCCATTGGATTAAGGGGGAGCCCGTTGATATTGACCCTTTTTCCGCCGTATGTCTCTCCGCAGCCGTCTCTCGGTTCCCCAAGACCGTTAAAGGTACGTCCAAGCATATTTTTTGAGAGCCTGATCTCAAGAGGCTTTCCGAGGAAACGCAGTTTGGTTGTATTTGGAATAAGGTCTCCAGTTCCGGTGAATACCTGCACCAGTGTGGCTTTTTCGCTCAGTGACTTTACCTGTCCATGACGAATACGCCCTTTGTTGTCACGGATGTCGACAAGCTCGCCATAACCTACGCCGCTCACATTCTCAACCAGAACAAAGGGACCTATAATATCTTTTACTCCGATATATTCAGCATTTGCCACCGGCTACTCACCTCCAAGCTTTCTGGTTCTTTCTGCTGCGACCCTGTCGAGGTGAACGTTTATCCTCTTTCTTGCCAGGGCAAAACCATCTTTGTCATCAGGTGAGAGTTCACGCAGATGCGTGATCGAGTCGACCGACTCGTCTTCCTTTATAAGTGAAATGGGTATTCCCTTACGCACGAGTCCAAGAGCTTTCTTGTAAAACTCCATTATTACTTCAAGTATCTCAAAGCCTTTTGACGGCGGAGAATATGAATCTGAACCGAATGAGTTCTGCTGCAGATATCCATTCTTGATCAAAAAGGCTGTAAATGCGACGAGTCTCTGGTCGTCAGGCAATACATCCTCGCCGACCAGCTTTATTACCTGCTGTACTTTATTGTCCTCAGCAAGTATCTGACGGACCTCGTCCCGGACTTCTCCCCATCGGGGATCTATGTTTGAGCAGAACCATCCGTTTACTTCTTCTGCATATTCGCTGTAAGAGTCTATCCACGAGATGGCGGGGTAATGCCTGGCGTTTGCAAGGTTTTTGTCCAGTCCCCAGAAGCATCTGATGAAGCGTTTAGTGTGCCTGGTGACAGGCTCCGTAAAATCTCCGCCGGGAGGCGAAACTGCTCCTATTACAGTTATGCTTCCGTTTTCTCCGCCAAATGTCACTACTCGGCCTGCCCTTTCATAGAATTCAGCAAGCCTGCTTGGCAGATATGCAGGGAATCCTTCTTCAGCAGGTATCTCTTCAAGACGGCCTGAAAGTTCGCGAAGGGCCTCGGCCCATCTGGAAGTTGAGTCCGCCATAATAGCAACGTCATATCCCATGTCTCGGAAATATTCTGCGATCGTGATCCCGGTATAAATTGATGCTTCACGGGCCGCGACAGGCATATTGGATGTATTGGCGATCAGGATGGTCCTTTCCATGAGAGGCCTTCCTGATCTGGGATCTTCGAGTACAGGGAACTGTTCAAGAACGTCTGTCATCTCGTTCCCTCTCTCTCCGCAGCCTATGTAAATGACTACCTGGGCATCTCCCCATTTAGCAAGCTGATGCTGTGTAACGGTCTTTCCGGTCCCAAACCCACCGGGAATGCATGCCGTACCACCTTTTGCGATCGGGAAGAGTCCGTCGATGACCCTCTGCCCGGTCACGAAAGGTTCGTTCGGAAGCAGGCGTTCCCTGTATAGCCTGGGAGTCCTTACAGGCCATCTCTGGATCATGGGTATGGATACTTCGCGGCCAAAGGCGTCTTTGACCTTTGCGACCATTTCTCCGCCTTTGTGCTGACCTTTTGATATGACCCATGTCAATTCTCCCTCAGTGTCAGGAGGGGCCATTATTTTGTGAATCAGGAGGGGAGTCTCCTGCACAGTAGCTATCACCATTCCCCCTGTTATAAGGTCTCCGGGTTTGGCCACCGGGGTCACATCCCAGACCTTGTCATGGTTGAGCATGTTGACTGAGGTGCCCGGAGAAATGTACATCCCTTCTGATTCAAGGAGTGCGTTAAGGGGCCTTCCTATACCGTCGAAAAAACTTCCTATCAGTCCCGGCCCCACCTCGATAGATAGGGATTCACCGGAACCGGTCACGGTCTCATATATGCTGAGCCCGTCAGTGTCCTCATAGACCTGAATAGTTGCATTATCGCCGTCCATGCTTATTATTTCACCCATAAGCTTTTTGGGACCGACCTTAACAACTTCACGCATTGCAAAATTACGCATATTAGAGGCCTTTATGACAGGACCGTTGACGAAGGTGACTGTACCTTCCTTGTTATTTGGGGCGATGTTTGTCTTAGCCTCCAAGTTCCATTCCTCCTAAAGCAGCGGCAGGAGCCGTTCAGCCAGAGTATCGGCCATTTCCTGCGTCAGGCTTTGCCAGTCAGCGTTGACCTGCCTGCGGTTGTCATTTGTAGATACCCAGCATCCGCCAAGTATGGGAGCCGTCTCAGTATCAAAAGCAATTCCAGCTTTCGGCATAATTTCTTGTACTTTTGAAATTACTGAGTCAGCCAGGCCCGCATCAACTGCTGAAAGCCTGAGCTTTAGTCCATTGGTCTCCCTCAGGGAGTTTATTGCGTCGATGCACATCCCTGCAAGGATATCTGCATAGTCCTCACGTTCCCTTATGTGCACGAGCTTATCCTGAAGTCTTCCGAGTGCCTCAGAGAGTATCCTGTTCTGCAGTCTTAGTATTTCCGTAGATTTTTCTCTCTCCGCGGACAGGATCTGCCTGCGCCTGATATCTTCAGCTCTTTTTCTTGCATCCTGAAGGATAAGGTTGGTTTCACGCTGAAGTTTTTCTGTCTCCCTGAGCAGCCATTCTTCGGCTTCATGTCTTGCCCCTGCTACCAGATCTTTCTTCCTGGAATCAGCTCTGTCAAGGATTATGTCCCTTAATGTCCCTATCTTTTCACTGGATACTTCTTTCATTACATTTTCACCCCAATGGCTTCCTGTACGTATCGGGTCAGAAAATCCGGTCCCCGATTAGTACCGAATCTGTCAGGTATCTCAACCAGAAGAGGCAGTTCCCCGCGCTCTCGCAGCTGCTGAATAACATCCGGAGCCATTTCCGCAGCCCTCTCTGTAATTGCGAGAATGGCCAGGTCAGGCATCTTTAGCGCTCTGTCTATTGCCGCAAAAGTCTCATCGGCGGTGTGAACGAGGCAGCCTTGAATACCGGCAAGTCTCATGCCTACCAGGGAATCATGGTTGTCGCTCACAAGAAAAGCTTTCATTTTATTGTTTCTGTCCCTATATCCGACCGAGTATCAGAAGTGAAACGATAACGCCGTATATAGCGATACCTTCTGAAAGGCCAAGATAAATGAGGGTCGTTCCCAGCATTTCGGGTTTTTCTCCTACCAGACCGAGGGCCGCGGATCCAACGCTTGCAACAGCAAGTCCGGCTCCCAGGCATGCGAGTCCTGTTGAGACAGCCGCAGCGATAAAACCCATCCCGGCGCCTGTCCCCAGAGGCGCAGCTGTGGCCGCAGCAAATGCGGGGTGCATCGTGAGAGAGAGTGCTGCCCCGGTAAATACGAGGAGCGATGATATACCCAGCCCAGAAAGGTAGAAGGCGCGGCCTCCCTTATAGCCTCTGCGCTGTAACAAATACCCCAGACCTATCATTGTTGCGACTGTGCCGCAGCACATTGCAAGTCCAAACATCAAAAAACCACTCCTTCACATTAATTATACAAATTATCAGCCTGACCTTTTATTATGCCATAAATCATTTACATATATAGTTACTTATCGGCGGCAGGAGCTGCATACTTGGAACCGTCCTTTTTCCAGCCGACCGGTTTGAATTCACTTCCCCCTCCCTTGTAAAATTTACCGAAGAACTCGTAATATTCGAGCCTTAGTGTCTGGATAAAGACTATAAGACCTTCCAGGCAAACTATTACTATGTTTCCTATTACGAGGATTATCCCTTTCATTACGATCCCGCCCGGGAGTGAATGGACCATCTCAGAGAGCATTATTACTGCCATAGAGAGACCGACGTGGTTGAGCGCGAAGGCTGCAAGCCTTACAAATGACGCTGTGTTCGAAACGAATGACATCAGGTGGTGCATTATCTCAAAAAGATTAAGGACCACAGATTCTCCTTCAGTCTTCTGGCGCAGCAGGTATCTGGCAAGGACATCCCTGAATATCATAAGAAGCATCATTACTCCGATCCCGCTCCACATTATGTCAGCGGCTATCTCAGGGATCTTTGTGCCTGTCATATATATTGCTGCCAGGGCAGCCATTGTCCAGTAGAGCATGAGTCCGGCCATTCCCTGTCCGTCGAAGAGCAGTCTTCCGAAGTCCCTGGCCCTGTACTGTTTTATCATGTTCAGAACGAGTCCCAGGCTTATCATGAACACTCCCAGGCAGATGGCGATCATCAGGAGTTTGTTGGTATCGTGCATAGGAGAGAGCCACAGTGCGGGGATAATGTCTTCCATCCCGAATATGCTCCCGTAAAGTACACCAAAGACCATCGAGCTTACAGCTGCCGACTTGATGACCTGCCCGAAGGAACGTTTCATCATCCCCCGTTTGACCATGAACATTGCGCCGAGGAATATCATAAGGCCGTGGCCTATATCCCCGAACATGAAACCAAAAAAGAGGATGAAGGATATGGCTACTATGGGAGAGGGATCTATCTCCCCGTAAGAAGGCAGACTGTACATGGACACTATGTCCTGGAAAGCCCTGAAAAAAGAGTTGTTCTGCAGAAGCGTCGGTATGCGTATGCCGGAGTAGCTGATGTCCTTTGTCTCTTCTATCATTACTGTCGTCATAGGAGCCTCTTCCTCAACAGTTTTTTTGATAGCAGCCAGGGTATCGGCAGGTATCCAGCCTGAAAGGACGAACATCCCGCTTACTTCACCGCGGCCCTTGCAGACGTCGTAGACCCTCTGCATCGTGTAGAGCTGAGAGTAGAGCAGTTCATACTCAGATCTGTGTTCCCTGAGCATGTCTTTTGCAGCCTTGGACAGCACCTTGATGGCTCTCTGGTGGTTGGCTATCCTCTTGTTTACAAGTATTAGGGGATCCGCCCCTTTTAACTGTGATGCGATGTCTTTTAATGAAAATTCCTTGAAGTAGACAGCTTCGAGAAGCTTTCTTGTCGATTCTTCATAACCTTTCACCGTCAATACGATGACCCATGTATTGCCGTTGAGCACTGTCAGCTCATTTGTCGTTATGGGCGACTCCTCGCTGCTCTCTGTCAGCCTCTGATAGTTTTCATTCGAAAGCCGGCCAAAAAATGGGATCAGGAATGTGCCGCTTGCAAGTTCCTCCGGACCAAATTCAGTACCTTTCAGCGCTTCTACGAACAGCTTTGTGGCTTCGAGGAGCTCTTTATC
>WOYI010812060.1_pt8 | contig 12562 bp, 11 predicted proteins | sample 6423411 | NCBI WGS metagenome assembly WOYI01 (sample SAMN13441803, study PRJNA592873) | oil field metagenome | biome: oil field; feature: oil-well bore; material: oil-contaminated soil; isolation source: oil-contaminated soil from oil-well borehole | place: Germany: Wietze | collected 2016-10-18 ... | reverse complement strand
CGAAAACGCAACGCCACAGAACGCGCCGAAAACACCAGCGACCCGCCCTTCTAACCGGTTTTCAGCCCTCGGCGGGCCGGCACACACCGACCGGCAGCGGCGAATGGTGCAGCAGATTCAGGCTGGTGGAGCCGATCAGCGCGCTGGCCAGCGCGCCGTGGCCGCGCGTGCCGACAATAACCAGCTGAGCATCACCGAGATGCTGCAAGAGTGCCTGGCTGGGCTTGGCTGGTTCCACGAAGAAACTGACATCGACATCGGGATAGCGCTGCGCCCAAGGCTGCACGGTCGCCGTCAGCGAACTCCACTCCATGGATTCCAGCCCTTCCCAGTCGATCAGGAACGGGATCGTGACGTCACCGGGTGGCCTGCGAGATGACCACGCGCGCACCGCATGCAGCGGAACCTGCAGCGCGTGCGCCAGCTCGAACGCCAGCTTGAGCGCGGTATCCGAGTTGGCGCCGTCGACGCCGACCACGATCGGTTGCGTTGTCGGCGTGATGGTTTCGCCCCGCCATGCCACCACCGGACATGCTGAATGGTTGATCGTCTTGAGGGTCAGGGACCCGATCAGCAGGGCTGAAGCCGCCGACACCTCCTGCGAACCCAGCACGATCAGCCGCGATTGGGTGCCCAGGGTGTGCAGCACTTCATCGGCGGGTTCGGCCGGTGCGCTCGTGGTGAGGCTCAGATCGGGTTCGGCCCGGCGCACCGCGTCGGCGGCGGCGTTCAGGATGGATGCAGCGGCCTCGTGTTGCCCCACGATCGCCGCCGCCCGGACGGCTGCGGCGGCATCGCTGAAGTTGTGCCCGAGATAGGGCATGGCGTACACGATGTGCAGCGGGGCCCCCAGCCGTGCGGCGACGCCGGCGGCCCAGGTTGCCGCGCTGACCGCGTTCGGCGAGCCATCCACCCCGACCACGATCGGCTGTGCGGTGTCGGTCATCCGTCCATCCTGCCGCATGCGGCCCTCGGCAACGGCTGGTGCCACAATGGCCTGGTGAGCGACGGCCCGGTGAGCAATGGCCAGGTGAGCGACGGCCCGGTGAGCGACGACCTCCTAACCGACGGTGGTGTCGCAGGCGACGGCGGCGTCCGACCACTACGCGAGACGCTGTCGCAGCTCAGGCTGCGTGAACTGCTCAGCGAGGTTCAGGACCGCGTCGAGCGGATGGTCGAGGGCGGTGATCGCGTCGGCGGGCTCGTCGAGGCGATGCTGGCGGTGACATCGGGCCTGGATCTGGAGGTCACGCTGCGCACCATCGTGCACACCGCGATCGAGTTGCTCGACGCCCGCTACGGAGCGCTCGGGGTGCGGGGACGCGACGATGACGGCCACGATCTGGTCGAGTTCGTCTGCGAAGGTATCGAAGCCGAGACCAGGGCGAGGATCGGCCCGCTGCCGCAGGGCCGCGGTGTGCTCGGCCTGCTCATCGACGAGCCGACACCGATCCGGTTGGAAAACATCACCGATCACCCCGCTTCGGTCGGATTCCCTCCCCATCACCCGCCGATGCGCACGTTCCTCGGCGTTCCGGTCCGTATCCGTGACGAGGTGTACGGCAACCTGTACCTGACCGAGAAGAACACCGGCCAACCCTTCAGCGAGGACGACGAGTTGCTCGCCCAGGCGCTCGCCGCGGCGGCGGGCATCGCGATCGACAACGCGCAGCTCTACCAACAATCGCGTGCGCGTCAGTCGTGGATCGAGGCAACCCGCGATATCGCCACCGAACTGCTGGCCGGCACCGATCCCGGCCGCGTGTTCCGCCTGATCGCCGAGGAGGCGCTCAAACTCACCGGCGCGCAGGTGGCTTTCGTCGCCGTACCTGCCGACGACCCGGACACGGCCGCCGATCCAGAAACCCACGAGCTCATCGTCACCGAGATCGCCGGTGAATCAACAGTTTCCGTTGCTGCGGTGCCGCCGATACCCGTCGCGGGAACCACGGTCGGCGATGCACTGGCCGAACAGCTCCCCCACCGTTGCGAGGTGTTCGACGTGTCGACCGGTCTGCTCGATCAGGCCGGCCCCGCCCTAGTGGTGCCGCTGCGGGCCACAGATTCGGTGGCCGGTGTCCTCGTCACGCTGCGCCGGGCCGGCGCACGCCCCTTCACCGAGGAGCAGCTGCAGATGACGGCGTCGTTCGCCGATCAGGCCGCACTGGCCTGGCAGCTGGCGATCACCCAACGGCAGATGCGCGAACTCGACGTCCTCACCGACCGCGACCGGATCGCCCGGGATCTGCACGATCACGTCATCCAACGACTTTTCGCCGTCGGGTTGTCACTGCAGGGTTCGGTGGCGCGGGCAGGTTCGCCCGAGATGCAGCAGCGCCTATCCGCTTCCGTCGACGACCTGCAGGAAGTGATCCAGGAGATCCGCACCACGATCTTCGACCTGCACGGCGGCACGTCGGGGGCGGTACGGCTTCGGCAGCGCCTCCAAGACGCCGTCGACCAGTTCTCGGCATCCGGTCTGCGCACCACGATCCAATTCTTGGGCCCGCTTTCGGTGATCGAGGCGACGCTGGCCGACCACGCCGAAGCGGTGGTCCGGGAAGCGGTGAGCAACGCGGTACGTCATTCCGGCGCAACGGAACTCGCCGTGGCGGTGACCGTGGACGACGATCTCGGCATCACCGTCACCGATAACGGTTGCGGAGTGGGCGACAACGTCACCGAGAGCGGCCTGCGGAATCTACGCACCCGCGCAGAGCAGAGCGGTGGCGTGTTGACACTCACCTCGGGCGCGGACGGAGGAACCGTGCTGCGCTGGTCGGCACCACTACCCTGAGCGGTGGCCCAGGCGGTCACCAGCGGCAGTAGTTCGGTTGCCCGGGCTGGATGTAACGGAAATCCAGTAAGAACATCTCCGGGCTGCGGCCGTCGGTGCGCCAGGCCGGATCGGTGACGATGTCCTCGGTGGTATAGCGGTATCCGTTGTAGGCGTAAGTCATCGGAACCCGGTACCCGGCGCGGCCCCACGCGTAGATCCATTTGCGGAACTCGACGACCGGTAGTGCGTAGCCGCGCGGGGAGTCCCCGTACTGATAGATGATGCTCCCGTAGCGATCGTCGATGTCCAGGATCGAAACCACATCTTCCTGGTAACCCCATATCTTCAACGGATTGCTGCCGAGCAGAAAGTGGTTGGACGTCTCGCCTTCGGTGCGAAGATTGCTGAACATGGAGAAGTTGCCCGCCGTGCGAAGGCCCAGATACGGCGTCACGCCGATGAACACCAGAAGCAGCGGGAAGACATAGAGCGGCAACGGCATCCGGCTGTCGAGGACGCGTACGCCGGCCCAACGTGGGCCGGGTTCCGGCGAGAACGCAGCCGTCAGCAGCGGCCAGATTCCGATGATGACGGCCGCGTTGAACATCAGGCCGGTGAAGAGGGTGAGTTCCGGTATCCGGTGAACATGGGCACTCCACCCACACACCAACGCCACCGCGAAACAGATTCCGGCGTACCCGAACACCCGCCTCGCACGGCCGGCGGTCAGAAGGTGAAAGTGGCTCGCAGGGACGAACGTGAACAGCAATGCCACGGCCATCGCCCCGAAGTCGACGAAGCCGATCAGCGCCAACGTGGCGTGCATGGTCACCGAGAACGCCAGGATGCCTGCCTGCAGCCGCGGAACGGTCAGCAGCAGACCGCCGCCGAGTTCCCACCCGATCACCGAGATCGCGGCGATCATCCCGATCGCCGCCACCGGGCGTGTCGGCAGCAGGACCACCAGCACCGCCGCCACGCCTGCGGCCGCCATGCCGATCACCACCGCGGTGAATACCCGGTTGCCCGCCGTGCCGAATCGTCCGCGCCGGACCATTCGATAGCCCAGGAACGCGACTGCGACGGCGACCGGCACCACCACAGGCATACCGAGGATCGGCGTGTTCATCGCGTTGATGACGGATCCGATCATGCCGGCCGCACACGATGCCTCGGTGTCGAAGAAGTCCGAGTTGAGTTTGTGGAAACCGGCCAGCACGTAGACGAGGATCAAGCCCAGTCGCAGTACCGGAAGCATCGCGGCGTAGTCGTGATCAGGGGCGTCCCGGCGACGGATCAACGAATACGTGATCACCGTGATCATGGCGAGGTTCAGGCAGAGCATGAGGTTGACATGGTTGGCCACGTCGGGGAACCGGAACAGCAGGAAGTACACCGTCGCGGCGACGAGCAGCGCCAAGAACTTCAGCCGAGACATGCCGGTGAAGATCGCCGCGGCAGCGGCGAGCAGAAATCCCCCGGTGAACCACGGATCGATCCACTGCTCCCCCAACTCCATCACGATGGCGATCGTGTAGAGCAGGGCAAACATCGAGAACGGGCTCAGCGCAGAAGTGTCGCTACTGCAGCCGTTCACGTCCGCAGCCTAGCTGCGATGACTGTCATCGACCGTTGTAGCGGATCTCGAGGTCATCGCGGCGCTACGTCGCCTCGGCCCAGGCCATGTGCCCTTCAAACCCGAGCGATATCGCCGTGTCGCGGTAGCGCTCCTTGAGCTCGCGGTAGGCCTCGTCGTCGCCGTGGACTCGGGCTCTCCACGCCGCGCTCGCGGTCCGCGGCGTTCCGGTGGACCAGTGCAACGCCGTAGCTCTTCGCAAGATTTGTCGCTTCACCGATAAGACGGGTCTTCCCGATGCCCGCGGGTCCCACGACACCGACCACACAACTGCGACCGGTGATCGACCGATCCAACAGACCAGTGATGGTGCTGACCTCCAGGTCACGGCCCACCAAAGCCGGCTGCCAGGGGGAAGATCCGTTGCGCTGCCCGACCGCCAACAGTCGACGCGCCGGGACCGGATAGTCAGAACCCTTGATACGTAGCATCTCGGGTTCGCCCAGCACGGCAGCATCCTCAACCAGGCGCGCTGTCGACTCACTGAGCATCACACCACCGGGCGGCGCGAGCGACTCCATCCGCTGAGCCATCCCAACTTGCTCACCGATCGCGGTGTAACCCAAGGCGCCCGAACCGATCCCACCCGCGATCACCTGCCCAGAGTTCAGGCCCACCCGCAACTGCAGATCCACTGCGTCGCGGCGCTGCACCTCGACAGCCAGCCGCTGGGCCTCCTCTTGAATACCCAGCGCGGCAAGGCATGCGCGAATCGCGTGATCTTCCAGCGCCAGCGGCGCACCGAACAGGGCCATCATCCCGTCACCTGTTTGTACTCAGCGACATCGCGCGACTCCACAACCGGCGCACCGCAGGCATCACAGAACCTGGCGCCGACCCGCGGTTGGATGCCACACGATGCGCACCCGGTCGGCGCTGCCGTCATCAGACCCTCCGCAACTACGCGGTCCGGATGAGTCCGACTGGACCTGATCCGATCAACTAAGGATAGGGCGCTACTGCGCGAGCAGGGCGCTTATTGCGCCACTCGCCGAGCACGCGATACCCGCCGTAAAGCGCCGCGGCCACAAGGAAATTCACGAAGTAGGCGATATCGGCGCCATGCCAGGCAAGGGCCACCGGGCCCTTGATCAGCGAGGTGTTCATGAACGGCATCGCCGCACCGTAGGCGAGGACGAAGACCACCAGCGCCGCGATGGCGTACCGGCGCTCCGTGACCGCCGCGGCCACATCGACGGCAGGCTCGGTCGAGCGGTTCCCGCGGGTGCGCAGAACCCAGTCGATGACGATGACCGCCACGAACGCCGGGATCCAGTACCCGATGAGCAGCAGGACATCGAGGAACCTGGTGGAGGTGTCGGCGCTGTGCAGCCACAGGATCAAGAAGAACGCGAGGACGGTCACCAGCACCGCGGACACGGGACGACGCACCCGGACGCCCAAGGTCTGCAGGGCGAGCGAGCCGGAGTAGTCGTTCATCACGCCGGACCCCACCGAGGCGAGGGCGACGATCAGCAGGGCCACCGCGCCCAGCGCGCCGCCGCCCATCACATCGCGGACACCTTCGGCGGTATGGTCGCCGATCACATCGGCGGCGGCGATCCCGATGGCCTGGACGAAAATGTACGCAAGTACCATTCCGGCGAATGTGTAGCCGAACACCCGGGCCTTGGACGAGTCCACGGGAAGATAGCGGCTGAAGTCCGCGGCATAACTGGCCCAGGAGATTGTCAGGCTGAGTGCGATCGTCACCTCGAGCACGAACGCCCCGATCAGATCGGCGCCCGTCAGCGTCGCCGGGGTCACGACGTCGTGGCCCTCCACGAGCTTCACCGTGAACACCACGAAGGTGGCGAACAGCACGACCGTGAGCACCGCCTGCAATCGGTGGATCAACTCATAACCGACGAATCCGACCGCGCCCTGCACCGCCAACACGACCAACACGGCCACCCAGAACGGGATATCGAGCAGCAGTGCCAGCGCCTGCCCACCGAACAGGCCGACCAGCGCGTCCCAGGCGATCGAGGACAGCCACTGCAGCGCCGCCGGCAGCGCCACACCCGGTCCGAAGGCCAACCGCGCCGCAGGCAGTTGCGCGGTGCCGGTGCGCGGACCCCAGGTGGACAGGTAGGCGACAACCAGCCCGCCGAGCACGGTGCCGATCACCATCGCCAACAACCCGAGCCAGAAACCGAGACCCAGTAGGATGGCCAAGGTGCCGGTGAAGACGCCGGTCATGTTGACCTGCGGGGCAAACCACACGGTGAACAGCCGCGCCGGGGTCCCGTAACGGCGGTCGGCGCCAACGGGAGCGATTCCGTGCGTCTCGACCGAGAAATCGCCAGACCCGGTAGGTGACTTGCCGCTGAAGGATGGCGAGTTCAGTGCCTGAGAGCCGCTCGTCACGTTGCCGGTCATGCGAGTATTCGATCACGCCGAGCCGATAGGCCCGGACTCCTCTTCCGGTGGCCGTGCGGATTCTGTCCCCAATGTTGGAAACAAGCTATGGATTCCATTGTCAGAATGTAAATTCATTGCGGAATCACTTGCGGAGGTCGGTGCGATCGGCAATTGTTGATCAAGAAGACCGCACAGCTCGAGGGGAGGCCCTGCCCTGACCGGCACAAACACCACCGCCGCTGGCCAGACCACCGGTGCGGACGGGACGACCCACCGCACGGGCGAGCCCGTCATCGAAATCGATCATGTGGTCAAGCGTTTCGACGACTATGTCGCCGTGGCCGACGCGGACTTCACCATCGCTTCGGGAGAGTTCTTCTCCATGCTCGGACCCTCGGGCTGCGGTAAGACGACCACGCTGCGGATGATCGCCGGGTTCGAGACGCCGACCGCGGGCGCGATCAGGCTCGCAGGCGTCGACGTCTCGAAGACGCCTCCGCACAAGCGCAACGTCAACACCGTCTTCCAGCACTACGCGCTGTTCCCGCACATGACCGTGTGGGACAACATCGCCTACGGCCCGCGCAGTAACAAGAAGGGCAAGGCGCAGGTGAAGCGCTCCGTCGACGAGATCATCGAGATCGTCCGGCTCACCGACTTCGCCAAACGCAAACCCGGCCAGCTCTCCGGCGGCCAGCAGCAGCGGGTGGCACTGGCCCGCGCACTGGTCAACTACCCCAGCGCACTGCTGCTCGACGAACCCCTGGGCGCGCTCGACCTCAAACTGCGGCACGCGATGCAGTTCGAGCTGAAACGCATCCAGCGCGAAGTCGGCATCACCTTTGTCTACGTGACGCACGACCAGGAGGAAGCGCTGACGATGAGTGACCGCATCGCGGTCATGAATGCCGGCAACGTGGAGCAGATCGGCACCCCCGCCGATATCTACGACCGGCCCGCCACGGTTTTCGTCGCCGGCTTCATCGGCCAGGCCAATCTCTGGTCGGGCAAGCAGACCGGCCGCGCCAACCGGGACTTCGTCGAGATCGACGTGCTCGGCACGACGCTGAAGTCGCGGCCCGGCGAGACCACCATCGAATCGGGCGGCCAGGCGACGCTGATGATCCGCCCGGAACGGGTCCGGGTCACCGCCGAACAACCCGCCGGCGATCTGGCCGTGGTGCGGGGAACGGTGCGCGACCTCACCTTCCAGGGACCGGTGGTGCGACTGTCGATAGCCGCTCCCGACGACTCGACTGTGGTGGCCCATATCGGCCCGGAGCAGAGTCTGCCGATGCTGCGGCCCGGTGACGAGGTGTACGTGAGCTGGTCCCCGGAGGCCTCACTGATGCTGCCCGCCGCGGGCATTCCGACCACCGACGATCTCGAAGAATTGCTCGACGACTCCTGACAGCCGGTCTCGGCAGCCCCTCCCCTGCATGAACTTCCCGACCTTCACGAAAGGCGCCGCATGTCCAACGAGATCGATCCCCGCTTGTTGTCAGGTCTGGCTGCCAACCGCACCAGTCGGCGGCGTTTCATCGGCCGCAGCGCCGCGGCCGGTGCGGCAGCGATCCTGGGCTCGTCCTTCCTGGCAGCCTGCGGTTCCGACAGCAGTACCTCCTCGACGGGCGCCCAGGACGACGGCGGACCGGCCAGCGGCACGCTGCGGGTGTCGAACTGGCCGCTGTACATGGCCGACGGTTTTATCGCCGCGTTCCAGACGTCGTCGGGGCTCACCGTCGACTACAAGGAAGACTTCAACGACAACGAGCAGTGGTTCGCCAAGGTGAAGGAGCCGTTGTCGCGCAAGCAGGACATCGGATCCGACCTGGTCGTTCCCACGGAATTCATGGCAGCTCGTATCAAGGGCCTGAACTGGCTCAATGAGATCAGCGATGCCGGTGTGCCCAACCGCAAGAACCTGCGTCAGGATCTGTTGGACTCGAAGGTCGACCCGGGCCGCAAGTTCATCGCGCCCTACATGTCCGGCATGGTCGGGTTGGCCTACAACAAGTCGGCGACCGGCCGACCCATCACCAAGATCGACGATCTGTGGGATCCCGCGTTCAAGGGCCAGGTGAGCCTGTTGTCCGACCTCCAGGACGGCCTCGGCATGGTGATGATGTCGCAGGGCGGCTCGCCGGAGGATCCGTCGACCGAATCCGTCACGCGCGCGGCCGACCTGGTGCGCGAGCACAAGGACAAGGGCCAGATCCGCAAGTTCACCGGCAACGACTACATCGAAGAGGTAGAAGCGGGCAATATCGTTGTCGCTCAAGCATATTCGGGTGATGCGGTGCAGATGAAGGCCGCCAACCCCGATATCGAGTTCATCGTGCCGGAGTCCGGTGGCACCTGGTTCATCGACACCATGGTCGTCCCGTACACTACGCAGAACCAGAAGGGCTCCGAGGCCTGGATCGACTACATCTACGACCGGGCCAACTACGCCAAGCTGATCGCCTTCACGCAGTTCGTCCCGGTGCTCTCGGAGATGACCGACGAACTCACCAAGGTCGATCCCGCGTCGGCCGAGAACCCGTTGATCAACCCCTCCCCCGAGACGCAGGGCAACCTGAAGTCGTGGGCGGCGCTGACCGACGAGCAGACCCAGGAGTTCAACACCATTTACGCCGCGGTCACCGGCGGCTGATCGATGGCACTGCGAACGCAGGGAGCATAAATGGCTGGAGTCGCCACCAGCAGCCGGGCGCGGAGCAAGATCGCGCCGTACCTGATGATCTTTCCCGCGCTGGCATATCTCGCCATTTTCTTTGTGGTGCCATTCTTTTCGCTGGCCCGTACATCGCTGTCGTCATCGGGCGGCTCGGTGTTCCTGCCGACGCTGACGTTCGACTGGAATTTCGGCAACTTCGTCGACGCTTTCCGCATGTACCAGGATCCGATCCTGCGGTCGTTCGGCTACGCGGCGGCGGCGACGGTGCTGTGCATGCTGCTGGCCTTCCCGCTGGCCTATGTCATCGCGTTCAAGGCCGGCCGGTTCAAGAACCTCATCCTCGGCCTCGTGATCCTGCCGTTCTTCGTGACGTTCCTGATCCGCACCATCGCCTGGAAGACCATCCTGTCCGACGACGGATGGGCGGTCGGCGCGCTAGACACCATCGGGTTGCTGCCTGACGAAGGCCGGCTGCTCTCGACGAGTTGGGCGGTGATCGGCGGGCTGACCTACAACTGGATCATCTTCATGATCCTGCCGCTCTACGTCAGCCTGGAGAAGATCGATCCGCGTCTGCTGGAGGCCTCCCGGGATCTGTACTCCGGCGGCACCCGCAGTTTCCGGAAAGTGATTCTGCCGCTGGCGCTCCCGGGCCTGCTGGCGGGCAGCTTGCTGGTGTTCATTCCCGCGGTCGGCGACTTCATCAACGCGGACTATCTGGGCAGTACCCAGACGACCATGATCGGCAATGTAATCCAGAAACAGTTCCTGGTGGTCAAGGACTATCCGGCCGCAGCGGCACTGAGCCTGGGTCTGATGGGCCTGATTCTGGTCGGTGTGCTGATGTACACCCGCGCGCTAGGTACGGAGGAACTCGTATGACGGCAACCGTCGAGCGGCCGGCGCCGAAAAAGGTTCGGGCCCGGACGAAGTGGGGCGACATCTCGCTGCGGGTCGTCGCCGGGCTGGTGCTGCTGTACTTATTCGTGCCGATCCTGGTGATCGTGCTGTTCTCGTTCAACAAGCCGGCGGGCAAGTTCAACTACACCTGGCAGAGCTTCACCTTCGACAACTGGCTCAACCCGTTCAAGTACCCGGCCCTCACCGACGCCCTGAAGCTCAGTCTGAACATCGCGTTCGTATCCACGCTCATCGCCCTGGTGCTCGGCACCTTGTTGGCCATCGCCCTGGTGCGCCAGCGTTTTCGTGGGTATCGGGCGGTGGACACGTTCATGATCCTGCCGCTGACCGCGCCCGAGGTGGTGATGGGCGCCTCGCTGCTCACCCTGTTCCTGGACTTCGGCTGGGCCGCGGGATACACGACCATCCTGATCGCACATGTGGCCTTTGAGGTCAGCTTCATCGCGATGACCGTCAGGGCCCGGGTTCGCGGCTTCGACTGGACGCTCGAGGATGCCTCGATGGATCTGGGCGCCGGCCCCACCCGGACGTTCTTCAAGGTGACCTTGCCGCTGATCGTGCCGGGCATCGTCGCGGCCGGCATGTTGTCGTTCGCGCTGTCGCTCGACGATTTCATCACCACCTACTTCGTCAGCGGATCGACCGTGACCTACCCGCTCTACGTCAACGCCGCCGTCAAGGCTGCCGTCCCGCCACAGATCAACGTGCTGGCCACGGCGATCCTGCTGGCGAGTTTGATCCTGTTGGCGGCCGGAACGCTGTACCGCCGCAAACGCATCGACGCGACCTGATCCAGGATCACCAATCCCATCAGCATCGCGAAGCCCGGCTCAGCCGTGCCGAGCTTTCGCCCTCAGGACGCGGGCAGGCAACGTCAGCGCGTGCGTTCCGGGAACGGGTCGTTGCGGAAGTCGATCTGCGCGCCCGGGTTGCTGATGGCGGTAACCATCCCGGAGCCGATGGCGCCCTCGCCGTCGAACAGCGTGGAGGTGCCCACCGAGATCCCGTCCGCCGCCCAGTGCGAGTCGGCCTGCACACCGATCCATTCGTCGCGAGGCAGCCGGGACAACGCCACGGTGAGATCGCCGTTGATATAGCCCACGCCCGCGGTGCCCAGATTGGTCACCAGGCTGGTACCCTCGGCAGCCATCGCCGCACGCACGAACGGCGAGTTGCGGTGGCCGCAGACCACGTCGATGGTGCGGTTGACGAACCGTTTGCGCGACGTGTTCTGGTGATCGACGATGGCGCCCGTCCACCCGATCTCGTCGCTGCCGATGCCGATCCCCCGGCTCTCATCACGATCGGCGGGGCCGGTGAACTCCGTCGGTGCCACCCACTCCTGGCCAAGGGGAGGTGCCGACAAGCGGTACTGCACCAGGGTGGCGCGCACCACCGTCACCCCGTCCTGCACCAGCTCGCACTCCGAGTTGCGGACCCGGCGGCCATCGCGCACCAATGCCAATTTGGTGATGGTGGAGACACCGCGGGCCGCCTTGAACAGGTCGACCGTGAGCCGCGACGGCAGGAACTCCGGATCGCCGAATTCGACTTCCAGCGCCCGTGCCACCAGCCCGACCAGGGCGCGGCCGTTGAGATGATCGGCACCCCAGCGGCCCTGCGCGTACGCACTGGGCGCGAAGGTGTCCTGCTCGGTCTGGGTGAAATGGAATGGACGCGCACTCATTTGCGCATCGTCTCATACCTACTGAGGCGCGACCGCGCTCAACAGAGTTCAGATTCAGCGGGGTGCGTACATGATGAGACCCACGCCGATCAGGCAGACCAGCGCGCCCGAGATGTCCCAACGGTCCGGCCGGAACCCGTCGGCGACCATGCCCCAGATCAGTGATCCGGCCACGAACACCCCGCCGTATGCGGCAAGCACCCTGCCGAAGTTCGCATCCGGCTGGAACGCGGCGACGAAACCATAAGCGCCGAGAGCGATTACACCGGCCCCTACCCAGAGCCATCCCCGGTGTTCACGAATGCCCTGCCACACCAGCCATGCCCCGCCGATCTCCAGGACCGCGGCGAGCACGAACAGCACCATCGATTTGAGCACCATCACGCCTACAAGCTTGATGGTGAGCGTGCATGAAATCGGGCAGGTGGGCGGCGTGTCTGCCGCGGACGGGCACGCTCGCGCTAGTGGTGCACGGAGGTGTTGAGGTCGATGACG
>WOYI011048033.1_pt2 | contig 12576 bp, 13 predicted proteins | sample 6423411 | NCBI WGS metagenome assembly WOYI01 (sample SAMN13441803, study PRJNA592873) | oil field metagenome | biome: oil field; feature: oil-well bore; material: oil-contaminated soil; isolation source: oil-contaminated soil from oil-well borehole | place: Germany: Wietze | collected 2016-10-18 ... | reverse complement strand
CCGCTTTGAGCGGTTCATAAAATCAAGCCTCCGGCTCTGCCGGAGGTCGTGACTTACAGCGCTGTTCTTTCAGCAGCCGGGCGAGCTTTTCCGCATCCGCCCGCGATGAATTCACGCCGTCGATCAGGATATATTCAAAGGTGAGCAGGCGCCGTCCCGGCATGGTGGCATGGTCAGCCAAGGGTTCCGACCATTTTAAAGCAGGAATTCCCTGCTCCGCTCTATACGTGTTATGAGCTGCCAGTATTTCTTCCCGCAACAGATCATTAGCGGTCTCCGTACAACCAATATTTGTCACTGAAATACTGGTAAAAATGGACAAAAGAAATAGCAAAAATTTTAATTTTCCGATGAAATGCTGTGGGAGTCATAGAATGATTGCCTTTCGTGGCTGTATCAGTGTCATAGCCGACTCTCCAGCCGGCAGCCATTCGTTTTCAAATATCGTTCAACTGCACGCCCGCCTTCCGTCTGCGAGTGCAGACGTGCCGGTTTTGTTTTACCTGGTGCTCACCGTGGTTGGACTTTAAATCGAATCGTTATCAAGTATCCGGCATTTGCCGCATGCGGCAAGGCCATCATCCCTTATCCAGATTTTAAAGTTCGTGAGTGGCTCTTTATTGTCCCGCTGTTTTCTTTGCTCTTAAAGTTTTTTATTTATTGAGTGCTTCCACTTTCTTGTTGCGCATGTGAAGCATCATTTGCTGTTTTATGTCACGCAGCTTGGTTTTGATTTTTGCTTCGTTCGCACTGCCCATCCGCATCATGATTTTTTGCCCGGCTGAACAAGCTTCCAGTTTAGGATCGGCAAACAGATAGAAGACTTTGGGCCGAATGAGCATAATGGGTTCCTTGATGTCCGGAGCGGCCAGCAGATTGTCGATGACGAGCAATAAACGGTCGTTAAAATACATTTTCGGATAACCAAGTTCTTTGTATGCTTGCTGAAACAAAGGATAGAGACGCACATACACATCCACGAGTTTTTGTGAATCGATCACCTCGGCGATTTTCATATAAGCCGAATAACGCGCAGCATTGCGGATGCTTATGGACGTGTGGTTTTCTGCTCCTTCAGCAATGAATTGACCATTCACCCGTTTAACCGGTCTCATGCTGACAGGGACGCGACTGCGCGGCAGACTGTCAATTGTCGCAACCCATTTGCGGATAATCTGCTTGTCATAAAACAAAAGCAATAAAGACTTATTTTGCAACAAGGTGGCCACAGTATCCACCATGAGCTTATCGCTGTCGTCTAAATCAGGCAGTTCGGAAGGTGCCGTGGGTGTTTCGATAACCTGTTGTACCAACGGTGCAGGTGCCGTCTGCGCTACTGGTGCGGGTGGCGGGACCTCTATTTGTGTCGTCTCTGGCTGCGGTTGGTTGTACCGCAAGTATACGTAAACGCCGATAACCCCGCCGAGTAAAATAATTGTAACAATAGCTATCATACTGTTTTTTTTCATGGCTAATCCTTTCAGTAAAATAATGCAGGCTGTCGAGGATGAAATGAATTAATTGATAAGAACTTGCTTTTCGTTGTAAGGCAGTATAGAAAACGCGGACTTGTATGTCAAGAAAATCTTGACCACAAGATGTGGGTTGCTGCACCGATGACCGCGTTGAAGGCACATTGCTACATCCATCCTTCTGAGAAATCCGTTCACCTTTTGGTCGTTTCACCCGCAAAACTGGCATTATCGCCGGAATTCAGACAGACTTCACCGTCACGCATTTTTATGTGATGCGTTATGACGTCATGACTGTATGTAATCATCCCAGGAGTATTCGGGGTCGCTCCCCGATCAGGTCGAGGACAGGTTCCGATAATGTCAGTGTGTGGTTGGATTAGGAGATCGGCAGTGGCGTATTCGCGGTTTGGCGGATTATGGATTTTTGGCGGCGGTCTTGATCTGACCAGCCAGAGCCCCAGATGCATAAGGATTTCCCGGATAACCAACGGATCTTCGATGAAACTGATGATGCGCATGGCGTCTTTACATTTAGGACAGATTAAAGGGTCCACCTCGTATATTTTCTGGATCAGCCGCGCCCAGTTTTTCCTGAGCGCTTTATTGTTTTCCTCCGGTTCGAGAATGCCGGGAATAACATCGTCCGTGCCTTCCTGTTCCAAGTACTTCATACGTTCTTGCGAGAACGAAGCCCGAATGATGTAGCGCGCCATGGTTCGACAGGCTCACCATGACAGATAATCGGCTTTGGGCCTGCCCTGAGCTTGTCGAAGGGCGGTTGCCGCAGAAAACATTGGCAAGAAGTGATTTGAAATACTTGAGAAATATTAAAATGTTAACCAGTCGTGGCAGCGCCGCTCAATTGACCGCAGGCGGCCAGGATGTCGGCGCCTTTGCTTTTGCGCAGCATGGCGGTGAAGTGCCTGTCCAGCAGAATTTGCTGAAATGCCGACACGTCTTTGGCGGACGGCGCTTTGAACGGCGATCCGGGGTATTCATTAAAGACGATCAGATTTAATTTACAGCGCTGTTCTTTCAGCAGCCGGGCGAGCTTTTCCGCATCCGCCCGCGATGAATTCACGCCGTCGATCAGGATATATTCAAAGGTGAGCAGGCGCCGTCCCGGCATGGGATATTTTTTACAGGCCGAAAGCAGCGTTTGCAGGGGATAGGTCTTGTTGACGGGCATCAGCTGATTTCGGATTTCATCATCCGGAGCGTTCAGTGACACGGCCAGATTGATGCAGATGTCTTTGCCCAGTTGCACAATTTGCGGAGCCAGACCGCAGGTGGAAACCGTTATTCTACGGTTGGACATTCCCAGACCGAAATCGCAGGTGAGGATTTGGACGGCTTTAATCGTATTGTCGTAGTTGGCCAGAGGCTCCCCCATGCCCATCATGACGATGTTGTTGACGGCGGCGCCCTCAGGCGTTTCGTGCTTCAGCGTAATCAGTTGTCCGACAATTTCCGCCGGTGTTAAATTGCGCTTGAAACCCTGGCGCGCCGTCAGGCAAAATTTGCAGCCCATCGCGCAGCCGGCCTGCGTGGAAATGCAAAGCGTCCAGTGGCTTTTTCCGGGTATGAGCACGCTTTCAATGTAAAGTCCGTCCTCCAGCCGCAGGAGCGCTTTTTGTGTGCCGTCCTGAGATTTCTGTATTTTAACGATTTTCGGCCGGTCAATCCGGGCCGTGGCGGCGAGCCTTTCCCGGAAATCGCGCGCCAGTGTCGTCATGGCGTCAAAGGATGTGCTGCCGGACTGATGGAGCCACTTCATGATTTGACGGGCGCGAAATTTTTCCTTGCCGGAGGAAGCGATGAAGGCTTCCATGTCTTCCAGCGTAAAATCCAGCAGATTGGGAAGCGAATCATTCATGGAGCTTTTTCTTCAGTCTTTCCGCGACGGCGTCGATGAAGCCTTCCGTGTTGACTTTCCGGTTGGCCGGTCTTTTTTCAGCCAGTAAAAGCAGATCGCCGGTCATGACGCCGCCTTCGATGGTTTCCAGCGCCGCTTCTTCAACCCGATTGGCAAACTGGACCACGGCGGGGGTCCCGTCCAACTCGCCGCGTTTGCGCAGACCGCCGGTCCAGGCGAAAATCAGCGCCATAGAGTTCGAGGAGGTTTCCTCGCCTTTTAAATGCTTGTAATAATGTTTCTGCACCGTGCCGTGCGCGGCCTCATATTCAAACCAGCCGTAGGGTGAAACCAGAACGGACGTCATCATCGCCAGCGAGCCGCTGGCCGAAGCGATCATATCCGACATCACGTCGCCGTCATAATTTTTAAGCGCCCACAACATGCCGCCCTCTGTTTTCATGATGCGCGCGACCGCGTCGTCGATCAGCGTGAAAAAGTATTCGATGCCGGCCTGGGCGAACGCATCTTTCCAGTTTTGTGAAAACTCCCGGTCGAAGATGTCGCGGAATCCGGCGTCGTATTTTTTGGAGATCGTATCTTTGGTGGAAAACCACACGTCGATTTTTTCAGAAAGCGCGTAGGTGAAACAAGCTTTCGCAAAGCTCAAAATCGACGCCTCCAGATTATGGTTGATCTGAACGATGCCCGCCGCCGGAAATTCTTTTACCAGAGAAGACTGCGGTTTTCCGCCGTCGGGCGTGAAAACCACTTCCAGCTTTCCGGCGCCAGGAATCCGCATTTCAAAATTGTCATAGACATCGCCGTAGGCGTGGCGGCCGATGGTAATGGGTTTTTTCCAGGCGGAAACGCCGGGCCTGATGTTGTTCACGAGGATGGGTTTTCGAAAGACGGTGCCGTCCAGCATGGCGCGGATCGTACCGTTGGGGCTCTTCCATGTTTTTTTCAAAGCATATTCGCGGACGCGGTCTTCATTGGGGGTGATGGTGGCGCATTTAATGCCGACGCCGTATTTCTGAATAGCGCGGGCGGCGTCAATCGTGACCTGATCGTCCGTGTCGTCGCGATGTTTGATGTGCAGATCATAATAGTCCATATCCATGTCCAGATAGGGAAAAAGCAGTTTATCTTTCACCATCCGCCACATGATGCGGGTCATTTCGTCGCCGTCCATTTCGACGACGGTTGTTTTTACCTTAATTTTTTTTGTCATGCAGGTTTTGCTCCGTTTTGCCTGATTCAGGATTATTTTTGGCTGCGGACGTTCAGCGCGCCGCCGGCCAGAATGATTTGTTTTTGCCTTGTCGACAACAAACAGCTTGCTTCAAATGTCGTGCCTTTGGTTTTATTTTGCACCAGGAGGTTTCCGCCGTCCAGAATGGCTTTGCGGATCCCGGCAATTTCCAGATCATCCCCCTGATCAACTGCGTCATAGTCGTTTTCACGGGCGAAGGTCAAAGGCAGAATGCCGAAATTGATCAGATTGGCCGCGTGAATTCTTTCCAGCGATTTGGCGATGACCGCCCGCACGCCCAGATACATGGGGCAGATGGCGGCGTGTTCGCGCGACGAACCCTGACCGTAAGACCAGCCGGCCACAATGATGTTGTGTTTTCCCGCGTCCTTTTGCGCCAGGGCCCTGTGGGCAAAAGAGGCGTCCACCTTTTCAAAAACGAATTCCGAATATTTGGGAATATTGGAGCGGTACTTCATTCGCGCGCCGGCGGGGATGATATGATCCGTGGTGATTTTATGGCCGACCTTAATCGTAATCTGACCGGAAAGAGTATCGGGAAGCGCCGTGTTGACGGGCGGGGCGCCGATATTGGGGCCGCGGTAGATTTCGATGTTTTCCCCGGTATTTTCCGGCCGGAGGATCATGCGGTCGTCAATCACCGGCCGGTCCGGCGTTTGGACCTGCGGATAGGGCATCTTCAAATCCCGCGGATCGGTGAAATGGCCGGTGATGACCGCCGCCGCGGCTGTTTCAGGGCTGACCAGGTAAACGTCGGCGTCCATGGTTCCCGATCGTCCGAGAAAATTACGGTTGGATGTGCGCAGGGAGACGGCGCCGGAGGACGGGCTCTGGCTGTTGCCGATGCAGAAGCCACAGGCATTTTCCATCAGCCGCGCACCGGACGCAATGAGAGAGGCGAGATAGCCGTCTCGGGCCAGGTTGTCCAGCACCTGCCTTGAGCCGGGGGCCAGAATAAAGCTCACGTTCGGATGGGCGACCTTTCCCTCGAGAATCTTCGCTACCGTGACCAGATCTTTGTAGGAAGAATTGGTGCAACTGCCCAGGCAAATCTGATCCACAGGGATTTCTTTCATGCTGCGAACCGTGCCGATATGATCCGGGCTGTGCGGTTTGGCCGTCAGAGGTTCCAGCCGAGCCAGATCGATATCGACGATGCGGGCGTAAGTCGCATCGTCATCCGCTTTCAATTCCATAAAATCCGCCTCTCTTTGCTGGGAGCGCAGAAAGTGCCGGGTCCAATCGTCGCTGGGGAAAATGGAGGTTGTGACGCCGCACTCCGCGCCCATATTGGTGATGGTGGCGCGTTCCGGGACACTGAGCGTTGCAATGCCCTCCCCGCCATACTCCAGGACGGTTCCAACGTTGCCTTTGGTGGTGAAAATTTCCAGCACCTTCAGGATGACATCTTTGGCGGAAACCCAGGGCCCGAGACGACCCCGGAGATTGATTTTTACAACGGAAGGACAGGTGAGGTAAAAGGGTTCACCAGCCATTGCCTGCGCCACGTCAAGACCGCCCGCCCCGATGGCGATCATCCCCAGCGCGCCGCAGGTGGGCGTGTGGCTGTCCGATCCGATCAGCGTTTGGCCGGGTTTTCCGAACCGCTCCAAATGCACCTGATGGCAGATGCCGTTTCCCGCGCGCGAAAGCACCACACCGAATTTCTGCGCGACGCTTTGCAGATAGCGGTGATCGTCCGCGTTTTCAAAGCCGATTTGAACCGTATTGTGGTCGATATAGCTGACGGACAGCTCCGTTTTGACTTTCGGGACATTCATGGCTTCAAATTGCAGATAGGCCAGGGTGCCGGTGGCATCCTGCGTCAGGGTCTGATCGATGCGGATGCCGATCTCTTCGCCGGGCGCCGGATTGCCGGAGACGAGATGCGCGGCGAGGATTTTTTCAACAATGTTTTTTCCCATCGGATCTTCCTTGATAACGTTTGATTAAAAAAAGAGGCCTTCAGCCTCTTTTTTAAAAACATGTCTTTTGATGAAGGCCCCGTAAATCAGGTGCCTCCATTATCATCCAGGCCTTTTACGCGCACGGCCCGCTGGAACCTTTTCTGAAAATAGGGTTGATCCAGACTGTCGATGCGCACGGATTTGGCCCGGTAAGAAGCGTGAACAAATTCATTATTGCCGATGTAAATGCCGACGTGACCGATCGGTTTTTTTGTCCGGAAAAAGACCAGATCGCCTTCCACCAGTTCATTCCGGGCAACGCGAACGCCAACGAAAGATTGCTCATGGGCGGTGCGTGGAAGCGTAATGTCAAAAAATTCATACATTTTACGGACGAAGGCCGAGCAATCTATTCCTTTAACGGTGGCGCCGCCAAACCGGTAAGGAGCGCCCAAAAAGCCGGTTGATACTTTAATCAGCAATTTTCTTTCATCCGCACTGCCCCACTTGCCTAAAAGCTCTTCAGTTGCTTTTTCTTCACAGGCGATTCCACCGGAAAGATCGGACGATGCGGCATCTTCCTCTTCCTCTAATAAATCTTCCCCTTCCTCCGATACGGTTGTGGAAGAGACAACCGGTTTTGGTTTGGACAGGATAAGATTGCGGCCGGCACGCAGGTTTCTTGAAGTAACATGATTCAAGGCGGCAATTTGTTTTGCGGGAATCCCCGTTTTTCTTGCAATCGTGATAAGCGTATCGCCTTTTTTTACCTTGTAGGTGGACGCTGCGGGGTGGGATTTTGATTTTGCAAGAACGGGGGATGCGGAATTCTTTTGCGTGATGTTCAGAATCTGACCGGGTTTCAGAGTGTTGCCCGTCAGATGGTTGGCCTCTTTGATTACAGCCACACTGACACCGGTCCGTTTGGAAATTAGGGAAAGATTTTCGCCGTTTTTAACTTTGTATTGGCCGGCATAAGCGACGGTATGGAAACAAAACAACAGGAAAAGAACAGACAATCCCCAAGATACTATGGTTCGCCGTTTCATCATGAAGCACCTCCTTTATTTTGCGGGGGGGTCCCCATTTTGTTAACGGTGCACAGATTGCAGCCCAATGCCGCGAAGTATAGATGTATCAAGGATAATTTACTGCACACAGAAAACGAAAGTTAATCTAAAAACCACTCTGCCAACTTCGTGTCAATTGACATACTAAAAAAAACAGGGCCTGTCAAATTTATTTTGCATTCTTTTTCAATGCGGTATAGGAATCGACAATTGAAAAAACAAGGAACAAGATATTGATGCGAGACTGGAAAAAAATTATTTTATGGAGTGTTATCGCGGTATTCGCTTTTCTTGCGGTGGATGTCAGCCGTTATTTTTTCTATCCGGATGTGGCCGGTCTCGCGAAGAATCGTCCCGGTAAAACCGCTTTTATGGAGTATCGGGAAGGCACGTGGAAAGCAAAAGGCATCCGAAGAAAAATTTCAACCTCCTGGGTGCCTCTGTCGCAAGTGTCGCCTTACCTTATCAAGGCGGTTATTATTGCGGAAGATGACAAATTCTGGTCACATGAAGGGTTTGATTTTGACGCGATGCAAAAAGCGCTGGAAAAGGACATTAAAAAGAAAAAGTTTAAAGCCGGCGGCAGCACCATATCGCAGCAACTGGCGAAAAATTTATATCTGACGCCGGCCAAAAATCCGGTGAGAAAAATCAAGGAAGCCATCCTGACCTGGCGCATTGAGCGGCAGCTGAGCAAGAAAAGAATTATGGAGCTCTATTTGAATGTTGCCGAGTGGGGCGACGGGCTGTTCGGGGTCGGGACAGCCGCCCGGAAATATTATGGAAAATCCGCGGGGGCTCTTGGCGCACGCGAGGCGGCCACGTTGGCGGCGGCCCTGCCCAATCCGCGGCGCTTTCAGCCCGGCGGGACTTCGCGATACGCAGCCAACCGTGCGGAAAGAATTTATTCGATCATGGTGCGCCGGGGCATCGTTATAGAAGAATTTGATGACGTCATGCAGGATAAGGGTGATGAAGGCGGGGACACGGCCCTTCCCGTTTTGCCGGAACCGGAAACCGTGGCGCCACGGGAATTGGAAAAGACGGAAACCCCGGAAATTATTCCCTGATCATCCTTTATAAAATTAACTGTTCAAAAAATACTCAATCGTGTAGAATTAAAAAAAGCAACGGGAGGTGTGAAAGATGACGAATTCCTCTTTGACCATAGCAAGTCTAAGGTCGCACCGGAGAGCCGCTCAGGCTTTGGGACTGCTGATTTTGCTGCCCTGTCTTTTGAGCCTGATGAATGTGACGTTCGCGCAAAGCTGGAAGATTCATTTTTTTCCGGCGGCGATTTTTCTTGCGGCCGTCAGTTTCGGTCCGGCGGGCGGACTGATTGCGGGCGTGACCGGTTCCCTTTATTCCGCTTTTTTCCTGGGAAATCCATACCTGATGGCGGGCAATGCCATTCTGGGAGTCATGACGGGCGTTTTCTACAAAAAAACAGGTAAAATCATTCCGTCTGTGATGCTGGCTTTTGTTTGCCAGTTGCCCTGGCTTGTGGCGTCCGATTATTACTTGATGAAACTGTCCGCTGAATTTATCGCCGGATTGGCTTTAGTCCTGTTTTTAGGAAATCTCCTTTGGGCGCTGTTTATCGATCTGACCATGAAACCGGTCAAAAAATATTTATGTTGATTCCTGATTTCACCCGCTATTCTTTGGCGCTTCTGGAAGGTGAAATGTTGATCTATGAGTCTTGCGGAGGCGGTCTGCGTCCTTTGTGGGATGCCCTCGAGAAATTTCAAGGGAAGTCCGGGTTGATTTTGCATGATAAAGTGATCGGCCTTGCCGCGGCGCGGCTGATCGTTGATTCCGGCGTGATCGCCGAAATCGTGACAAGGGTTGCGTCCCTGCCCGCCAAAAAATTCCTGGAAAATAATGGTGTTGCGCTTAGGGCTTTTCATGTGGCGGCCAACATTCTGACCCGGGATCAAAGCGCCGTCTGCCCCGGCGAAGTCATCGCTCTCTCTACGAGCGATCCGAAGGCTTTTTTACAAAAAATTCGGGCCATGATGGAATAACGGGAACACATATTGTTTGGGCAACAACCCGTTTATATATGCCCGTCCAGCCAGTTTTTCAGATCGGCCAGCACTTTTGCCCGGTCGGCGGCCAGTTCGTTATAGACCTCATGCTTGAGGCCTTCATAAAGCTTGAAGGTCTTGTCTGTTGATCCGATCATCTCAAAAAGTTCCCTCTGTCCGGAAAAAGCGGTATCCCGCGAACCCAGTTGAATAAGAACCGGGATTTTAATTTTGCCGGAATTTTGGGCGCCGATGACCACATAGCGGTTCATTTCATAGGCGAGCCTTGGTGTGATTACGTTGTAAACCAGGGGATCCTCAATGTATGCCTTGACCACATCCATATCCCGGGAAATGAACTCCGGCGGCAGAGGCGACTTTACATGCACGGCCGGGAGAATTTTGGAGAGGATCTTGATAATGGTCAGAAGAATCTTGGGGATATCCTTACCCGGCAACGATCCGGTGCCGGATAAGATAAGCCCCTTCATGCCAACCGCATTCTGCTCGACATAATTCATGGCAATGAGGCTTCCCATGGAGTGGCCGAGGACAAAGTAGGGAATGCCGGGGAATTTTGTTTGAATGATGTTGTGCCAAAACTGTTTTTCATCGTCGATGAATTCCTGAAAGCTCTTGACATGTCCTCGTTTTCCCTCGCTTTTTCCGTGGCCGCGGTGGTCGGTGCCGAAAACCGCATATCCCGCCGGCAGAAGCTCGCCTACGACATTTCCGTAACGGTCAATGTGTTCGGCATAGCCGTGAATGACATGCACCACAGCCTTGGGGGCCTTGTCCGGCACCCATCCTTTCCAGTAGATGGATGTCCCGTCCTGCGCCGTGAAATTTCCGGATTGTGTCTTCATAAGATAATCCTTTCATTTTGTTTGTTACGCCTTAATCCAGTTCATCCAGCCTTGATGATCAACATTTTCCAAACATCTTTGCTGTAATTTATTATCCTTATATTCACATGGGATTCATAATGCAATGACATATTTCATTTTGGTTTTTATGGCTTTCCCTTCCTAACCAATGCTGCGAAGGTTATGGTTTCAGGACCATGCTTATTTCTTATGATATCCATGGCCTTTTCGATTTGTTCCGTTTTATTTTTTTTGGAGGGGTTTTCCATTTTGTCAAAAAAGGATAACTGATTCGCTGAGGAATCCTCATGAAATCCGGAGAGACTTATTCCGATTAATCTTACCGGATGGAGATGGTTCCAATGCTGTTCGAGCAGCCGGCAGCCGGCCTGGAATATCTCCCGTGTGGTATAGGTTGCCGGAATGGTTGTTTGTTTGGTGACCACTCGAAAATCGGTATATTTCAGGGTGACGTGAACCGTCCGTCCCTTCTTTTGATGCCTTCTTGCCGTCATGCCAATGTCGTCGGCAAGCGCCATGAGGACAAGCTTTGCCTGCGCGATGTCGGATAGGTCTTCCGGAAGCGTTGTTGAGCGTCCGATGGACTTCATGTCGTCGACGACGCGGGCAAGCACGGGAGAATCGTCCATTCCCCTGGCATGGTGATAAATTTCATCCCCGCCTTTTCCGAAAGCTTGAATGATGCGGTTCCTATCCGATTTTGCCAGGTCGCCGATTGTCTTTATTCCCATACGGTTGAGCTTTTCAGCCGTTTTAGCGCCGATGCCGTACATGGCCTGCACCGGGAGGGGCCAGAGTTTTAGCCCAATATCGGCTTTCCATAATTCCGTGATGCCGAGAGGCTTCTTCATTTCCGCCGCCATTTTGGCAAGGAATTTATTTTCCGCGATTCCAATCGAGCACCAGAGCCCGAGTTTGTCTTTGATTTCATTCATGATCCGTGTTGCCGTTGTCAGAGGGGCGCCGAACAGCCCTTCGCCTCCGGTCATATCCAGCCATGCCTCATCAATGCTGTTTTGTTCCAGGCAAGGGGTATAGTTCGACAGCAAGGCCATGACTTCTTCTGATTTCCGCCCATAGAAATGATGATCCGGCGGCACCAGGATGAGGGTGGGGCAGAGTTTTAAGGCCTCATGCAGCATCATGGTCGTCTTGACCCCGTATGCTCTGGCTTCATAGTTTGCCGCCAGAATGATGCCTGAACGCTTCTTCGGATCACCGGCAACAGCGGCCGGCGTTTTGACAAGAGCGCTGTTTCTCGTCATTTCACAGCTGATAAAAAAAGCATTCATGTCAACGAGGAATATGACTTTTTGCATGGAACATTGCTCTCGGCAAAAACAGGCTGTTGTTGTTTGACGACCGGGATATGGAGTGCTTACCGGTTATTTACAGACGTTTTTTCGGAAGCTATCCCCGATTGAACCGGGAATGATATATTCCCGTTTTGGGTTGCCAAAAGAATCCGCGAGGATGATTTTTTCATCTGTATCATAGAGGACAACAGATAGTACCCCGTCTCTTTTGCTCTGACAGTCAATCTCATATAAGGTATTGAAATAACCAAGCTTTTCAATCCCTGCTTTAAATTCGCGATCCGACAATCGACCTGCAATCCATTCGGAATAGGGCCGCGCAGGCACTTACGGCAATTCAGTCTCTAACAAATTCAGCGGCAAGACGGAGATGTTCTTGCCAAGCTGGTATTTTTGTTTGCCGGGATAAACAATCCATAATTTAGACAATTGTAAATCGTTCATGGCCGTCTGCATAGATCGGGTAAGGCGCGGCGCGTCTTCATACTTGCATTCAACACCCCAGTTCTTGCCCCGGTCTTGCCAAAAAAGATCAAGCTCCGCGCCTGCGTGTGTGTTCCAAAAATAAAATTCGTTGTCCTGCTTTCCCAGCATACGGCAGACACAGTCAAGCGCAAAACCCTCCCAGGAAGCCCCCAGCTTTGGCCACGTTTGCAACTGCTTTTGCGTCTCGATGGAAGAAAGGCTATGATACAGCCCTGAATCACGCAGGTAAAATTTAGGCCGCTTTACAAGCCGCTTGCCGATGTTGGCATGCCAG
>WOYI010758571.1_pt1 | contig 12582 bp, 9 predicted proteins | sample 6423411 | NCBI WGS metagenome assembly WOYI01 (sample SAMN13441803, study PRJNA592873) | oil field metagenome | biome: oil field; feature: oil-well bore; material: oil-contaminated soil; isolation source: oil-contaminated soil from oil-well borehole | place: Germany: Wietze | collected 2016-10-18 ... | reverse complement strand
CACGCCCGGAAACGCGGTGAACACCCGGTCGGCCACACCGGCCAGCACCTTGTTGGCCATGCCGGCCACCGAGTTCTGCTCGTGCAGCACCAGGGGCTTGCCACACAGCACGCCCATCATGCCGCCAGGAAAGGTGATGTAGCCGCCCAGGCCCACCACCACATCGGGCTTGACGCGGCGCACCACCTGCAGCGCCTGCCAGAAGGCGCGCAACAGGCGCAGCGGCAGCAACGCCAGCGTCGCCAGCCCCTTGCCGCGCACACCCGAAAAATCGATCAGTTCAAGCGCAAAGCCGTGCTGCGGCACGATGCGCGACTCCATGCTGCCCGGTGCGCCCAGCCAGTGCACGCGCCAGCCGCGCGCGCGCAGTTCCTCGGCCACGGCCAGGCCCGGGAAGATATGGCCGCCGGTGCCGCCGGCCATGATGAGGGCGGTTTTTTGCCGACTCATACGCGGCCTCCGCGCATGAGGAGTTTGTTCTCGTAGTCCACCCGCAGCACGACCGCGAGCGCCACCAGATTCATCAGGATCGCCGACCCGCCAAAGCTCATCAGCGGCAGCGTCAGCCCCTTGGTGGGCAGCGCGCCCAGGTTCACCCCCATGTTGATGAAGGTCTGAAAACCAATCCAGATGGCCACGCCCTGCGCCACCAGGCCCGCGAACACGCGGTCCAGCGCAATGGCCTGGCGGCCGATGTGCATGATGCGGCGCGTCATCCAGACGAACAGCACGATGAGCGTGAGCACGCCCACCAGGCCGAACTCCTCGCCGATGACCGCCAGCAGGAAATCGGTGTGGGCCTCGGGCAGCCAGTGGAGTTTTTCCACACTGCCGCCCAGCCCCACGCCAAAGATCTCGCCACGCCCGATGGCAATGAGCGAATGCGAAAGCTGGTAGCCCTTGCCCAGCGCATGCTGTTCGCTGAACGGGTCGAGGTAGGCGAACACGCGCTCGCGGCGCCAGGGCGAGGTGGCGATCATGGCGCCGAAGGCCGCCACCAGAACCCCCGCGATCAGGAAAAACATGCGCGCGTTGACACCCCCCAGGAACAGGATGCCCATGGCGATCACCGCCACCACCATGAAGGCGCCCATGTCCGGCTCGGCCAGCAACAGCACGCCCACGATGGCCACGGCGGTGCCCATGGGCAGCACCGCGCGGAAAAAGCGCTCTTTCACGTCCATCTTGCGCACCATGTAGTCGGACGCATACACCAGCACTGAAAACTTCGCCAGTTCCGAGGGCTGGAAGTTCATGATGCCCAGGGACAGCCAGCGCCGCGCACCATTGACCACCATGCCCACATGCGGAATCAGCACCGCCACCAGCAGCATGATGGACACCACGAACAGCCAGGGCGCCACGCGCTCCCAGGTGGCCATGGACACCTGGAACGCCAGCAGCGCCACCACAAAGCCGGCGATCAGGGCAAACACATGGCGCACCAGAAAATGGGTGGAGGCGATCTTGCCGAAACGCGGGTTGTCCGGCATGGCGATCGAGGCCGAATACACCATCACCAGCCCCCAGGCCAGCAAGGCCACCACCACCCACAGCAGGGCCTGATCGAACCCCAGCACTGCCGCCGGCGTGCTGCGGGTGGGGCGGTAGTCGGTGCCGCCCACGCGCACCGGCAGCACATCGGCGGCCTTGCCGGACAGCCCTCTCAGCCAGGCCGTGGCGCGCTGCCATGCACTGGTGGCGGTGGTCATTGCATGCCCTCCAGTTCCTGCCCGGCGTCGTGGGCCAGCGCGCGCACGGCGTCGCAGAACACCTGGGCGCGGTGCTCGTAATCCCGAAACATGTCAAAGCTGGCGCAGGCGGGCGACATCAGCACCGCATCGCCTGCGTGGGCATGCTGCGCGGCCAGCTGCACGGCCTGCGGCAGCGTCTGCGCATCGACCAGGGGAACCCCGGCGCCTTGCAGGGCCGCACGGATCAGCGGAGCGTCCCGCCCCATCAGGACCACGGCCCGCGCATGGCGCACGACCGGCGCCGCCAGTGGTGAAAAATCCTGCCCCTTGCCCTCGCCCCCCAGGATGACCACGATGCGGCGATCCGCCCCCAGGCCGGTCAGCGCTGCCACCGTGGCGCCCACATTGGTGCCCTTGCTGTCGTCGAAATACTCCACGCCCGACACCATGCCTATGGGCTCCACGCGGTGCGGCTCCCCGCGGTACTCGCGCAGGCCATGCAACATGGGGGACAGCGGGCAACCGGCCTCACAGGCCAGCGCCAGGGCGGCCAGGGCATTGATGGCGTTGTGGCGCCCGCGAATGCGCAGCGCATCGGCCGGCATCAGGCGCTGGATATGCAGTTCTTGCTCTTCGCTGCGGCCGCGCTTGCGGGTTTCGTCCGGCTCCAGGGCGCGCACCAGCCAGGCCATGCCGCTCACCATCTCGATACCGAAGTCGCCCGGGCGCCGCGGCATGTCGCCGCCAAAGGTGCGGTGTGCGCGCTGCTGCGGCTTTTGCAGCTTCACGCGCATTGCCGGCGGCAGCATCGCCATCACGGCCGGCTCGTCGCGGTTGAGCACCATTACGGCGCCCTGCCCGAAGATGCGGGCCTTCGCGCCGGCATAGGCCTGCATGTCGCCATGCCAGTCCAGGTGGTCCTGCGTGATGTTGAGCACCGTGGCGGCCGTGGGCTCGAAACCCGCCACACCGTCGAGCTGGAAGCTCGACAGCTCCAGCACCCACACCTGGGGCAGCGTGCCCGCGTCGATATGCGCCGCCAGCGTGTCGAGCAGCGTCGGGCCGATATTGCCCGCCACGGCCACGGTCTTGCCCGCACGCTCCACCAGCCGCCCCGTGAGCGAGGTGACCGTGGTCTTGCCATTGGTGCCGGTGATGGCCAGCACCGCCGGCGCATAGCCATGCGCAGCACGCAGCGCATCGAGCGCCATGGAATACAGGCTCAATTCGCCACCAGTGCTTATGCCCATTGCGCTGGCAGCTATAAATACAGTAGCAACCGAATCGGGGCTCAAACCCGGCGAGCGGTACACCGCGTGCAGCTCCTGCCCTTGCACCAACTGCGTGCCGAATGCGCCCGCGACGAAACGCACCTGGGGCAGTTCCTGCTGCAATGCGGCCAGCTGGGGCGGCGCCTGCCGCGTGTCGGCCACGGTGACACGGGCGCCACAGCGCACGCACCAGCGCGCCATGGCCAGGCCCGAGGCGCCCAGGCCGAGGATGAGGATGTTCTGGTCCTGCAGCGGTTTCATGCCCTCACCCGGGCGGCCCCTGGGTGCGGCGGATTCTTGCGCCGGCTCGGCAGCATCTTGGGGCACCGCAGGCAATTGCGCGGGGCTGGGCTCGGGCGCAGCCACTTCGGCAAAGATCTGCGCCACGAAATCAGCCGCCGCCTTGGCCGCAGAGATGGCGGGCGCAACTGCCCCTGCCTCGGAAGGCACGGGCGGGGTTTGACCGGGCAGGAGGGGGGCGTTGTCGCTCATCGCAGTTTCAGGGTCGAAAGCCCCACCAGGCACAGCAGCATGGTGATGATCCAGAAGCGCACCACCACCTGCGTTTCCTTCCAGCCGCTCCTCTCGAAATGGTGGTGCAATGGCGCCATCTTCAGCAGGCGCCGGCCTTCGCCGTAGCGGCGCCTGGTGTATTTGAACCAGACCACCTGCAGCATCACCGACAGGGCCTCGGCCACGAAGATGCCGCCCATGATGGCCAGCACGATCTCCTGGCGCACGATGACCGCGATGGTGCCCAGCGCCGCGCCCAAGGCCAGCGCGCCCACATCACCCATGAACACCTGGGCCGGGTGCGCGTTGAACCACAGAAAGGCCAGGCCCGCACCCGCCATGGCGGCGCAAAAAATCAGCAGCTCGCCCGAGCCAGGGATATGGGGAAAGAACAGGTACCTGGAATAGACCGCGTTGCCGGTCACGTAGGCAAATACCCCCAGCGCCGAGCCCACCATCACCACCGGCATGATGGCCAGGCCATCGAGCCCGTCGGTCAGGTTCACGGCGTTGCTGGAGCCCACGATGACGAGGTAGGTGAGGATGACGAAGCCCAGCACGCCGAGCGGATAGCTCACTTCCTTGAAGAACGGCAGCTGCAGGCCCGCCTTGGGCGGCAGATCGAGCGAGAAGCCCGACTGCACCCAGCCCACGAACAGTTCCCACACTTTGGCGTTGGAGCTCTCGGAAATGCTGAACACCAGGTACAGCGCGGCCACCAGACCGATCACCGACTGCCAGAAATATTTCTCGCGCGAACGCATGCCCTCGGGGTCCTTGTTGACCACCTTGCGCCAGTCATCCGCCCAGCCGATGGCGCCAAAGCCCAGCGTGACCAGCAGCACGATCCAGACAAAGCGGTTGGACAGGTCAAACCACAGCAGGGTCGAGATCGCAATCGACAGCAGGATGAGCACGCCGCCCATGGTGGGCGTGCCGCTCTTGGACAGGTGCGACTGCATGGCATAGCCGCGGATCGGCTGGCCGATCTTGAGCGAGGTGAGCACGCGGATCACCTTGGGGCCCGCCACCAGGCCGATGAGCAGCGCCGTCATGGCGGCCATCACGGCGCGGAACGTGAGGTACTGGAACACCCGCAAGAAGCCCAAATCGGGCGACAGGCCCTGCAGCCATTGCGACAGCATCAGCAGCATGTGGCACCTCCGTGCAGGTGGCGGCGGGCATCAGTGGCTTGCATCATGCGGCGCCTCCGGGTGGATGTTTTTTTGTTGTTCTGCGGTGGCTGCCATCGCCTCCACCACCTGTTCCATCTTCATGAACCGCGATCCCTTCACCAGCACGCTGCCCACCTGGGGCAGCGCTTCGCACACCGCTGCCTGCAGCGATGCCATGTTGTCAAAATGCCTTGCGGCGCCAAATGCCTGCGCCGCGCTCACCGACTGCGCCCCCAGCGCATACAGGTGCGCAATGCCCGCCGCGCGCGCATGCGCGCCAGCCTCGGCGTGAAACTGCGGCCCCTGGTCGCCCACCTCGCCCATGTCGCCCATCACCAGCAGCTGCGGCGCGGGCAGTGCGGCCAGCACGTCGATGGCGGCGCGCATGGAGTCGGGGTTGGCGTTGTAGGTGTCATCCACCACGGTGATTTCGCGGCCCGCCAGCTGCAGGCTGAGCGCGCGCGAGCGCCCCTTGACGGGGCTGAAGGCATTCAGGCCGCCTGCAATCGCATCCAGCGCAACTCCCGCCGCCACGGCACAGGCCGCAGCGGCCAGCGTATTGGTGACGTTGTGCCGGCCCGCAATCTGCAAGGTGCACGACAGCGCCCCTGCGGGCGTGGCCATCTCCACCGCCCAGGCGCCCTGCTGCCAACTGGCGCGCACGCATTGCACATCGCCGCCCGCGCCGAAGGTGATGCACCGGCGTGGCGCGGCCATGCCGCTCCACAGGACGGTATAGGCATCGCCTGCGGGAAAAACGGCCACGCCATCGGCGGGCAGCGCCGCCAGCACCGAACCGTTTTCCTGCGCCACGGCCTGCACCGTGTGCATGAATTCGAGATGCTCGCGCTGGGCGTTGTTGACGAGCGCCACCGTGGGCTGCGCGATGGCGGCCAGGCGGGCGATCTCGCCGGGATGGTTCATGCCCATCTCGATCACCGCGGCGGCGTGCCCTGCGCGCAGGCGCAGCAGCGTCAGGGGCACGCCGATGTCATTGTTGAAATTGCCCTGCGTGGCGAGCGCGGCCTCGCCCTTCCAGGCGCGCAGGATGGACGCCACCATCTGCGTCACCGTTGTCTTGCCATTGCTGCCCGTGATGCCGATCAGCGGCAGGCTGAACTGCGCGCGCCACCCGGCGGCCAGCGCACCCAGCGCCGCCAGGCTGTCGGGCACCTCGATGCCGGGCAGGCCAGCAGCTTCGAGCCCGCCATGGGCAATGGCGGCCACGGCGCCGCCATCGCGGGCGTCGGCCAGGAAGGCGTTGGCATCGAAGCGCTCGCCCTTGAGCGCCACGAACAGGTCGCCCGGCTGCAGCGTGCGGGTGTCCGTGTGCACCCGCGCCACTGGCGTTGCACCATCGCCCACCAGGCGGGCCTGCGCAATGCTGCGGCGAATCCAGTCGAATGCCTGCTGCAGGTTCATCATGCCCATCGGCTGGCTCCCCGGGCGGCCAGCGCTGCCTGCGCCTGCGCCATGTCGTCAAACGGCCGGCGCACGCCGGCTGTTTCCTGGTAATCCTCGTGGCCCTTGCCGGCGATCAGCACCACATCGGCCGCATCGGCCTCGCCAATGGCCAATGCAATGGCGGCAGCGCGATCGGGCTGCGCCCGCACGGTTTCGCCGGCGATGGTGCCTTGCAATATCTGGTGCAGGATCGCCACCGGCTCTTCGCTGCGCGGGTTGTCGCTGGTCACCACCACCCAGTCGGCATGGTGCTGCGCCACCGCGCCCATCAGCGGGCGCTTGCTTGCATCGCGGTCGCCGCCGCAACCGAATACACACCACAGCTGGCCGCCGCGCTCTTGCGCCAGCGGGCGCAGCGCCTGCAGGGCCTTGTCCAGCGCGTCGGGAGTGTGGGCATAGTCCACTGCCACCAGCGGCTGCCCCGGCGCCACCAGGCGCTGCATGCGGCCCGGCACGGGTTGCAGGCTGGCGCAGGCGCGCACGGCATCCGGCAGCAAAACGCCCTGGCTGCGCAGCGTGGCCAGCACGCCCAGCAGGTTCAGCACGTTGTACTGGCCAATCACGCGGCTTTGCAGCGGCAGCCGCTCGATTCCCTCCACTACGGTGAAGCGCAGCCCCTGGTCGCCCAGCGCGATGTCCTGCGCCGCCAGCCGCGCCGGGCCCTGGGCCGAGATGCTCCACAGGTCGAGCGCGCCCCCCGCCAGTTCGGCGTGCAGCTGCGCGCCGGCAGGGTCGTCCACGTTGATGACGGCGGCCTGCAGGCCGGGCCAGTCGAACAGGGCACGCTTGGCCAGCCAGTAGTCGGCCATGCTGCCGTGGTAGTCCAGATGGTCCTGGGTGAAATTGGTGAAGATGGCCACACGGATCTGCGTGCCATCCAGGCGCGCCTCGGCCAGCCCGATGGACGAGGCCTCGATGGCGCATGCACCCAGCCCCTGGTCGGCATACTGGCGGAACGCGCGCTGCAGGCGCACCGGGTCGGGTGTGGTCATGCCCGTGGCTTCGAGGGCGGGCGGGAAACCCATGCCCAAAGTGCCCACCAGCGCACAGCCAGCATGCGCGTGCAGCTCTTGATTCGATAGCGAATTCCAGGCGCCCGCCAGCCACCAGGCGGTGCTGGTCTTGCCGTTGGTGCCCGTCACGGCCAGCACAGAAAGTTGCCGGGTGGGGTGGCCAAACCACTGCGCGGCAATCGGCCCGGTGGCGGCCTTGAGGCCGTGCAATGCGGCCAGGTGATCACCCGTGAAGCCGAACGGCTCCACGCCTGCCTGCTCCACGAGGCAGGCCGCAGCACCGCGCACCATGGCATCGGCCACATGGGCGCGCCCGTCGGCCGCGGCACCGGGCCAGGCGATGAAACCATCGCCCGGGGCAATCAGGCGGCTGTCGGTCTGCAAGGTGCCGGTGACGCGCTCGCGCAGCCACTGCACGGCGTCGCGGGGTGATGTCAGCATGCGCATCACAGCGACTCCTCCACCCCGTTGGTCACGATCTGTGGCTTGACGGCCATGTCCGGCTGCACACCCATCATGCGCAGCGTTTGCTGCACCACCTCGCTGAACACCGGAGCCGCCACCAGGCCGCCATACACCTGGCCGTTGCTGGGCTCGTCGATCATCACGGCCACGATGATGCGCGGCTTGTCGATGGGCGCCATGCCGGTGAACCAGGCGCGGTATTTGCCCGAAGCGTAACTCTTGCCCACCTGCTTGCGGGCGGTGCCGGACTTGCCGCCCACCGAGTAGCCCAGGGTCTGCGCCTTCTGCCCCGTGCCACCGGGGCCAGCGGCCATCTGCAGCATCTTGCGCACCTGGTCGGCCGTGCGCTCGGAGAACACGGGCACGCCGATGGCGGGCTCGGAGCTCTTGAGCAAGGTGGCGGGAATGACCCGCCCGCCATTGGCGAACACGGTGTACGAGCGCGCCATCTGAAACAGGCTGGCCGACAGGCCGTAGCCATAGGACATGGTGGCCTGCTCGATCGGCCGCCAGGTCTTGTAGGGCCGCAGCCGGCCACTCACCACGCCCGGAAACTTGAGTTGCGGCTTCTGGCCAAAGCCGGCCGCCGAGAAGGTCTCCCACATCTCGCGTGCCGGCATCTGCATGGCAATCTTGGTGGTGCCGACGTTGCTGGATTTCTGGATGACGCCCTCCACGGTGAGCACACCATAGTTGTGCGTGTCCGAAATGGTGGAGCCCGTGATGGTGATGCGGCCCGGCGTGGTGTCCACGATGGAATCGGGCCGCATGCGGCCCGATTCCAGCGCCAGGCCGATGGTGAACGGTTTCATGGTCGAGCCGGGCTCGAACACGTCGGTGAGCGCGCGGTTGCGCAGTTGCTCGCCGGTGAGGTTCTGGCGCTTGTCGGGCACGTAGCTGGGGTAGTTGGCCAGGGCCAGCAGTTCGCCCGTGTGCGCATCCAGCACCACCACGCTGCCGGCCTTGGCCTTGTGCGCCGCGACCTGGTCGCGCAGCTTCTGGTAGGCGAAGAACTGCACCTTGCTGTCGATGGACAGCTGTATGTCGCGGCCATCCACCGGCGGCACCGTTTCGCCCACGCCTTCGACCACGCGGCCCAGGCGGTCCTTGATCACGCGGCGCGAGCCGGCGTGCCCGGCCAGCTCGCTGTTGAAGGCCAGCTCCACGCCCTCCTGGCCCTTGTCCTCCACATTGGTGAAACCCACCACATGCGCGGCCGATTCACCTTCGGGGTATTGGCGCTTGTATTCCTTGCGCTGGTAAATGCCCTTGATGTCGAGGGCCGTGATCTGCTGGCCCAGGTCCCAGTCGAGCTGGCGCTTGATCCAGACGAAGGTCTTATCCTCATCGGCCAGCCTGGCGCTGAGTTCGGACTCGGGCATGTCCAGCAGCCGTGCCAGCTGCCGGAGCTTGGCGCGCACCTCGGGCTTGTCCTGCTCCACATCCTCGGGGATGGCCCAGATGCTGGCCGCCGGCACGCTGGAGGCCAGGATGAGCCCATTGCGGTCCAGGATCTTGCCGCGGTTGGCGGGCAATTCGAGCGTGCGCGCAAAACGCACCTCGCCCTGGCGCTGAAAGAAGGCGTTGCCGAACACCTGCACATAGGCCGCACGCGCGCCCAGCCCGACGAAGCCCAGCGCAATCATCGCGACGATGAACTTGCTGCGCCACAGGGGCGTCTTGCTGGCCAGCAGGGGGCTGGAGGTGTAGAGCACGCTGCGGCTCATGGCTGCGCCTGCGAAGCGGCCGTGCTCCCGGCACCGGCAGGATCGGCCACATACTGGGTGATGGCGGGCGTGGCCGTGCGCATCTGCAGCTGCGACCGCGCCAGCTTTTCCACCCGCAGCGGCGTGGCCTGCGCGCGCTTTTCCACCTGCAGCCGCTGGTGTTCGGTCTCCAGCCGGCGCGACTCGGAAACCGCGCGGTCGAGCTGGGTGAACAGGCGGCGCGATTCATACTGCGTGTGCACCAGATACAGGGCACTGGCCATCACCGCCACCAGCAGGACGAGACTGAGCCGGGTCATGCCTGCGCCTGCGTGCGCTGGGCAACGCGCATGATGGCGCTGCGCGAACGGGGATTGGCCGCCACTTCGGCAGCGCCGGGCTTGATGCGGTCCAGCGCGACCAGCTTCATGACCTTGGGCGGGGCAAAAGGCGCGCGGCGGTCGTACACCTCTTTGGAATGCTGCGCAATGAACTGCTTGACGATGCGGTCTTCGAGCGAGTGAAAGCTGATGACCACCAGCCGCCCACCGGGCTGCAGCACCGACAGGCTGGCCTCTAGTGCTTGCTGCAGCTCTTCAAGTTCAGCGTTGATGAAAATCCGCAAAGCCTGAAATGTGCGCGTTGCAGGGTTCTGGCCCGGCTCGCGGGTCTTGACCGCACCAGCCACGAGGTCGGCCAGTTCAGCGGTGGTTGCAAGGGGGCCCCGTTCCTCGCGCCGAGCAACAATCGCCTTTGCAATGGGGCCAGCAAACCGTTCTTCACCGTAGTCACGTATCACCTCCGCAATCTGTTGAGCCTCGGCAGTGGCCAGCCACTGGGCCACACTGATCCCGCGCGTGGTGTCCATGCGCATGTCCAGCGGGCCGTCGAAGCGGAAACTGAAGCCGCGTTCGGGGCTGTCGATCTGGGGCGAGCTCACCCCCAGGTCCATCAGCACACCTGCCGCACTGCCCGGCGGCAAATCCGCCAGATGGCGGAAACCTTCGTGCCGAATGGAAAAACGCGCATCGGTGATGCGCGTTGCCTCTTGGATGGCTTCAGGGTCTTTGTCGAACGCCACAAGACGCCCCTGCGGCCCCAGCCGCAGCAGGATGCGCCGTGAATGCCCCCCGCGGCCAAAGGTGGCGTCCACCCAGGTGCCGGCAGGCTCGGGGCCCGCGCCGCCCAGCAATGCGTCCACCGCTTCATCGAGCAGGACGGTGGTGTGTTGCAGATCGGGGGTCACCACGGGCCTTAGAAAGAGAAATCCTTGAACACATCGGGCATTTCGCCCTGCATGGCCTGCGCTTCCTGCGCGTCATAAGTGGCCTTGTCCCACAACTCGAAATGGTTGCCCATGCCCAGCAAGATGGCGTCCTTGGCGATGCCGGCCGCCTCGCGCAACTCCGGGGACACCAGCACGCGGCCGGTGGCATCCATATCCACATCCATGGCGTTGCCCAGAAAAATCCGCTTCCACCATTGGGCCGACATGGGCAGCTGGCTGATGCGTTCGCGAAACTTTTCCCATTCCGGGCGGGGAAACACCATGAGGCAACCATGGGGGTGTTTGGTGATCGTGAGTTGGCCGGCCGCCGTCGCGCTCAGGACGTCACGGTGCCGGGTCGGCACGGACAGCCGACCCTTCGCATCGAGACTCAGCGACGAGGCACCTTGAAACACGTAACGATTCCCTCACCCGGTTGACGACCCCTGGAACCCGGAAAACGGGGCTCAAGGGCACTTTTCACCACTTAATTGCACTTTTTTGCACTGTAGCAGGAAAAGCGGGCCACGCAAGAGGGCATGCAACAATCTTTTGCAATGAAATCAAGGACTTAGAAGCGTTTCCAGAAGAAGAAAAACACCAAAACCCCTTGTCAAATAAGCACTTAGAACGGCCTATGCAAGTGATACCTGAAGGCAGGACAGGCGCTCATGCGGGTTGGCAATCGGCGCGGGCAGGGCGGGAAGCCGCAGGCAGCGCTGCGGCATGGCAACACAAAGCAACACAAAGCAGCGCAAAGCAGCGCAATGATCGCCGGGGCTGCGAATCCGTCTCAGAACATGTTCACGTTCTCAGAGGATGTAGCGCGACAGGTCTTCGTCCTCGCTCAGGGTTTGCAGCCGCGTGTCCACATAGGCCGCATCCACGGTCACCGTCTGGCCGGACAGGCGTGCCGCATCGAAGCTGACGTCGTCCAGCAGCCGCTCCATCACGGTGGCCAGGCGGCGGGCACCGATGTTTTCCGTGCGCTCGTTCACGTCAAAGGCAATATGCGCCAGGCGCGTGATGCCTTCGGGCAGAAATTCGAGCGTCACCCCCTCGGTCGCCAGCAGCGCCTGGTATTGCCTGACCAGCGAGGCGTGGGTCTGCGTGAGGATGGCTTCAAAGTCCTGCACCGACAGGGATTCCAGCTCCACCCGGATCGGAAAGCGCCCCTGCAGCTCGGGAATCAGGTCGCTGGGCTTGGACAGGTGGAACGCACCGGAGGCGATGAACAGGATATGGTCAGTTTTGACCATGCCGTATTTGGTGGACACCGTGGTGCCTTCCACCAGCGGCAGCAGGTCGCGCTGCACGCCCTGGCGCGACACGTCGGCACCGCTGGTTTCCTGGCGCGCCGCCACCTTGTCGATCTCGTCGATGAAAACAATGCCATTTTGCTCGGCGTTCTGGATGGCGCGGGTCCGGATCTCTTCCTCGTTCACCAGTTTGCCGGCCTCTTCCTCGGTGAGCAGCTTGAGCGCCTCGGCGATCTTGAGCTTGCGCGTGCGGCGCTTGTCCTGCCCCAGCTGGCTGAACATGCCGCGCAGCTGCTCGGTCATCTCCTCCATGCCCGGCGGGCCCATGAGTTCCACCTGGGGACGGCTCTCGGCCAGGTCGATCTCGATGTCCTTGTCATCGAGGCTGCCTTCGCGCAGCTTTTTGCGAAACACCTGGCGCGCCGTGCTGTCCGTGGCTGGCTCGCCCCCTGCGGCGCGGGCCGGCGGAATCAGCACGTCCAGGATGCGATCTTCGGCCGCATCTTCGGCGCGGGTGCGCACCTTCTTCATCTCGGACTCGCGCGTCTGCTTGACGGCCATCTCGGCCAGGTCGCGGATGATGGCATCCACATCCTTGCCCACATAGCCCACCTCGGTGAACTTGGTGGCCTCCACCTTGATGAAGGGCGCATCGGCCAGGCGCGCCAGGCGCCGGGCGATCTCGGTCTTGCCCACGCCGGTGGGCCCGATCATGAGGATGTTCTTGGGCGTGATTTCCTGGCGCAGGCTGCCCT
>WOYI010904855.1_pt1 | contig 12590 bp, 9 predicted proteins | sample 6423411 | NCBI WGS metagenome assembly WOYI01 (sample SAMN13441803, study PRJNA592873) | oil field metagenome | biome: oil field; feature: oil-well bore; material: oil-contaminated soil; isolation source: oil-contaminated soil from oil-well borehole | place: Germany: Wietze | collected 2016-10-18 ... | reverse complement strand
CTGAGAGGATGCGGATTTACTGAATCGAATTTACAGCAGATTTTGGACTTGACCTGTATTCGGGCAACCACTTGAAGAAAACTTCATCGCTTGTCATATACACCTCCGCTGAATAATTCAGTTACTGAAGCTCCCCGGGAACACGCGCGCAGGCATGCGGAATGGGGAATGATATCTTCAGCCTCGGAGAGATATAGCTACGGTAAAAACAGACACAGGACAGAGTTGTCTCTGCGGCAGTCCCGCTACCATAGTTTCCCTTAGGCCGGAGACTTTGCGCCCATATCTTTAGATATGTTTGCCAAGTGCGCGAATAATACCCTCGCCAAAGAGTATGGACAATATTTTTTCCGCATCGGGCTCTCGTCCTGAACTGGTACCTGCCAAGTCACATTGCAATCGTCTGTCAATTCCACTCTGCAGACAGGATTATTTGGTTTATCCTTGCCAGCCTGAAATTGTTCCAACACCCCTAGTATTGTTTAACGGTACATGAATAGCGTCGATTCTCTTACAGGTTTTCTGAATCGCTTCGGCTGTTTTCATACAGCGATGCGCTTGGCGGCCGATGCGACAGTCAATCACCAGACATTCGCCGTGATCTGGCTCGATCTTGACCGCTTCAAGCAGATCAATGAGTCGTTCGGTCATCTGATCGGCGATGAAGTGATTGAAAACATTGCCGCACGCTTCCGCCCGTGCGTATTTGGTCGCGCCGAGATTTCCCGTGTCGGCGGGGATGAATTCGTACTGTTGGCACCCGGATTCAACCGCGAGCAAGCATTCCAGTTTTCCGCCGAACTGGCAGACATCGTGCAGGAACCCCTCAGTATCGGCAGTCTGACGCTGCGACCGACCGCCAGTATCGGTGTCGCGGTCCATGAACCGAATGAAGATCCGCTTACGCTGCTTGAGCGCGCCGACCACGCCATGTTCGCCGCCAAATCCAAAGGGGGGAACAACATCGTCTGTTCCGGGGACGAGCCGATCCCGGGACGTCTGGGAATCAGCCTTGCCCGTGAAGAACTATCAATCGAGAGTACCTTGCATGAAGCACTGGAGTCAGGCGGATTCTGCCTCCATTACCAACCGATCATTCGGGCCGACGGACAGGTTGAGGCAGTGGAAGCCCTTATGCGCTGCAAGCTCGAAGGGCAGACTATCTCTCCCATGAAATTCATCCCGGTCGCCGAGAAAACCGGACTCATTATCCGCCTGGGAGAATTCAGCCTGCTGCAGGGCGCGATGCACGCCCGCGCCCTGCAAGATGCGGGACACGAGACCAAGGTGGCCATCAATGTATCGCGCGCCCAATTGATCTCACCCGAATTCACGCGGGCGCTGCATGCCGCGCTGGTATGTTCGAACGTCAGCCCGCAACTGATAGAACTGGAATTGACGGAATCGCTGTTCATGGATATCTCCGACACTGTCCAGCACAACCTGAAAGAGATCATTGCCACCGGCGTGAGTCTGTCCATTGATGATTTCGGTACCGGCTATTCCTGCCTGGCCAGCCTTAAGGACATTCCGGCGGGAAAACTCAAGCTTGATCGCGCCTTTGTGACTGTCCTGCCCGATGACCGTCGCGCGCTATCAGTCGTCAAAGCAGTCACCCAGCTGGGCCATGAACTGGGCATGACCATCGTGGCCGAAGGCTGCGAGAACCAACAACAGATCGACGTCCTGCTCGAAGCCGGTGTCGATGCCATTCAGGGCTTTTTCTATGCCAAACCGATGCCGGATTCAGAACTATTGCCATGGCTGAAAGCAAGGAGTAACAACAATTGAACCTGAACACCAGCAACCCCACTGCTGTCGATCAAATGGTCGAAAAGGCGGTGCTCGACCTTGGCATTCCACCCTGCCCCGCCATCCTGAATCGATTCATGGCCGAAACACGCAAGGAGGAGCCGGACTACCACCGCCTGGCCAGCATCATCTGTTCCGACGTCAGCCTCTCCGCCAGCCTGATCAAGACCGCCAACTCGCCGTATTTCGGTGCGCGGCAACGCGTGCGTTCCGTTAATGAAGCATTGGTGATACTCGGTCTGAACATCGCCAGCCGCGCCGTGGCCGGCATCATCCTGCGCAAGTCTTTCCCCACGGTACCGAATATGGAGCGTTTCTGGGATGCGTCGTCCCGCTTCGCCCGTCTGTCGGGATGGCTTGCCCTGCAACTCCGGCCAGTCGGGCTGCCTGCCGAAGACGCCTACACTTTCGGACTGTTCCGCGACTGTGGCATCCCCGTATTGCTCAAGCGTTTGCCCAGCTACAGTTCAGTTCTGAATTCCGCCAACAATGAAGCAGAACTGGGCTTCACCCAGGTAGAGGATGCTGTCCTGCCGACCAACCATGCCATGGTGGGCTGCGTGCTGGCCCAGAGCTGGTGGTTGCCGGAAGAGATCTGTCTGGCCATACGTCATCACCACGACCGCAGTGTGCTGGCGACCACCACCTCTCCACCGCCTTTGCTCAGCCGCAAACTCATTGCCGTCACCCAGCTTGCGGAACATCTCGTGCAGCAGCAACTCGGCCTCAGCCTCACCCGGGAATGGGGCAAGCTGGGCGAAACCTGTCTGAACCTGCTGGATCTGGAAGCATCACAGCTGGAAGCATTGGCGCTCGAAGCTGCTCCGGTCATCGCGGCCGACGAGTAGGCGGTATTGGGCTTAACCCAGCCCGGTGGTACAATCCGCGCCTTTATTTTTTATGGCAAAGGCAGAGCATCATGGGTTTGAACAAAGTACCTTCCGGCAACAGTCTTCCCGACGATTTCAACGTCATCATCGAAATCCCGCAACACGGCGAGCCGGTCAAGTATGAAGTCGACAAGGACTCCGGCGCGATCTTCGTCGACCGCTTCATGAACACCGCGATGCACTACCCCTGCAACTACGGTTACATCCCGCACACTTTGTCCGACGACGGCGATCCGGTCGATGTGCTGGTGATCACACCTGTTCCCTTGAACAGTGGCGTGGTCGTGCGCTGCCGCCCGCTGGCGGTGCTGAAGATGGAAGACGAATCCGGCTTCGATGCCAAAGTGCTGGCTGTGCCGGTGGACAAACTGTCCACCCTGTACCGCGGTCTGAAGAGCCACAGTGAATTGCCCGAGATCATCCTCAAACAGATCGAGCATTTCTTCGCCCACTATAAGGATCTGGAACCCAACAAGTGGGTCAAGATCGGCGGCTGGGAAGGCATCGAAGAAGCGCGCAAAGAGATCATGGAAGGCGTTGATAACTACAACAACGCCAAAGTCAAACCCGAGTTCTGATCAGGAGTACAGAGATGACTGCACGCATCATTGACGGCAAGGCAATCGCGCAGGAAGTGCGCGCCGAATGGAAGGTGCGCGCCGACGCATTGAAGGCGCGCGGCATCACTCCCGGCCTGGCGGTCATCATCGTCGGAGAAGACCCCGCTTCCAAGGTATATGTCGCCAACAAGGTGAAAGCCTGTGCCGAACTGGGACTGCATTCCGAACACATCGCCCTGCCCGCCGATACCAGCGAAGCCGTATTGCTGGCACAGATCGATGCACTGAACAAAGACCCCAAGATCCACGGTCTGCTGGTGCAATTGCCGGTACCCAAGCACATCGACAGCGACAAGGTGCTGAACGCGATCAATCCAGAAAAGGATGTGGACGGTTTCCATCCGCTCAACGTGGGTGCGCTGGCTACCGGCAACATGCGCTTTGCACCCTGCACGCCTTACGGCTCGCTGGTGCTGCTGCAGAAGAGCGGCGTCACTATCGAAGGCAAACATGCCGTGGTGGTGGGTCGCAGCAACATCGTGGGCAAGCCGATGGCGCTGTTGCTGTTGCAGCACAATGCCACGGTCACCATCTGCACTTCCAAAACGCAGGACCTCGCCAAGTTCACGCGCGATGCGGACATTCTGGTGGTCGCCACCGGCCGCCCGAAGATGATCACCGGCGACATGATCAAACCGGGCGCTGCCGTGATCGATGTGGGCATCAATCGCATGGAGGATGGCAAGTTGTGCGGTGATGTGGATTTCGAGTCCGCCAAGGAAGTGGCCGGGTGCATCACGCCGGTACCCGGCGGTGTGGGGCCGATGACCATCACCATGCTGGTGGCGAACACGGTTCAGTCTGCGGAACGCACTGCCGGATAAGACCGCTACAGAAAGCCATTCAGGAGACCGGACGTTGCAGAAACGTCCGGTCTTTTTTTACAGGCCGAAAGTCTGTTTGAACTCAGCCAGCGGCAAGGGTTTGCTGAACAGGTAGCCCTGATACAGCTTGCATCCGTTCCACTCCAGGAAATCTCGCTGCGCCTGCGTTTCCACGCCCTCCGCGATCACTTCCATACCCAGATTGTTCGCCATGCCGATGATGGTCTGGATGATGGCGGCATCGGACGACTTGGTGCCGATGTGCTGCACGAAGGACTGGTCGATCTTGAGCTGGTCCAGCGGCAACTGTGTCAAATAAGCCAACGAGGAATATCCCGTCCCGAAATCGTCCATGGAAAAACTGATGCCGAGCTCTTTCAGGGAAAGCATCTTGGCAATACTGTCGCGAATGTCATCCAGCAGAATACTCTCGGTCAATTCCAGCTTGAGGCGGCTCGGATCAATGGCTGTCTTGTCCAATATCTCGTGCATCTGCCGCACAAAATCCGCCTGACGGAATTGCCGTGCACTGACGTTCACGGCCAGTTTCAATTCCCGTGTCGCATCATCCTGCGACCAGATGCTGATCTGCCGACATGCCGTCTCCAGCACCCACCTGCCGATTGGCAGAATCAACCCATTCTCCTCGGCCAGCGGGATGAACTGCAGCGGCGGGATCAGGCCGCGCTCGGGATGTATCCAGCGCAGCAGCACCTCGGCACCGATCACGTGCCCGAGCTGGTCGACCTGCGGCTGGTAATACAGTTCGAATTCATGCAGACGCAATGCTTCTCGCAGGCCGACTTCGGTCTGCGCGCGCGATTCAAGCTCCTGCTGCATGACGGGATCGAAGAAACGCAGGGTGTTACGGCCCGATTTTTTTGCTTCATACATGGCGGTATCCGCCTGTTTGAGCAATTCATCCAGCGTGTCTTTGTAATTGATGAACAGCGTGATCCCCATGCTGGAAGAACTGTGGAATTCAGCGCCTTCAAGCTGATAGGGCTGACTGATCGATTGCAATACTTTTTCGCCCACCGCACGCGCCTGCACGGCGGCATGGGCGCTGTCTTCACTCAATCCCTCCAGCAGCAGCACGAACTCATCGCCGCCGAAACGCGACACGGTGTCGCCCTCGCGCACACAGGCTTGCAAGCGCCGCGAGACCTCGATCAACAACAGGTCGCCGATGCCGTGGCCTTTGGTATCGTTCAGCGTTTTGAAATTGTCCAGATCGATGAACATGAGCGCGCCACCCGTATGATTGCGCGCACCGGCTGCGATACCCTGGCGTAAACGATCCAGCAGCAAACGACGATTGGGCAACTGGCTGAGCGGATCATAGAACGCCAGATGATGGATCTCGTTCTCGGCCTTCTTGCGCTCGGTAAAGTCCACATAGGCACCGACGTAGTTCGTCACCTTGCCATCCTTGTCCACCACGGCCGTGATACTCAGCCAGGCGGGGAATATCTCGCCGTTCTTGCGGCGATCCCATATCTCGCCCTGCCAGCTGCGGTCGCGTTGCAAGCTGGTCCACATCCGCTCGTAAAATACCCCGCTCTGACGGTCAGATCTCAGGATGGCGGGACTCTTGCCTATGACCTCCTCGGCCGCATAACCGGTCAGATCGGTGAATGCCTGATTGATCTGGATGATATGCGCTTGCGCATCGGTGACCATCATCCCTTCTTCGGCCTCAAAGGCCGTCGCTGCGATACGCAATGCCGCCTCGCGCTCTTCCAGCTCCGTCATCATGCGATTGAAAGCATGGGCCATGCGCGCGATGTCGCGCGGACCGTCTGGCTTTGCCCTTACGCCGATCTCCCCGCGCTGCGCGCGCGCCATGCTCTCGGACAAATGATCCAGCGGGCGCGACAGGTTGCGCGTCAGTTTGCCAATAAGGAACATAAACAGCAGCGCGAACGAGAATGAGGTCAGCAGATTGGTGATGAAGATATTGGAGGTCGTCTGACCAAGCGGAGCTTTGCTCATCACCACCGAGACATATCCCAGCAACTCCGGCTTGCTCGCATCGCCGAAAGGAGACGCTTCCGCCGGTTGCGAAAACACCGGCGCGGAGAAGTGCCAGGCCTTGCTGCTTTCCGAATTGAGCATCGAATCGGCGTGCAATCCGCCCGATTCCTGCTGCTGCATGAACTGCACCAGATCGTTATCGCCTTGCGCAAGCAATAGATCTCCGTTGGCATGCCTGATTTCCATGCCGATCACACCCGGGAAAGCCATGGTGGCGTGCATCACCTCGGTAGCATTGTCCGCAGAAGAATAGATGAGTGCCAAGGTGCTTTGCCGCGCCAGATTATCCGTGATGCGCCGCCCTTGCGAGATCAGGTCCTCGCGCACCCGCTCGTTCACCTGCCAGGAACCCGCCACCGAGGCGCACAACGCCAGAAACAGTATCCCCAGCGTGATGGTGATGCCCATCTGCCGTTTGAAAGAAAATCGCTGAAAGAAGGCGCTGAAGTGTTGTCTCATATCAACGCGCCTTACTGCTCCGGAAAAGCCATATCGAAACTCTGCAAGCGGCTGGTATTGACCCCCAGGTGACGGGCGGTACGCAGGTTGATCGCCATCAACACTTCACGCAGTGGCATCATTCCGAAGCCACTGCCGCCGGTCGCCATCAGGCTCAATGCCGAACCGGCCAGGCTGCGCCCCAGATCAACGTTGTCCGGATAGAGCGAGAACAACACACCGCGTCGCACATGACTGAAGCTGCTGGAGAACATCGTCAGATTGCGCCCCCATGACTCCTGCAGCAGCATGGGCATCACCGTACTGTCTTCAACGGTGGTCGAATCCTGCGGCAGCCACAGCGCGTCTTTTTCGACATCCGCTTTGGCCAATATCTCCTGATAGGCGCGCATGGCGCCGCGCAGATCCTCAGCCTGATAGGTCACCAGCTCCAGACCCTGCTGGCGCGCGGCATCCTTGGCCAGACGGATCAGCCATTCGTTCTGCCGGGGATCGTATACGGTGAATATGCGCCGCGCTTTGGGCATCATGCTCTTCAAGCGGGAGAACAGCAGCGCCGGATCGGGCGAGAGGCTGTTCACCTGCGCGGACTGAACTTCTTCTTCGGAGGCGGACAATACGCCGCCGATCACCAGACCAAGATCGCTCTCCAGAGAGCGGGCGACCCGCATGCCCTGTCGTCCGAGTGCGATGACGACCTTGGTGTCCTGACGGCGCAAGGCAATTTTCAATTGACCGACGTCCACATCTTTGCCGACCGCAAAATTGCTGACCCGGCCTTTGGCCTTTTCTTCAATGCCGTCGATGATCTGCGTGAATACGCTGCGGTACGGCTCGCCGATCTCGGGATAGATCACCGCGATGCCCCCCGCCCCGCCGGCATCGGCCAGCTTGTTGGCGACCTTGCGCTGTACGGCGACATTCACCAGCCCCGCAACCCGAACCGGGACGATCAACACTTCCTGGAAATCATCGAGACGTTCGATATCGAACAGCGATTCACCGATCCACACCGGCTGATCTCGGAATATTTCGTGGGAGTCTTTTGTACTGGCCTGCACGGAAACCGAGAGGCTCGCGAAGAGCGCAAGCAGCAAAAAACTGATGCCCATGCCAGGCATGAAGCTTGATTTTCGGCCTAATCGGTTAGTGGAATGGGACATAGTCACGATGGTGCGAAGTGTGGTTCAAAGACCCCAACAGCACAAGTGAAAATTCCATCCAAAGTTGCTCTGAAAACCTTGCATATTCCCTCTCCAGGAAGCGAGTGACAGCGCCCGTTGTGATTCTGGTTAGAACCCACCTCCCAAAAATCATCTGAATTTATTTGCCTGTCTTTTTGACATCCATCGGCTTGCGACTGATATTAACAGGCTTTACACTTCCCATACGGTTGACATGGTTATTTACCCCCGCCAGTCATCCACAAAAACAACAACAACGGCTAGCTGAATCTGCCTTCAGGAGGAAAAACAGGATGAACCGATCTGCTTCAATAAGCCCTCCTTTGGATCAAACAAATCACATCCCGGCTCAGCCAATAGAGATCGCCGATCTGCTCGTTGCCTACCTTGAGCAGATCGGCGTCGAATATGTGTTCGGCATCCCGGGCGGCGCTATAGAGCCACTGTACAACGCGCTGGCCAGAAGCGAGCGCAAAGGAGGAATACGCCACATCCTGGCAAGACACGAATCCGGCGCAGCTTTCATGGCGGACGGCTATGCACGCGAAACAGGCAAGGTCGGTGTGTGCTGCTCCACTTCCGGGCCCGGTGCCACCAACCTCATCACCGGCGTCGCTTGTGCCTACGAAAACGATATCCCCATGCTGGTCATCACCGGACAGCCCGCCATGCCGTCCTTTGGAAAAAATCCCCTGCAGGATTCAAGTTGCACCGGCATCAACACCTTAAGCATGTTCCGACATTGCACCCGCTACAACTCGCTGGTCTCGCATCCAAAACAACTGGAAGTGAAATTAATCTCAGCCTTGCAAAGTGCCGTTCGCGCCCCGAGAGGGCCATCCCATCTCACATTTCCGGTAGATGTCTTCAGGAGCGCCAGTCCTGTTTCGGCCCCTTCCTACGATCTGCGCAGCCTGCTGGCCCCCTCCTCTCTGGTGGATGACCACTCCATAGGCACCCTGCAAGAGGCGATGGAACAAGCCAAACATGTTGTGATTCTGGTCGGTGGCAGCTGCGGTGAAGCGATAGGTCCGATATTGCAGTTCGCTGCCATGAAAGGTGCGGAATTCGTCACCACGCCTGACGGAAAGGGGCTGGTCAATCCCAGACATCCACTGTTCAGAGGCGTGTTCGGCTTCGGCGGCCATGCTTCAGCTGTGGCGGCTTTGCGTGCGCCATCGGTAGATCTGGTTCTGGCCATCGGCACCAGCATGGGCGAATGGAATAGCGGCGGTTGGTGCGAAAGTGTACTGAACGATAAACTGGTCCACATCGACGAGTCGGAGGAGCATCTCTCGCACACGCCAATGGCGCGATTGCATGTGCGGGGACGTATCTTGTCTATCTTCAATCGCATCGTTGAACAACTGCAAGCCAAACAAAACAATGCCAAGTTCGAACGGCAGCGTGCATCGCGCAATACAGCAAATAGTCCGTGGAACCCCTTGCACATGCTGGACGAACCTGACAAATACGATGGTTGCGCAACTCTTTTCAACCCGCAAAGATTGATGCGAGAGCTCGGCACCCGCTTCCCGCCCTCCACCCGCTTTCTGGCCGACACCGGGAACAGCACCGCTTGGTCGGTCCATTATCTTCACCATCACTCCGACCAGCGTTTCACCGAACGCCGACTGAGCGGAAATAGCCGTAAGGCCATTGAGGGACAGCGCCGTACACAAGGGGGGCTGGCTGCGCGTAACCATGAATTTCGCCTCGATGGGCTGGGCTATCGGCTGCGCCATCGGCACCGCCAAAGGCAACCCGAACGTACCGGTGGTATGCATCACCGGGGATGGCAGCATGCTGATGAACGGCCAGGAACTCTCTGTTGCAGTCGCCGAAGAATTGAATGTCATCTTCGTGGTACTCAACGACCAGTCACTAGGTATGGTCAAACACGGCCAGCGACTGGCCGGCGCCGAAGCTATCGGCTGCACACTCCCGCCCACTGACTTTGCCATGCTGGCACGTGCGCTGGGCGCACAAGGCATCACTCTCCGCACCCCGGAAGAGATGGACGCTCTGGACATCAACGCCTTATGTACTCGCAAAGGGCCGACCCTGCTCGATGTGCATATCGATCCGGACGCGGTGCCGCCGATGAATGTGCGCATGCGTGTGCTGTCCAATGCGCTTTAATCAAGGAACCCTATGAGCGAACAAATCAAACCCCACTCTATCCAAACCCGCATCTGGCGCGAAGAGCCGGAATCCAACAATCCATTCGCCGCGCGCGCAGCTTTCTGCCATGGCTACGACGTATACGGCGAGATGCTGGGTAACGCGCGCTGGGTCGAGATGTTATATCTGCTATTTCGCCACGAAGCCCCCTCGACACCACAGGCGGACATGCTGGAAGCTTTGGCCGTCGCCTTGGCCAACCCAGGCCCCCGTGATGCCTCTGTGCATGCGGCGATGTGTGGCGGTGTCTGCGGCTCCACCGCAGCATCGTCACTCATGGCTGCCTTGGCCGTCGGTGCCGGTCAATATGCAGGTGGCCATGAAGTATTTCTCGCGATGGAAGCTTGGGCTGTCTGTGGTACTGATCTCGAAGCTTGGCGTCGACATATTTCACAAAACAACCATACATCCGGCAGCATCTGGCCCGAATCCGAACACGCCCCCGGTTTCGATCCACATGGCGTCTGCACAGCCACCCCAGTGAAACAAACGCTGGACTGTCTGGCGGGTTTCAACTGTGGAAAACATCTGAGCTGGCTGCAACAGAACTTGTCCGCCATGGAAGCCATGGCAGCTTGTCCACTCGCACTTTCCGGCGCAGCAGCCGCTGCGTTATTCGATATGGGATTCACACCAGACCAAGGCGAGATGCTGCATCTGCTGCTGCGTCTTCCCGGCGCAGCAGCGCATGCGTTGGAGCAACGCCCGCTCGGTTATAAGAAATTCCCCTTCGGCAGCGTGGAGCTGGTAGGCGAAACAGCACAGGAGAACGTATGAGTACATGCAAAGGACCGGACTTGTTGCAGGAGCATGTCGGCGTACTGAAAAGTCGCATGGGGACTTTCTATCCCGGTAGTCATGTGATCTTTCGCGGTCACGATCTGCACGCTGAGCTGAACGACATGGACTGGGTTGAGCTGTATGTGTTCGGCATTACCAACCGCCGTTTCAGCAAGGAACAGTTGAAACTAATGCACGCTATATGGACTTACACCAGTTATCCCGATGTCCGCTTATGGAATAACCGTGTGGCGGCATTGGCGGGCAGTTCAAGAAGTACGGGCAATCTGGGCGTGGCTGCAGCCTTGGCTGTATCGGAGGCGTCCATCTATGGACGCGGTATCGACATGCGTGCGATCAGCTTTTTGATTCGCACTCGCCGACAAATCGCAGACGGCATCGAACTGACAGATTGTATTAAGCAGGAACTGGAAACTCACCGCAGCATTGCCGGTTACGGACGTCCCCTGATTAACGGCGACGAGCGAAACCCGCACATTTTGGCCCTGGCACACCGCTTGGGCATGGATCAAGGCCCTTATCTGCGTTTAGCCATGTCGATTGAGCACACTCTCTTTACAGGCCGCTGGCGCATGAAAATGAACTATGCCGGAGTAGTTGCTGCTTTGGTTGCGGATATAGGACTGTCTCCCCGAGAGTATTATCTGTTCCTGTTTCCCGCCTTTCTGGCAGGGATGCAACCCGGCTTCATCGAAGCCGCTGATCGACCGGAAGGTACTTTGTATCCGATTCCTTGTGCAGATGTTCAGTATCAAGGAGAATCACACAGACCTTGGAAAACCCGAGAAAAATAATGATTGCCATGCAACTAATAATATCGGCGACTTGAAACACTGGGAGGATACCGTATGCCAGCTTTGAATCGCCAACCGATCTGGATACTATTGGCAGCCATTTGGTTCACTTCCGCAACGGCAGAGACGTTCGAGGAAGAAGATCTGGCGCTGGCTTATGGTGATAAATCCACCATCAGCATCGCCACGGGAAACCAGCAGCCGATCACCCTTGCCCCTGCGGTCTCATCCGTGATCACCGCTGGCGATATCAAGGCCATGGGCGTCACCGATCTCGACCAAGCATTGGAAAGCGTGCCGGGCCTGCACGTCTCCATGGTGCATGTCGCCATGAACCCTATCTACAGTTTCCGCGGCATACACACTCGCTATAACCCGCAGGTCCTGATGCTGGTGAACGGCATCCCGATCACCAACGTGTTCTGGGGTGACCGCAGTCAACTCTGGGGCGGCATGCCACTGGAGAACGTGGCGCGCATCGAAGTGATCCGCGGCCCCGGTTCGGCTCTGTACGGGGCCGATGCCTTTTCCGGCGTGATCAATGTCATTACCAAGACTGCGACAGAAGTCAAAGGCACGGAAGTTGGTATGCGTGCCGGCAGCTTCAATTCTCGCGACGCATGGCTACAAAAAGGCGGAAAGATCGGTGCCTTCGATTCGGCGTTCTATCTACGCGCAGGGAATACCGATGGGCAGCAAGGAATTGTCGAGCGGGATGCTTTGAATGCCAGCGGCCCGCTCAGCGCAAGCAACAAAGCCTTCGATGCGCGTGCCGACTTGTCAAAAGACGCATGGAGAATCAGCGCCGGTTACCAAGACAGAGAACTTGGCGTTGGTGCCGGCTTGGCTGGCAGTCTGGATCCGGTTTCACGCGGCCACTCTTCCAGGCTGTATCTGGACCTGAATTATGAACAAGCCAATTGGGCTCCCGACTGGGATGTGTCCGCAGTGCTCGGGTATTACAACAACAAAGAAAATGGGAACC
>WOYI011159391.1_pt1 | contig 12592 bp, 9 predicted proteins | sample 6423411 | NCBI WGS metagenome assembly WOYI01 (sample SAMN13441803, study PRJNA592873) | oil field metagenome | biome: oil field; feature: oil-well bore; material: oil-contaminated soil; isolation source: oil-contaminated soil from oil-well borehole | place: Germany: Wietze | collected 2016-10-18 ... | reverse complement strand
CACCGCTACCGCCGGTGAGAAAATCGGCCCCGTTGGGGAATTTCGCAAGAGGCTCAGGAAAAACCGGCAATTTCGCTTCTAAACCCTCACCTTCTCCCAAGGGGGAAATACCCGTGAGGCGATCGATCGTGGCGCAGTCACGCGCGTGCCCAGAGCAGGCGCGCACTCCCAGCCGTTCGCGCTGAGCGGCGTTCCCCGGCGAAGTCGAAGCGCCGCAACCCGCCGCGTGCTGCGTGGCCGGGGTAGTCATGCCCGCCGCCAGCGCCGCCCCCAGCGCCGACACGCTGCGCGCCAGTTCCTGCTCGGCCCTTGCGGCGAATCGTCTCGTGCAGCACCACCGGCCGGGGCGGGCGCAGGTGATGCACGTCGCCGCGTTCCTCGCGCGACAAGGCGAAGCCATCGCCTTTTTCCTGCGTGGCCTGCTTCTTTTGCACAGGCATCAGTCGTCCGTGCCGACCACCTTGCCGGTATCAGGGTCGATCTGCAGCTTCACGTCCTTGCCTGCGCTGTTCTCGGCCTTGGCCTGCCACACGCCGTCCTCGAACTCCACGTCGTGCACGTTGGTATAGCCGGCACTGGCCAGCGAAGCGCGCACGTCGTCCTTGCCCAGGCGCGACACCTTCTGATCATCCGCGTAGGCCTTGCCGGTGGTCGGATCGATGCGCAGGTCCACGTGCTTGCCGTTGCCGCTTCTTGCATCGGCACGCCACATGCCATGCTTGAACTTCAGGTCGTCGATGTGGGTGTAACCCTGGTCCTGCAGGTGCGTGCGGATCTGCGCTTCGGTGAGGGTGCCATTGGCCTGGGACTGTGCCATCGCGGCGCCTGCCACGCCCAGGGCGAGGGCGAGGGCGGCGGAAAGAGCGATCGTTTTCATCGTGGGCATCTCCAGTGGGAAGGGAGCGACGAGTCTTGGCGGAGGTGCATCACTGGGTCGTGAAAATCGTGTCGTGACGGTAGGCGAGGTTCATGTACCAAATGATCACAGCATCCGGCTTTCCACGGACGACATGATCTGGGATGACATGATCGGGTAGCGGCGCCTGATCCGTGAGCAGGAGGTAGTGACGCGGCTGGCGGCGTCCCCGCCCGGCGGCCCGTATGCGGGCCCATCTCGCCGCCTTTCAGTCCGCATGTACCCCGGCCAGCCAGCTGTCCAGCGAAAAACTGCCGTGATTGCCGAGTGCCTGCTGGTGCGTCGCCAGCCAGGATTCGGCGGCGCTGCTGCCCAGTTCGCGCAGGGCTTGCAGGCGATGAAATCGTGTATCGGCGGCGGAGTGGCCGTCGCGTACGGTGAGCGTATCCGGCGGGGTGATCATGTGCAGTCGCAGGCATTTCAGGCCACGCTCGCTGCGATGCGGCCAGAGCTGCGAGCGGGTGCGCTGGCAGGCCAGCGCGAGGTCGCGCAATTCGCGCCGGAACGCGGCGGCGAACGCCATCTGCGCCGAGCGCTCGATGATGTCGCTGGCCTGCTCGGGCAGGCCGGTGTCATTCAAGGGCTGCAACAGGATGCACAGCAGGTCGTCGCAGCTGTCGGTCAGCAGCGGCTCCAGCACCGGATTGCCGGCAAAACCGCCGTCCCAGTAAGCCTCGCCGTCAATCACCACGGTAGGAAACCATTGCGGCAGGCAGGCCGACGCCAGCAGCGCGTCGTGGCTCAGCTGCGCGTTGTCGAATATCGCCGGTGCGCCATCACGCACGCGGGTGGCCGCCACGTGCAGCCGTATCGGTCCGTGACGCAGCGCATCGATGTCGAAGAAACTTGCCACCAGTGAAGCCAGCGGGTTGATCGACATCGGCCGCGCCATGCCCGGCGTCGGCCAATAGCCGCTAGTCAACCGTCCGGCGGCCGCCCACCAGTCCGGCACGGCATTGTGACGGGACAAGGCCAGCCAGAACGCGTCCAGCGACTCGCGGGCGCCGTCCGCGCCTCCGCGTGCCCAGCCTTGCGCGAATGCGGCGGCATTCATCGCGCCGCTGCTGGTGCCGCTGATCGCCTCGATCTTCAGCCCCGGCACCTGCAGCAGCCGCTTCAGTGCGCCCCAGGTGAATGCGCCGTGCGCACCGCCGCCCTGGAGCGCCAGCTTGATCGGGGGCGGGACGGGATCGATGTGCTGCATCATCCAATCTCGACATAGGTGACGACGAGGGTCAAGTACGGATCAGGCAATGCCTGCGCTCTTCGGTCGCAGCAGGGCGGGTGTGCCACCTCGATCCGGCCTCCTAAGCAGCCTGTCGGACTTTGGCCGGCCGGTCTGCACATCCGCCTGTGCGGTCCCTGTTTCCGTCGCTTCTTGACCCATGGAACCACCATGGGCCGGCGAAGCGCCGAAAATCGGTCCTCGCACCGCCAAATGCTCGCCTCGACCAGCAAAGCCCGACAGGCTGCTAGCCGACTTGTATTCATGGATGGCTCCATTGGGGGTGGAGTGACCATTTTCTGCAGATCTGCACGATACCGAGTGCCAGCCTGCGACAGCAAACAGACAAAATCGGACATGGGTGTACGGGCAAGGCCGCGGGGCGCATGCGTCGGGGCAGCGGTTGATGCGCGGTATTGCCTCGCGATCGAGCCGCTGCAGAAGGACGCGCTGTCGCGCCCGACTATCGCTGGGCGGCGACCGGCGCTGACGCAGCACCGTGCACCGGTTCCGCCGGCTCGCCGGGTTCCGCAGTGGCGGCAGGCAGCGGTTCGCCGGCGGCGTTGATGATCGTGCGCAGCTCCTCGCCGTCCAGCGTTTCGCACTGCAGGAGGCGGACGGCGGCCTGTTCCAGCCCCGGGCGGTAGCGGCGCAGCACATCGAGCGCGGTGAGCAGGGCCTGGTCCAGCAGATGCTTGACGGCCAGGTCGATGGCGGCGGCGGTGACTTCGGCGTACTGGCGCGGGCGCCAGGTGTCCAGCGGCACACCGAGCACCGAGGATGCGTCCGCTTCGTAGCTCACGGTGCCCAGCTCGGCGACCATGCCGAACCGGGTGACCATGCTGCGCGCGATGTCGGTGGCCTTGACCAGGTCGTCCGCCGCGCCGGTGGATACGTCGCCGAACTCCAGCATTTCCGCGGCGCGGCCGCCGAGCAGCACGGCCATGCGCTGCTGCAGCTCCGGCCGGCCCATCAGGAAGCGGTCCTCGGTGGGGCGCTGGATGGTGTAGCCCAGCGCGCCGATGCCGCGCGGCACGATGGAGATCTTCTGCACGCGGGTCTCCTGCGACAGCGCGATCGCCACCAGCGCGTGGCCCACCTCGTGGTACGCCACCACCTTGCGCTCCCTGGGGGTGAGCACGCGACTGCGTTTTTCCAGGCCGGCGACGATGCGCTCCAGCGCGTTCACCAGGTCGTCGGCGGTGACTGCATCGGCGCCGCGCCGGGTGGCGAGCAAGGCCGCCTCATTCGCCAGGTTGGCGAGGTCGGCGCCGCTGAAACCGGTGGTAAGCGCGGCGACCTGCTCCATGTCCACGTCGGGGCCGAGCACGAGCTTGTGCAGATGCACCTTGAGGATGGCCAGGCGTGCACTCTTGTCCGGCCGGTCGACCAGGATCTGCCGGTCGAAACGGCCGGAGCGCAGCAGGGCGGGATCGAGGATCTCCGGGCGGTTGGTGGCCGCCAGCAGCACCACGCCGCTGCTGGGGTCGAAGCCATCCAGCTCTTTGAGCAGCTGGTTGAGCGTCTGCTCCTTCTCGTCGTGTCCGCCGCCGGGGAGTGACGCGCCGCGGGCGCGTCCCACCGCGTCCAGCTCGTCGATGAAGATGATGCACGGCGCACTGGCCCGCGCCTGCTCGAACAGGTCGCGCACGCGCGCCGCGCCCACGCCGACGAACATCTCGACGAATTCCGAGCCGCTGATGGAGAAGAACGGCACCCCGGCCTCGCCGGCCACCGCGCGCGCCAGCAGGGTCTTGCCGGTACCCGGCGGTCCCACCAGCAGGATGCCCTTGGGCATGTGCGCGCCCAGCCGGCCGTAGCTCTTGGGCTCGCGCAGGAAGCGGATCACCTCCTGCAGTTCCTCCTTGGCCTCGTCCACGCCCGCCACGTCGGCGAAGGTGGTGCGGATGTCGCGCTCCACGTACACCTTGGCCTTGCTCTTGCCGATCGAGGTGAGCCCGGCCGCGCCGGCGCCGCCGGCCATGCGCCGCAGCACCAGCAGCCACACGCCGATGAACAGCAGGGTGGGCAACATCCATCCGAGCAGGCGCATGAACAGCCCCGGGCCGGGTGCGCCGCTGAACTCGACCTTGGCTGCGGCCAGCGCATCGGCCAGCTCAGGCGCCACCGGCACGGTGGTGAAGCGCCGCGGTTTGCCATCCGCGCCGGTGGCCTTGTAGGTGCCGGTGATCTCGTTGTCGCCCACGTGCACGCTCTGGATCTCGCCCGCCTGCAGCGCCGTGCGGAACTGGCTGTAGGGAATGGACTCCACGCTGCCCTGTTGCGTGCGGATGGCCAGCTGGAACGCCAGCAGAAGCAGCAGCGGCGGCAGCCAGTAGCGCAGGACATTCTGGAGGTTGGGCTTCATGGGCGGCCATGCCCTCCCACAGCGAGATCGGCACCCATGAAAACCGTTGTGGCCGGACAGCGTGTTGATGTCGGTCAATCGATGCGGATGTACCCGCTCATTGGGTGGGGCCGCGGTGCGCTGTGCGGCGGGAGGAGCTGGTGATGGCACACCACGGCCGATGCCCCCGGTTCCGGGGGCGTACGGCCCGGTGTCGCTCGCCGCGTCGATGGGCATCGAGGTTCCCGGCGACGGCCCGGCCTGGCCGCCTGTCGGACTTTGCTCGGCCGGGCTGCGAAGCCGCCTGTGCGGTCCCTGTTTCCGCCGCTTCGCCAGCCCATGGAACCACCATGGGCCGGCAAAGCGCCGAAAATCGGTCCTCGCACCGCCGAATTCTCGCCTCGACCGCCAAAGCCCGACAGGCTGCTAGTGTGGGTGCCGATGGCGATCGGCCAGCCGGGAACGGGTGCCGCGATGAAGATTCCAAGACAGGGTTGCCACGGGCGATGGGTCGCTCCGCAGCCATGCTGACGCCGTCCGACAAGCGGGCGACAGCCGTGTCGACGGCGGCCGAGCCGAGCATGGCGACGGTGCTGGGTGCCGCTGACGGAGGCGGACGCTGGCGTCGGCGCTGGCGCTGGTTGCTGGTGCTGGCAGGCCTGCTGGTGCTGGCGGGCGGGGGCTACGTGCTTGTCCTTCGCGGCAGTGCTGCCGCGCAGCCACGCTACCAGACCGCCGAGGTCACGCGCGGCGACCTGGTGGTGACGGTGGCGGCTACCGGTAATTTGCAGCCGACCAACCAAGTGGATGTGGGCAGCGAGCTGTCCGGCATCATGGAAGCGGTGTGGGTGGACGTGAACGATACGGTGAAGCGCGGCCAGGTGCTGGCGCAACTGGACGTGTCGCGCCTCGAGGACCAGATCGCCAACGCGCGCGGGGCGCTCGCCGCCGCCCGTGCGCAGGTGCGGCTGACTGCCGCCACGGTGACCGAGACGCGGCTGCAGGTGAGTCGGCTCACCCGCATGTTTGCCAGCAGCGGCGGCGCGGTGCCGGCGCAGGTGGACATCGACACCGCCGAGGCCGCGCTGCAGCGGGCACTGGCGGCGCAGGCCGGCGCGCAGGCGGCGGTGGCACAGGCGCAGGCGGCGCTGAGCACCGGCGAGACCAACCTGTCCAAGGCCTCGATCCGCTCGCCGATCGATGGCGTGGTGCTGATGCGTTCGATCGAGCCGGGCCAGACCGTGGCCGCCTCGCTGCAGGCGCCGGTGCTGTTCACGCTGGCCGAAGACCTGTCCAAGATGGAGCTGCAGGTGGACGTGGACGAGGCCGACGTGGGCCTGGTGCGCAACGGCCAGCGCGCCACCTTTACCGTGGATGCCTATGCGGGGCGCGAGTATCCGGCGCAGGTGCGGCGCGTGGGTTTCGGCTCGCAGACCAAGGATGGTGTGGTGTCTTACCTCACCGTGCTCACGGTGAACAACGACGACCTCAGCCTGCGCCCGGGCATGACCGCCACCGCGGCCATCGTGGTGAGTGAGCACCGGCAGGTGCTGCTGGTGCCGAGCGCGGCGCTGCGTTTTGCCCCGGTCTACGCAAACGCTGCGCCGTCGTCCGGTGGGCTGATGAGCAAGCTGATGCCGCGGCCGCCGCGCGGCGCCAGCCGCCCCGCCGCCGGCGGCAATGGCAAGGCGCGGCAGGTGTGGGTACTGCGCGATGGACAACCGGTGGCGGTGCCGGTGACGCTCGGCGCCAGCAACGGCCAGCTCAGTGAAGTGGCCAGCGACATGCTGCAGCCGGGGATGCGGGTGATCACCGAAAGCCTCGGCGGTGCGCCATGAGTGCGACCGCGGGTGCCGCGCCGCCGCTGATCGAACTGATCGGCGTCACCAAGACCTACGGCCAGGGCGCGGTGGCGGTGCAGGCCCTGCGCGGCATCGACCTGGTGGTGGAGGAGGGCGAGTTCGTGGCGATCATGGGGCCGAGCGGCTCGGGCAAGTCCACCGCGATGAACATCCTCGGCTGCCTCGACGTGCCGAGCACGGGCAGTTACCGCTTCCGCGGCACGGCGGTGGAGTCGCTCACGCGCAACCAGCGGGCGCTGCTGCGGCGGCATTACCTGGGCTTCGTGTTCCAGGGCTACAACCTGCTGGGACGCACCTCGGCGCTGGAAAACGTGGAGCTGCCGCTGCTGTATCGCGGCGAGCCGCCGGCCGCGCGCCACGCGGCGGCGCGTGAGGCGCTGGCCGCGGTGGGGCTGACCGGCTGGGAACATCACGCGCCGGCGGCGCTGTCCGGCGGCCAGCAGCAGCGCGCGGCGATCGCCCGCGCCATCGTCACGCACCCATCGGTGCTGCTGGCCGACGAACCCACCGGCAACCTCGACACGCTGCGCAGCCGCGAGATCATGGACCTGATCGTGGCGCTCAACCGCGACCGCGGCATCACCGTGCTGATGGTGACCCACGAGCCGGACATGGCGGCCTATGCGCGGCGCGTGCTGCGCTTCGTCGACGGACGGGTGGAGAGCGACACGCGCCAAGCGGTGGCCGCCTGATGTTCTGGAACGCGCTGCTGCTGGCGCTCAGGGAGATCCGCCGCAATCTCACGCGGAGCTTCCTCACCGCGCTCGGTATCCTGATCGGCGTGGCCGCGGTGATCACCATGGTGACGCTGGGCAATGGCGCCACTGCCGCCGTGACCGCGCAGATCTCCAGCCTGGGCAGCAACCTGCTGATGGTGCGTCCGGGCCAGCGGCTGGGGCCGAGCCGCGAGACCGCGGGCGCAGCGGCGTTCCGGCTGGCCGACGCCGCCGCCATCGAAAGTCAGGTGGGCGAGCTCAGCAGCGTGGCGCCGGTGGTGTCGCGCACGGTGACGGTGGTGCACCTGGCCAGCAACTGGTCCACCAGCGTGGTGGGCACCACCAACGCGTACTTCAGTGCGGGCAGCTGGAAGCTCGCCGCCGGACGGGTGTTCCTCGACGGCGAGCTGCAGGCCGGCAAGGCGGTGTGCGTGCTCGGCGAAACCACCCGCAGCAAGCTGTTCGGCAGAGAGAACCCGGTGGGCAGCGCGGTCCGCGTCAAGCAGTTCGCCTGTGAAGTGATCGGCCTGCTGGCGGCGAAGGGGCAGTCGTCGATGGGGCGCGACCAGGACGACGTGATCGTGATGCCGCTGCGCACCGTGCAGCGTCGTCTCGCCGGCAACCAGGACGTGGGCATGTTGCTGGTGTCGGTGCAGCAGGGTGCCTCCACCGCGCGCGCCAAGCAGCGCATCGAGGCGCTGCTGCGCGAACGCCGGCATATCGCGCTGGGCCAGGAGGACGATTTCAACGTGCTCGACACACGCGAGATCGCCGACATGCTCTCCAGCACCACCCGCGTGCTCACCCTGCTGCTGGGCGCGGTGGCGGTGGTGAGCCTGCTGGTGGGCGGCGTGGGGATCATGAACATCATGCTGGTGTCGGTGACCGAGCGCACCCGCGAGATCGGCATCCGTCTCGCCGTGGGCGCGCTGGAGCGCGAGGTGTTGCTGCAGTTCCTGATCGAGGCGGTGGTGCTGTCGTCCATCGGCGGCCTGCTCGGCGTGCTGCTGGCGACGGTGGGCTCGATCGTGCTGGCGCGCGTGCTCGAGGTGCCGTACCTGTTCGGCCTGCCGATCAACCTGCTGGCATTCGCGTTCTCGGCGTTGATCGGCGTGGTGTTCGGCTATTTCCCGGCGCGGCGCGCGGCACGGCTGGACCCGATCGAGGCGCTGCGGCACGAGTGAGTTTCCTTGGCGACGGGTGCCGAAGGGCGTTGTGGCATGGATACTGGCGCCACACTCCACTCAACGGCGCAGGCACCCATGGGCAAGACCCGACTCGAGGCATTCAGCGATGGCGTGCTCGCCATCATCATCACCATCATGGTGCTGGAGATGAAGGTGCCGCACGGCGAGACGATGGCGGCGCTGTGGCCGCTGCTGCCGGTGTTCCTGAGCTACGTGCTGAGCTTCGTCTACGTCGGCATCTACTGGAACAACCACCACCATATGCTGCACTTGGCGCGCGGAGTGCATGGCGGCATCCTGTGGGCGAACCTGCACCTGCTGTTCTGGCTGTCGCTGCTGCCGTTCGCCACCGGCTGGATGGGCGAGAACCACTTCGCGCAGGGGCCGTCAGCGCTGTACGGTGTGGTGCTGCTGATGGCGGCGGTGGCGTACTGGCTGCTGCAGCGGGCGATCATCCGCTCGCAAGGCGTCGACTCGCCGCTGGCGCGCGCAGTGGGCGGCGATTGGAAAGGCAAGCTGTCGCCGGTGATCTACGCCGCGGGGATCGTGGCGTCGCTCGGGGCGGCATGGCTGTCGCAGCTGTTCTACGCGCTGGCGGCGCTGCTGTGGCTGGTACCGGACCGGCGCATCGAGCGGGTGCTGGCGGGGCGGGAGTCGTGAGGCGGGGCATGGCCGGCTCGGGCATTCCTTCTGCCGTCGGCAGAAGGTGGCGCGCGGCTTTCTCATCCGGAGCCGTGCGACGCATCGCCTGATGCGGGTCAGTACGCATGTCCGCGAAGCATTTCAGAATCTCCCTCAGGCCGCCGCGTACCGCGCGGCGGCCCCTTGCACTCACTCAAGGAGAGCCGTCGTGTCGAGCAAGTCATACAAGCAGATCACCCACGATCTGAATCAGTCGATCGCCAGGATTCGCGCCGAGGCGCCGGGCACCATGGCCGGTTTTTCGGCGATGTCCAGGAGCGCCATGGAGGCCGGCGCGCTGTCGGCCATCGACAAGGAGCTGATGGCACTGGCTATTGGCGTGGCCACGCACTGCGACGGCTGCATCGGCTTCCACACCAAGGCGCTGGCCCGGCTGGGCGTGGAGCGCGCCAAGCTGATGGAGACGCTGGCGGTGGCGGTGTACATGGGCGGCGGGCCGTCGCTGATGTATGCGGCCGACGCCGTGCGCGCCTACGAGGAGTTCATGACCGCGGACTGAGAGGCTGAGGCGCAGGTGCCACTCGATGGAGTTGAACGACACCATGGTCGCCGCGATGAAGCCGAAGGTGTGTCCATCACACGCGGTTGCACGTGCCCGCCCACGCCCGTGCAAGGTGCTGTGCCGGCGGGGGGAGGCGTCGAGCCCACTGGCGTGGCATGCCCTCGCAGGGCGCCGTGGTGTGGGCGGCGAACTGGAACGACGTGAAGCGCCGAAGGCCATCGGCAGGGCGAACATCCACGCGAATGGCCAATGCGGCCGAACGAGCGCGCACACCGCGTGTCCCAGGCTGCTGGGCATGCCGTGGCAGAGCATGCCGTTGTGAAAGCCGGTACGGCAGGCACGGCGTCAACGCGCGGGTGAGCGGCGCATCCCGCGCGTGGCGCGGCCTTAGCCCGGGCGTTCCGGCACACGCGCGCTTTTCTGAGACGACCCTTTCTTCAGCTCGACCAGCACCGACGGCGTGAGCGCCACGGCGATGCAGATGGTCAACTCACCTGCCGACAGCGGGCGGGTGTGCAACAGGCGGTTGCCGATCGGCAGATAGATCGCCAGCATCTGCAGCGTCACGGTGAGGCCCAGCGCGGCCAGCATGGCGCGGTTCCTGAACAGTCCGTGGGCGAAGATCGACGCATGCTCGGCACGCACCACCATGGCCAGGCCCAGTTGGGTCAGCGCCAGCACCGTGAAGGTCATGGTCTGCCAGTGCGCGGCGTCGTATTTCAGTGCCCCGGCCTGCAGCAGCAACGTCGCGGTGGCCATCACCACGCCGACCCACACGATGTACTGCCAGCTCCCGCCGGCGAACAGGCTCTCGCCGTGGGGGCGCGGCGGCCGGCGCATGATGCCGCGTTCGGCGGGCTCGGCCGCCAGCGCCAGGCCGGGCAGGCCATCGGTCACCAGGTTGATCCACAGGATGTGGATCGGCAGCAGCGGGATGGGGAGGCCCAGCAGCGGGGCCAGCAGGATGACCAGGATCTCGGCGGCGTTGCAGGCAAGCACGTAGCGCACGAACTTGCGCACGTTGTCGAAGATGCGTCGCCCTTCCTCGACCGCCGCCACGATGGTGGCGAAGTTATCGTCCAGCAGCACCAGGCTCGCGGCCTCGCGCGCCACGTCGGTGCCGCCGCGGCCCATCGCCACGCCGATGTCCGCCGCCGCCAGCGCCGGTGCGTCGTTGATGCCGTCGCCGGTCATCGCCACGTAGCGTCCGGTGGAAGCAATCGCCTGCACGATGCGGATCTTCTGCGCCGGGTCCACCCGTGCGTAGATGCGCACGCTGTCGACTGCGGCAAGCAGCGCGTCGTCGGTCATCGTGGCCAGTTCGCGGCCGGTGAGCACCTGGTCGCCTGCCGCGAACATGCCGAGCTGCCGTGCGATGGCCGCGGCAGTCGACGGGTGGTCGCCGGTGATCATGACCACCCGGATGCCGGCCGTGGCGCAGGTTTCCACCGCCGTACGCGCCTCCGGCCGCGGCGGGTCGAGCAGTCCCACCAGGCCGAGCAGGTCCAGCTCCCGCTCGACCGTATCGGCATGCGCCTCCGGCAAGGTTTCCCAATGGCGCCGGGCCAGCGCCAGCACGCGCAGACCGTCGGCCGCCATGCGTTCGGCCAGCGCCAACGACGCCTCGCGCGCGGCGGCGTCGAGCGGTTGCCCGGCGGATGTCGCGCAGCGCGGCAACACACTTTCCGGAGCACCCTTGGTGAACGCCACGTAGCCGTGATCGGGAGCGCGGTGGATCGTGGTCATCCGCTTGCGTTCGGCGTCGAACGGCAGTTCCCGGCAGTGCGGCGTCTGCTGCTCGAGCGTGGTCTTGTGCAGGCCGGCCGCCGCGGCCGCCTGCCACAAGGCGACTTCGGTGGGATCCCCGAGGACGCTCCCGTCGGGGCCGGCGCGTGCGTCGTTGCACAGCGCCGCCGCCCGCAGCAGCGGATCGGCTGTCGCAGGCCAGCCATCCGCCACCGGCAACCGCGCCGGTGAGGCGCCGATGCTCAGCTCCACCACCTGCATGGCATTGCTGGTGAGCGTGCCGGTCTTGTCGGTGCAGATGCAGCTCACCGAGCCGAGTGTTTCCACGGCCGGCAAGCGCCGCACCAGGGCATGGCGCGCGGCCATGCTCCGCGCCCCCAGCGCCAGCATCATGGTGACCACGGCGGGCAAGGCCTCGGGAATGGCGGCGACCGCCAGGCTGAGCGCGGTCAGCAACATCAGCAGCACCGGTTCCCCGCGCAACAGACCGATGGCGAACACCAGCAGGCAGATGCCCAGCGCGGCCAAGGCGAGCTGTCGCCCGAAACGGGCGAGCCGCTGCTGCAGGGGCGTGGGCGCCGGAGGCACGGCAGCCAGCAGTCCGGCGATACGTCCGAGCTCGGTGGCCATGCCGGTCGCCACCACCACACCGCGGCCGCGGCCGTGGGTGACGGACGAGCCCTTGAATGCCACGCAGCGGCGTTCGGCCAGCGGCAGGGCCACGTCGTCCAGCGGTGCGGTCGACTTGTCCACCGGCGCCGACTCCCCGGTCAGCGCCGACTCGTCGATCCGCAGTTGATGCGCTGCCAGCAGGCGCACGTCGGCGGGCACCGCGGCGCCCGCCTCCAGCAGCAGCAGATCGCCGGGCACGAGCTCGGCGGCGGCAATGTCCAGCGTCTCCCCGCTTCGTATGACGGTGGCGTGCAAGGCCGCGAGCCGGCGCAGCTCGGCGATGGCGTGTTCGGCACGGATCGACTGGAACCAGCCGATGGCCGCATTGAGCATCACGATCGCCAGGATCACCCCGGCATCCAGCACGTCGCCCGCCACCGCCGCCACGCCTGCGGCGGCGAGCAGGATCAGCACCATCAGATCGGTGAACTGGGCCACGGCCAGCCGCAGCAAGCCGTGGCGGCTGGCTTGCTGGATCCGGTTGGCGCCATGGAGGGCAAGGCGCGCGCTTGCCTCGGCGGGCGAAAGGCCAAGCTGGCCGTGCGAACCGAGCCGGCGGACGGCTTCCTGGCCGTCCAGCGTATGCCAGGCCGGATCGGCGGCGCCCGGCACTTGTTGGAATCCTGGCAATGGCTTGGACATGGGTGACTTTAGGGATACCGATGAGCCTCTTGCGAAATTCCCCAGCGAGGCTGATTTTCTCACCGGCGGTAGCGG
>WOYI011261208.1_pt1 | contig 12593 bp, 12 predicted proteins | sample 6423411 | NCBI WGS metagenome assembly WOYI01 (sample SAMN13441803, study PRJNA592873) | oil field metagenome | biome: oil field; feature: oil-well bore; material: oil-contaminated soil; isolation source: oil-contaminated soil from oil-well borehole | place: Germany: Wietze | collected 2016-10-18 ... | reverse complement strand
GGATAGTGGATGTCTGCGATGAGAAGAAGATCGGTGTCGTGGACGCCACCCGCAAGGGAAAGGTTTCCAAACTGCCAGCCGACATGACCCTCTGGGCGAAGGACGATTTATACTGAGGAAATCCTATGACAGAAAAGAGGCCCGTGAAAAACTGGAACGATGTGACTGAACTGTCCTCCACCGGCGAGATCCGTCTGCCATCCGACCCCCTGGACAGGGTGCTGGGTCAGAACAAGGCCATCGAAATAGCCAAGATCGCCGCAAAACAGCGCAGGAACCTGCTCCTGGTCGGGCCTCCCGGCACCGGCAAGTCGATGATAGCACAAGCGCTGTCGTTGAACCTACCGGTGCCGAGACATGAGGTGCGAGTGGTGAAGAACCCCGAAAACAGCGAGAGGCCATTGCTCGAAGTGGTGGACGACAAGGAGGTCATCCGGGAAGAGAACCTTACGGCCGAGACGGTTGGGAAAATTCTCGAACCGAAAAACGCCCCTGCGAACGTCGCAGAAAGGCTCGGGTTCCGGTGTAAGAGATGCGGGGCGTACTCCAGTCCCCACGACCTTGTGTGCCCTGAATGCCAGACCGGAAAAACAAACGTTGCGGGAAATGCACCTTTCGCCGACCTCTTCGGCAGCCTTATGGAATCATTCAACGGGCAGCCGACGCTCGCAGGAAAGGACCGCGTGAACACCAGCCGCACACTTGCCGACGGTACCGAGGAGACGATCGTCTTCGAAAGGGTCGGCGACAACATCCGCATGCTCGATCAGAAATCTCTGGAGAAAAGAAGCCAGCTTCAGGGCACCAAGAACAAGAAGATACTCGTCAAACTCAGGAGAAACCCGTTTGTTATGGCCACCGGTTCGTCCGAGACCGAACTTTTGGGCGACGTTTTACATGATCCCTATGGCGGTCATGAAAAGCTCGGTTCCCCTGCTTACGAGAGGGTCGTCGCCGGAGCCATACACGAGGCCCATGAAGGTGTGCTGTTCATCGACGAGATCTCTCATCTCGGGAATCTTCAGAGATATATTCTGACGGCTATGCAGGAAAGGACGTTCCCGATAACCGGGCACAACCCGCAGTCAGCAGGAGCCAGTGTCAGAGTTGACGCCGTGCCCTGCGACTTCATACTGGTTGCCGCCTGCAACATACAGAACATTGAAAACATCCTTTCTCCGCTGCGTTCGCGTATAATCGGCAACGGATACGAGGTGCTGGTCGACACAGTCATGCCGGACAACAGCGAGAATCGCGCCAAGTACGCCCAGTTCGTGGCCCAAGAAGTCCAGAAGGACGGGCGCATCCCGCACGCGGAAATACCTGCTGTAGAAGAGCTTATCAAGGAAGGTCGCCGCAGGGCGAAGCTGGACGACCAGTCTAATTCGCTTACTCTGAGGCTGAGGGAGATGGGCGGGCTCATACGCGCGGCGGGAGACATCGCTGTGATGGACGGCGAGGAGATGATCGCCGCCGAGCATGTGCGCAGAGCGCTCAAGCGTGCGATGCCTGTCGAAGAACAGATAAAGAACAAGTACGGATCATACACCAAAGGCCTTTCCAAAGACGTGACGAGCGCTCAGAAAGAAACGTCCCAGTATTATTTCCAGAACGAGCACATACCTGACGACAGCATGTTCAACTGAACAAATTTTTAAAAGGGGGCCTTTGCCCCCTAAATGATTTTACTGCTTCTTTTCCTTGCGGAAGGTGAGGAACCAGTCGTAGCTGTACTTGTCATCGGACCTGCTGACATCTGCCATGCGTTCCTTCGCCGCACCGCAGCTTCCAGGTGCAGGAATGATGACATCGTCTCCGGGCTTCCAGTTGGCGGGTGTGGCGCACTTGTCCTTGTCCGCCTTCTGCAAAGCGATGACCACTCTTTTAATCTCCTCCATGTTGCGTCCGGTGCTTGCCGGATAGTAGAGGATTGTCCTGATCTTCCCGTTGGGGTCTATGACAAACGTCGCACGTACGGCAGAAGTGGACGTCTTGTCGTGGATCATACCATATTTGTTGGCAATATCCATGCTGACGTCGTCGATCAGCGGGAATGAAATCTCTTCGCCTTTCTTGTGAGGTCCCCACTCCATCTGACAGAGCGACCTGAGCCACGCAATGTGCGAGTGGATGGAGTCGACCGAGAGCCCGACGAGCTGGGTGTTGAGCGCTTTGAAATCCTCTGCCATTGCAGCAAAGGTCATGAACTCGGTGGAGCAGACTGGTGTGAAATCAGCAGGATGGGAGAACAAAATGACCCATTTCCCCTTGAAATCTTCGGGGAAATTGATCTGTCCCTGGGTTGTGTTCGCTTTGAAAGCGGGCGCGTCCTCTCCGATGAGGGGGATTCTCGGGCTGAATTCCGCATCGTCATAGCAGTAACAATATTCTTCGTTTTCCATATTTTTACCTCAAGGCGGAATCGGCTTCTGGATTATTATAGGTGTTGGACGAACCCGAAATCGAATCGCATGACAATCACGAGTTCTGAACAGTGGTTCCGATCATCCTGATGGCATCTCCGCCGTTGCTATAGAACATCGGGAGAGACTCTGCGATTATGAAGCCACGGGCCCTGTAAAAGTCAATTGCCGCCTTATTTTCGATTCGGACCTCGAGCTGGACCGTGTATGCGCCCTCAGTAACGGCGCGTCGCCTTAGTGTTGCCAGAAGTTCCGATCCAATGCCTTGGCACCTGTTTTGCCTTTCGACAGCCAAAAGCGCAATGCCTACACGGTCCGGTCCCAGACGCGAGCCGCAGATGAATCCGATTACTTTACCAGCTGCAGAACAGGCCACAATCTGCCCGCCGGGCCATTGGTTAAGGAAATACGAAAAAACCTCCGGCAGATAGTATTCATCGAGCGAGCTCATAGCAATCGCGTATACGCGTGGGAGGTCCTCTTCGGACATCTGTCTTATTATCACCGATTTCTCCTCTTTCGTTTTTCTCGGAAATCCCGAGTTTTTTCTGCCCTGATGATTCCCAGAGCTGCCACGGAGGCCGACACTACTATGGCTAAGTATACAAAATCGACATTAATACTGTCGGTCCCTTGACTTTGTTCGTCGATGATATATTCGGCCATTGCAACAGCCGATCTTCCCGTACCTTTTTCGGTAACCGTAACAATGAGGGTATGCCTTCCAGGCTCCAATTCTTCGTAAGATATCTTGGATATAGAGGAACTGCGTACGAATCTCCCGTCGCCATATATATCCCACATATACTCATAATCTCCTTTCGGCGCTATTTCCACCTCAAAAAAGCCGAAGTCGCCCGGCAGGTGATCATCGAAACAATTGATCTCGACAGCTATCTTCCCGGAGCGATCATTGTTGTTCCAGTCTCCGAGGAAATACGAAGAATAATAATCTGCGACATCTGGGGATTGTATTATCACGGCGACCTCCCTGTTACGGAAAAACGACGTGTCAGTCCAGTTGACGGACCCTATCCATACACCATCATCTGCGATCACGCCCTTGTTGTGGGTCAGCCAAAATCCTTCCCCCCCGTTTATTCCCGCAGCCTTCATACGGGTAGTTGTGTTGATGAGGCCTATCTCAGCCGACTTGCTGCCTGTGTCGTTGGTCAGGTCCAGCAACAGTCTGGAGTCCACGCCGCGGGATGCCGAATCGACCATCCACGACACCGGCGAATCATCCGATATGCCGAGATAAGAATCCGACAAGTCCATCTGCTGGGCATACACCCTGGTCTCGGAGCCTTCGATAAAAGATCTAAGTGATTCATAAGAATTGTCAGGGGATAATATCGGCGATACACTGCAATTCCTGAATGTTGTGCTTTTGTAACCGTCGTAATGCGTAAAGCCGGAATCATAGTACGTCAGGTCAGATTCGAATCCGGTCTGTTCCGGATAGAGTGCCAGCAAATCCTTGCAGTCGCCGAACGCAGTGCTGCTGTCATTAAAAAATATCTCTCGCATATATGTTGCATAATCTTCGCTGTCTAAAACGGCTCCCCATCCTCTGTTACCATCTCCCGTGCCCATATTGGACTCGGTCCAGTTCTCCGAAGTGATTATGGTTGTTTTTCCGTCGATCACGGCATATTTTGCATGGATATATGTGAATCTGTCTCCGGGGTCCGATGGGTCCTGCGACCTTGAATCGTTGATCATCCTCACGGTACCGCCGCTGTCCACAAGGCACTTCATCATTGTGCGCTCCGTGTTGGTTTGCCCTCTGTCCCCCAAAGGAGACCCTTCTAGGAGTACATTCACGTCCACGCCTCTTCCTGCCAGCAAACATAGGAGCGCCATGGTGTTCCTGCTTGTGATCTGATAGATCGATATCAGGACCTCCTCCCTGGCTAATCCAAGGGCGTCGTATATCTCCGCGCCGTGGCATTCGGGAAAGGTGAACGGCGTGACGTCGGCGATGAAGGAGACGCCACCGGTTCTATCGGTCATCCCGGGGCGGGAAAGCCTCCAATCGGCCGCAGTGTCTGTATCTGTTGAAGAGAAACGCATCAGGTATCTGTCGTTTGTCGGCTTGTCGCCGGCCGGGCCGCTCCATCCCTCCGCCGTGACGTTACCCCAGCAGACCGAATCCAACAACACCTTTTTGGGACTGTAAAAACAAAGCCCATCGCCCGCATCTGCAAGTTTGAAACTTTTATCTGCGATTATGCCGAACATCCCTACCTCGTATGCGACAAAACCTGAATCATCGGGACGCTCCAGAAACGTTTGGACAGCGTCTATGTCAAAAGATATTGTTATGTCCGTCAAAGGTGCGATTATCAAAGATTTCGTAAATGAGAGGTTGCCCTCGCCGTCCGTGAGATAATATCCTTTCAGATCTAGCTGGCAAGTGTTGCCGTTATAGATCGAAAAGCCTTCGGTGCCTTTCGGCTGAACCTCAGATATAAGGATGCCGTCCTGAACCTCCGCCATGCTTTCGGTTGCGAGAAATGCGGGCGAAACGGCAATGAGCGCAACTAAAAGTACCGATACAAATCTCATCGCACGCATGTCTGCATTCACGCATATCAGGATGCCCGCTACAGTTAGTGCGCCCGCGCTATCTGTCTATATTCGGAAACAGAGCGAAATTCAGATTTTGCCCACAAGGTCCCTTACAGCGGCCTCTGGGTCCTTGGATCTTACCACGCCGGAAGCGAGAAGGACCCCGTCGGCCCCAAGGTCGAGCGCTGCCCTGACATCAGCGCCCGTCTTGATTCCCGCACCGCAAAGGATCATGACAGCGTGGTTGACGGACCTGACGGCATCGACGGTGTTTTCGATGATGGCGGGATTTGCCTTCGTAACGGAAAGATCCCCTCCTATCAGGTCAGGAGGTTCCACCGCTATGAAATCGGGGCGGAACTGCGCGACCTGGGCCGCGATTTTATCATTATCCGAACAGATAACAGTGATCAGATCTGACGCTTTGGCCAGGTCGTTGCACTCGGATATTTCGTTCAATCTGATCTTGTGCTCTGTGTGATTGATCAGCGTGCCAGTGGCACCGCAGCCCTTGACCATGGCAGGCGTTACCCACCCCGTCGCGGAGCCTGGGGCCCGGGGGTCGACGTTCTGGGCGAACACGGGGATGTTCACATTCCTGGCGATGTGACCCAGGTCGACCATGGGCGGGCATATGCCCACCTTGAGCCCCGACTCCTCCGAGACCTTCTCACATATCTTAGCAAGCTCCAAGGCACCGGGTCCGTTGACCTCCTGGTATGCCTTGAAGTTCACGATTATGACCGGTCTGCGGAATTTTCTCTCACTCAATGTTCTCAAACCTCGACGTAAGGGAGCTGAGGACCTCCGGCCTGGAGGTGTACTCCATTTCCTCCGGTCCGAGTATCGAGGGCATGAAAGGACCCTGGCTCCTCATGAGCATGGACGCTTTGATCGCGTCCGTCCTCGCCTTGTTCCAGGTTTCTCCCTTGAAAAAGTCCACGGGTGTGTGCTCCCCGTTCTTGGAATTCATGGGCTCGAGGCCCTGCAACCTTCCGTTATTGAGCTGGAATCCGAGACAGCAGATCCTCGGAGGTCCGTCGAAATAGACGGGGTCCGAGTCTTCAGGAGAGCAGGGATACAGCGCCCCATAGTGGGATCCCCTCATCCAGCCCGCCACTAGGGTCGGGTTGACAAAAGGCTGAAGGTATTCGCCGACAGATGGCAGACCGCTCTGGGCACGGCAGACGCAGACCGGGTCGTCCTTGCCTATATACTTGCCTGCCGTAAGATTCAGCTTGTCGGTGGACACCACGCATGCTGGTCCGATGCCTGCCCTGGAGTTGATCCCCTTGATCGCGTATCTCGATGTGTCGCCGAGAAGACTCAATATGCTGAGGGTCTCCTCAGGGGAGGACATTACGACCTTCTTGTGGTCCATTACGTCCTGGATCTCGACATCAAACCCCATTTTTGCCCTTGCGTCGATTACCAGACCGGTAGTCGTGAATGGGTCCAGGAAAATCCTGGAAAGAATAGGGGAATATGCAGACGGTTCCGTCTTGTCCGCCATAAAGAACAACATGGGCTCGGACTTCCTCTCCACAAAGGAAAACTCGGCCGATCCGGGGCCTGCCCCTTTGACGTTACCGGAGAACGCATCCGTCAGGATGTCCTGTCCGGCGGCGTAGAGCTTCATGGACTTAGCAATCTCGGCCGCCCTCTGAAAACACTCCCAGGCTGCACCGTGGACGTCCCTGTTTCCGACACCTTTGTAATGGGTCATGAAGAGGTTAATGTCGTCACCCACGCGCGTTACGTAGAAATCTTCGACGGTCCCTTGCTTCTGTGCGTCCCTAAGGACTTCCCTGGATGCTTCGAGCATCGAGGGGTGGGGTTTAGAATGTCCGACAACGGACCCGACGTCCGCTTTTATTACCGATACTGTTACTTTTTCCTCTGACATGGATACACCCATCTCTCAACTAGACCGAGTAGGAGGTTTAATTTATAATACTTATTCCCGCACGCGATGCTGGTCTGCCGCGGCAAGTGAAGGCGCAATGCGCCCAGCGATCTGTTGTCGCACCCGGTACTGTTTTGTGGCTGAAGTTATTTATCGTAAGCGTATATAACCGTTCGATCAAATGACCCTCATAAGGAACACAAAAAGCATCGCCATCGGGGACGGCACAGTCACAGTGAACGGCTGGGTACAGGATATCAGAAATTTGGGGGGCATATCATTCCTGACACTCAGGGACAGATTCGGAACCGTACAGGTAACGATGCCCAAGAAAAAGATCGACCCAGAGACATTTGTCATGCTGACCACCATCTCGAGAGAGTCGGCCGTTTCGATAACTGCAGAGGTCAAGGAAAGCAACCAGACCGCTCTGGGCCTTGAATTGATTCCGATTAATGCCGAAATTATTTCAGAGGCCGCGGTGCCTCTGCCCATGGGAGTCATCGACAAAGTGAACGTCGAGATGGACACCCGCCTCAACCACCGGTTCATGGACATCCGCAAGCCTGAAATAACGGCGATATTCGAGCTGAAATCTATAATGCTCGGCCTGATATCCGAAGCATGCAGAGAGAATGGTTTCGTACAGGTCTCGACACCGAAGATCAACTCTTCCGGGGCCGAGGGGGGCGCTACGCTCTTCAAAGTTGACTATTTCGGAAGAGAAGCGTATCTGGCACAGAGCCCCCAGCTCTACAAGCAGATCCTGATGTCGACAGGCCTGGACCGTGTTTTCGAAATATCTCCGGCGTTCCGTGCGGAGAACTCCAACACCAACCGTCATGTGACCGAATTCGTATCTTTCGACGGGGAGATGGCATGGATATCGTCCGAGGAAGAGGTCATGTCGATGATCGAGAAGATCATGGACTTCATACTGAAGGGAATAAAGGAAAAAGGTTCCGAACAGCTCGGCATACTTGGTAAGAGTGTCAATGTGCCAGCAGTACCATATCCTCGCCTAAGTTACGAAGAATGCCTGAGCATAGTGCGCGAGGGCGGGCTAGACCTCAAAGACGGCGACGACCTAGGTACGGAGGGTGAAAAGATTATTGGCGAGCACATGTCGTCAGAGGGCTTCGACCTTTACTTTATATGCGGGTACCCCGAAGACGCAAAGCCCTTCTATATCATGGAGAAGGACGGCACCTCTTACTCACACTCGTTCGACCTGGATTACAAGGGACAGGAGATCTCTTCCGGAGGACAGAGGGAACACCGCATAGACCGTCTGATATCCAGAATCGAAAAGAAGGGGCTGGACCCAAAAGATTTCGAGTTTTACCTGGAAGCGTTCAGATACGGCATGCCTTCACACGGCGGATGGGGAATAGGGACGGAAAGGCTCTTGGTAAAAATGATCGACCTGCCCAATATCAGGGAGGCCATTTTGTTCCCGAGGGACGTGTCAAGGTTGTCCCCCTGACAATTTCGGCACTTTCGGCCACCCTATGGTCCGATTTATAAACATCTTACGCATTTTCACCTCATGGCTCCCCCGGGCGACATCTATGAAAGAGAGCTGAAGTATCTTCTTTCAGGGGACCCCAAGGTCATAGCTAAAATGGTCAAGACCTGTGACACTGTCGAGACCGAAGCCTACAACACGATGCTTAAGGAGCCGTTTCTTGTCGTCAGGGCGGCCGGTTCCCTTGGTGTCGACCTTGTTGCGCTTCGATGGGACTTTTCTTTTCCGATCGAAGTAAAGAGCTCTAACGATAGCACCATGCATTTCAGCAGGAACACCCGACTGACCGAGCAGGCAGACCAGATGCTCGAGGAGTGCCAGAAATCTCATTTGATTCCGATTTACGCATACCGGCTAAAGGGCTTCAGGGGAGATCCGTGGAGGATTTTCACAATTCCTTCGGAAGATCGGCTGAGAGGCAGGTGCGGCCTGCTTAACAGACGTATCCCTAAAATAGATATTTCAAACAACGGTAATTTCATCATGAGATGGGAGAGCGGCATGAAACTCAGCGAGTTCATCTCATACATGTGCATGTCTAATTATGACACGGATTGAGGGGCCGTCGGCACTCATAGGGCTCATCACAGATCAGCATGGAATCATCTTCATCCGGCCAGCCTCGAAACCCAGACGCATAAGGTGGTTATTGTCTTTATCCCCTATAGAAATCCAGTGAATTGTCAAAAATCAAATACCGACAACGATATCCGAGCGTGTGGTGGAAATGTTCAAGAAGAAGAGGGGTAGTGCAAAATCGGTAAAGAACGCTGTATGCAAGGCACTTGACAGTTTCGATTACAAATACGAGATCGCGGAGGACGAACCCGTAATATACTTAGCGGCCAACGGCGAAGACCTCCCCATCGGCATGGTACTAGCCGCGGACGATGAGCACAAAACACTGAACATCTACTGCCGCCTGATGTTCGAGGTTCCTCTCAGCAAAAGAAACGAGCTCACGGTGGAACTTAACAAGATCAACAACACCATAAACAACGGCAGTTTTATCATGGATTCTGAAGAAGGTTACATTTCGTTCAAGGTCATCCAAAGCTACATCGACGGGGTGCCCTCGCAAGACCTCATCAAGCACTTGATAAAGATGTCCTTCCAGACTGCCGACCTTCACGACGGAGAGCTGAAAGAGCTCATCCCCGGTTGCGGCTGGGAAATGATGTATCGCTGATTAATCCAGAGAAAGCATCCTTTCTACAGGTATGCGCGCCCTCCGGGATATTTCGGGGTCCAGGATAACTTCTCCGTTACCATCGACCAGAGACCTGTATACCAGGCGAAGGTTTGTCATCTTTATGGTCTGGCACAGTGCATTCGGAGGGAAATAGAACTTTGCGTCGGGGCGCACTTTCCTGAGCCTGTAGAGCATCCCTACCTCGGTGGCAATTATAAATTCGTTGTTGTCGGATACACGGACAAAGTCGATCATCTTCTCGGTGGAACCGATGAAATCCGACATTGCTAGAACATCGAAAGTACATTCGGGATGACTGACGATATCCGCCCCTGGGTGCAACGTCCTCAGGTCCTCGATCTGCCATGTGGTTATGCCGTGATGCGCCGAGCAGTATCCGTGGAAAGGAATTATATTCTTTTCAGGCAACTTGTTTGCCGTATAGGCGGCCAGATTCATATCTGGGATGAAAATTATGTCCTCTTCTTCGAGAGACGCTGTGGCCTTGATCGAATTGGATGACGTGCAGCATATATCTGATTCAGCCTTCACGTCTGCAGTCGTGTTCACGTAAGCTACGACTGCCGCATCAGGATATATTCTCCTCATTTCCCTGACCTGGGCCGCGGTGCACATAGATGCCATGGAACAACCCGCCCTGGGCTCCGGCAGGAGAACCTTTTTGTCGGGATTCAATATCTTGGCGGTTTCACCCATGAAACTGACTCCGCAGAATATTATTATCTCGGCCTCTGTTTCCGCAGCTTTACGTGACAGTCCAAGGGAATCGCCTACATAATCAGCTACATCCTGGACCTCTGGCAAGGTATAATTATGCGCGAGTATCACTGCATTCTTCTCTTTTTTGAGTTGCTGAATGGATTCGAGCGTTATTTCCATCGCGCCGTTATATGATTCCATAAATAAACCCTTACTTCGGACGTGAGCTATAAAGATATAATTGAAACATACCTACCCATCAGATGATGGACAGAGAATCTTTGGCTACCAGCAGATTCAATTGTTCCGTCCGCGAAAGAGCACTCTTCGAGGCCGGGATCAAGATGGGCACGGTATACCATCAATTTGTAGGTACCCCGGTGGATAAGGATGGCGTCGAAGCCTTGGAGGCCGCGATGGTGAAAAGCATATGCTCGCAGCCTTATGTTGAGAGTGCCAGCATCCATATCGACCGCAACGTGTTCGGCAGGTCTCTCGACAGATACTCGTATTTCTCGCTTACGGGTGAAAAGATAGATGCGGTGGTCCGCATAAAGATCCAGGGCATATCGGTCACAGCGGAGATGCGCTATGATCCAGAGATCGGATATCCCCTGATGTTCGTATCGAATATCGAAGAGCAGCCGCAATCGTGAACATACTATATATTAGGAACGCTATACAGGTGTACTCTGGGTAACGACATTATGGCTCATGAAATCAAGATCGGCATCACGGGTCTACCCGGTTCGGGGAAGACGTATGTTTTGCTAAAAGTCATAGAAATGCTGAACGACAGCGACCTCCACATAGGCGGTATGATCAACGAGCCGATAGAAGACGGCAGGCATAAGACTGGATGTTCCGTACGAAACATTATGACAGGGGAGACAGAGGTCTTTGCCAGTACCGAAATAGAGAGCCGCATCATGGTGGGTAAGCTGGGAGTGGATATCGAGGCGCTTGAAAAAGTGGGCGTGAATGCAATAAGACGTGCATGCGAGGACTGCGACATTATCGTCATCGACGAGGTAGGAAAACTCGAGGTCGAGTGCCCAGCCTTCATCGATGCCGTAAAAGATGCGCTCGATGTCGGCAAACCGATGATAATCACCCTTCACAAAAAATCGAGAAATCCTCTTCTACAGGACATCAGAAGACGCGACGATGTCCGCATTCTTGAAGTGACTCCTACAAACCGCAATCTTCTGCCTTATAAGATAATGCACCTTATGAGCGGTGAAGACAACTGATGTCGCAAACCGTCATCGTCAAGGAGGGGGGCACCTTTTTGTCCGTGCCCTCGGAACATTCTTACGGCGGACCCGGAAAAAAGAATTCGGGGATCTTCTTCAACGAGCAGATGGCCTTCAACAGGGATGTCAGTGTCATGTTGCTCCGTTCGCTGAGCCCGGGAATTACTGCGGCCGATGCCATGACCGCGACCGGCGCACGTGCGGCAAGGATCGCCAACGAGGTCCCGGGATCGGTCGTTACTGCTAACGACATCAATCCAGGTTCCATGGAATATATCAGGAGGAACATCGAAATCAACGGTCTAACGAACTGCACCCCTTCCAACAAGGATCTTCACGTTTTGTTCTCAGAACATGCCTTCGGTTATGTCGATCTCGATCCTTTCGGTTCACCGGCGCCATTTATCCAGTCGGCGATCAGAGGATGCAGCAGAAAAGGGATCATGGCCATTACCGCAACGGACACGGCTCCGTTGGCCGGGGCACATTCCGCCAAATGCCGGAGAAGATATCAGTCAGAACCAGTAAGGGGATATATGTGCCACGAGGGGGGCCTCCGTATACTCATGTGCACAATCGCCAGAGAACTGGCGAAATTCGACCGGGGAATGATCCCTATGCTGTCGTTCTCAGCGGACCACTATTACAGGACATACGTACGGATTGTCGAGGGAGCTGTTGCAGCCGACAATACTCTGGCACAATTGGGTTATATGCAATATGACACGAAAACCATGGAACGCTCGATATCCGCTAAACCTGATGACCTGCACCGCCTCGGACCATTCTGGACCGGAAAGCTCCACGACCCCGGAGTGCTGAGGAATATGTCCCCCGATGGAATGGCAGACGAACGCAGATGCCGAAAGATGCTCGACCTTTGGCGCGGAGAGATAGATTCAGAGGTCTTCGTCTACGACCTGAGCGAACTGTCTTCTCATACCAAGATGTCGCCTCCGAAGATCGATGCGATGGTCGATGCATTGTGCCAGCA
>WOYI010764648.1_pt1 | contig 12594 bp, 12 predicted proteins | sample 6423411 | NCBI WGS metagenome assembly WOYI01 (sample SAMN13441803, study PRJNA592873) | oil field metagenome | biome: oil field; feature: oil-well bore; material: oil-contaminated soil; isolation source: oil-contaminated soil from oil-well borehole | place: Germany: Wietze | collected 2016-10-18 ... | reverse complement strand
ATAGTAACACAAGGCTACAACTCAAAAACAGCCCTACAAAAACTCTCAGAAACATGAAAATCTAAGACCCTAAAAATTTTGAGCTATTAATAACAAAATTTAATAATAATAAAGTTATTATGAAATTATGCTAATGGATATGGGGTGAATTTATGAATAAAATAAAAAAATCAATTTTGATCGCTACAATATTATTTACCTTTGTTTTTATATTCTCTAACTCTGTTTTTGCAGTTGAACCAACTAAAGTGCTCGTTACCAAAACTACAACTGGTGGAGCGGAAGATTCACAAAGTACCAACCCGTCTACCAGTGCTGATGGCCGTTACGTTGCATTTGAATCATATGCATCGAATATAGGCACCGGTAGTAGTGGAAGAGGAATACAGGATATCTACGTGTATGACCGTCAAACCAATGTAACTGAGTGGATTACCCACACTCCAAGTGGAAAGGCTGCCAATGGAAATAGTTATTCCCCATCGATAAGTGGCAATGGCCGTTACGTTGCATTCGCTTCACAGGCCACCAATTTAGGGCCTGGTGGAAGTGGCAACGGGATCAAAGATATTTATGTATACGACCGCACCGCCAAGGTCATGAGATGGATCACCCATGATGCAAACGGAAAACCAGCCAGTAACCACAGCTACTTCCCAGTCATCAGTGCAGATGGGACCACGTTAGCTTTCCAATCTACATCCAAAAACTTAGGTACAGGGGGAAGTGAGTATTACGTTGAAGATATCTATATTTATGATCTTACTTCCAATGCCTCAAACAACTATCCGGTATGGATAACACACACCGTTGATGGAAAAACAGCTAACGGTGCTAGTATGAATCCATCTATAAGTGAAAATGGACGATATATTGCTTTTGAGACTACTGCTACTAATTTAGGAATTAATCCTTATATAAAATTTGGTACCGGTAATGGAGTGAGAGATATATTTAGATACGATAAAGTTACTGGTTTGATTTCTTGGATAAATAAGAATCCTGATTTGCCAGTAGTAAAAGCCACTCCATCAGGCGGTATATACAGTGGTTCTGTCACGGTGTCTCTTTATTTTGAAAGTGGAGGACCTGGTGTAATAAATTATAAATTAGGAGATGGTAATTATCAACCATATACTGGTCCATTTACCATCAGTGATACAACTAATTTATATTTCTATGGATTTAGTGGTGGATTAAAATCATATACTTATTATGAGCCATATATTTTTGATAACAATGTTCCCATCGTATGGGCTACACCAGCTACCGGTGCTTATCAAAATTATGTAGATGTAACTTTACATATGACCGAAAATGGGATTATTTATTATACCACAGATGGAACTGATCCACTTTTGAGTAATAAATTTGTTAGTAATGGGGAATCAATTCATATTAGCGGTACAACAACTCTTAGATTTGTGGGATTAAGTAACACTTATTTGTATTCAGATGGAGCATCTGAATCTTATACCATAATCCCGCCTGTCAATGCAATAAATCCTTCAATTAGTGGGGATGGAAGTATAATAGCTTACGAAAGAGGAAATAATATCTATGTATTTGATTTGAATACATTAACACGTGTTCTTATTACTCAAACAAAATCAGGAGGATCAGCAAACGGAAAAAGTAACGAACCCTCACTTAGTGGAGATGGAAACACTTTAACATTTGAAACAACTGCAAAAAATTTGGGAGTTGACCCCACCCAACCATATGGTAGCAATTTACCAGGAGTTGTTTTTTATGATGATAACTTTAGAAGAGACATCTTCACCTATACTGGAGTATTGGATGTCTTTGACCATGGTGTAAACAACGCAAACATGAAATGGGTCACTAAAAACCCGAACTACGGCCCTGCAAATGGTAATAGTTACACCCCTTCATTAAATTATGATGGAAAGGTGTTAGCATACAGTTCATCTGCCAATAATTTAGGACCCGGCGGTTCTGGTGTTTACAGGGATATATTTCTGGAGGATAGTGGATTACAGGTGACTGTTGATAAAAAAGCTGGAAGTTACAAAGGCCCATTAACTGTAAGGCTATCAATGATTAATGGTTTAGGTGATATTTATTACACTATAAACGGTCAGGATCCCCAAACTTCTGCAGGAATCAAATATACCGGTCCGATCATCATAACAGCAGATACTCTTCTTAGATATAGTGGAAAAGGATCTGATGGTGTATGGAGTCTTAACTACAGCCAAAAGTACGTGATAAACAAACCACCAACTGTAACTGTTAATCCAGTGGGCGGTACTTATACCACTGTTAAGACTGTGACTCTAACTACCAAAGACCCGGATAGTACGGCGACCACGTATTATACCACCGATGGCAGTGATCCTAAAACCAGCGGAACTCGTAAGACCTATAAAAATCCGATTCAGATAGGTTCCACCACTGTCTTGAGGTTTATAGCTGTGGATCCAGATGGAAACTGGAGTCCTAGTTACAAACAGACTTATACCATTAATCTACCCAAAAACACGATAACTATAGCCCAGTTAAATTCTGCAGCGGCTTCTGTGAGAAAATACTATGAAACCCATTCTAAAAAATTGCCATCCAATGTCGAAATCAACGGTAAAACTTACACCATGGCTCAACTACTATATCTGCTGGTAACAGTCACGATTAATATGAATACAAATAATTTAAACCCAATAACACCAAAAACCGTTAATTCAGCCCCCAGTCCATCAGGAACCATAAAGAATGGAAATATACAGAAAACAAGCTACATTTCCTATGCTAAGAGCATTCAGAAATACATCAACACCAATGGACGCGTCCCTAACTACGTGTCAACTAATTTAGGGAAAATGCAGTTCAAATACATGGTTTATATGTACACCAAAATAGTAAACTACTTTGTATCTAATAAGAGACTTCCAAATTATGTGGCTATGACTAAATAACTCATTTAACCTTTTTTATTTTCTTTTTCTTTATTTAAAGTCTAATATAATGAATTGGCTTGAAAAAGCTAATTTTATTAACAGGTTGCCTATATAAATAGATATAAAAAAGATATTTAATGGAGGGATCGAATGGTAAAATGGGGACCAGTGATTGTTGGTTTTATTTTAGGAATAATACTTGCAAACTTATTTGCAATGTCCGACCTATGGGGTGGTGCGAATTTAGGACTTTTCATAGCCGGATTAATAGTAGGACTTTGGGTGCATGAAGGTATCCTGGGCGGCCTGTGGAACGCCACTGTAGCCGGGGCTTTCGGAGCTATAGTTTTAGCAATACTATTTGTTATAGGCGGAACGATCTTCGGTGGTCTGGCAGGATTAGCAGCTGGCCTGGTAACCGGGATAACTTTAGTTATAGCCGCATTAATTGTCAACATAATTTCTATGGGTATCGGCGGAGCCATTGGTGGATTGATCAGTGGTAGCGACTGAAGGAAACTTCTTTTTTTAAAAAACTTAATTTATTTTTTTTTATTTTATTTCCCATTAATTTTTATTTTCCATTAAATTATCTACTTTTTTAAACAAATAATTATACATGACTACTAACCCCAAAATCGAAAAATTGTTTTCCAATTATAGAGAAGATATGGGTGAAAGTCCGGGAGGTTTTTTAGGTCTTTCTGAATCCTGAAACCCTGGAAATAGGCGATCCCAAATCTCTTGGAAAAGAAATATAGAGAGGAGCAGATGTATTAGAAAGCGGAATTGATGAGATAGATTTCAAGCCGGGGGAATTGGAAAAAGGAAAAGCTGGTTCAAGACTTAAAGAAGCTGTAAGAATATATCGCTTGATGGGAAAAGAAATTGAACAGATGACTGAAAATCAACCAAAAGAGTATCATCTGTATGTAATCGCCATACTCATTGATATAATGTCTTCTTTATTAAACCACATGGAGATATCACAGGAATAAAAAAAAGAATTTTTGAAGGAATATCAGTCAATCAGTACAAATTCCTTCTTAGGAGCTCCACAAACCGGGCAAATATCTGGGGCTTCCTTTTCCACAGTGTTTCCACAGAAATTACATACGTAGTAGCTGGTCTCTACGTTTTCTCCCAGAGTCTCTAGAGCCTTTATGTATAGGTTAGCGTGGATTTCTTCCACCTTGTTGGCCACATCAAAGGTCCAGGTGGCTGCTTCCTCACCAGCTTCTTTTGCTTCTTCAATGAAACTTGGGTACATCGTGGTAAATTCTTCAGTCTCGCCGTTTATTGCTTCTTTGAGGTTTTCCTCAGTACTTCCTATACCATTCATCACCGTGAGGTGGTTGTGGGCGTGCACAGTTTCCGCGGCAGCTGCAGCACGGAACAACCTCGCAACCTGGTGAAAACCCTCTTCATCCGCTTTCTTCGCGAAGGCCAGGTATTTCCTGTTAGCTTGTGATTCACCGGCAAATGCTTCCCTTAAATTATTCAACGTACTCATTTTTTTTTATCCTCCCAAAATAATAAGCAAACTAAAATGGTGAATATACATTTGGTCTAAAAACATTATTAAATTTACCATCAAAATTAATCAACATCTTAGAGGTATTATAATTTTTCAAATTCTTCAAAAACCCTTAAGGATTTCGCCAGAGCAGCAGTTTCTGCAATGACAGAACCTAACAATATAGCCAAATGCAGTTGATCGTTGGTGGCTCCGAGCTCCTTAGCCACTTTAAGATGTGTTAATAAACAATGGTCCGCACCCAATGCCGAGGCAGCTCCTATGGATACGAATTCTTTAGTTAAAGGCGGCAAGGATTCATCGGTCATTAAAACTTCTAATTTAATATAATATGCCTTCAGCGCGGCTGGATTCTTGGATAATACCTGAAAGATCTTGGGTACAAAACCAAAATAACTCTTAATACCATCTAATATGACATCTACATCAATATTTTCATTTTGTTCGTCCGTATTCATCTTAAATTTCTCCCAATTGTATTATTATGTCCAACAAAAAAAGCAATACATTTTTTATTATTAGACTATAAAACATGAACAACTAATATTGAATTATTGTAAATACAACATCATAAGGGTAACTAAGATGATAACCGTTAATGAAAACTTATGTAAGGGATGTAACCTGTGCACAGAATTCTGTCCCCAAAAGGTGTATAAAGAATCGAAGAAACTGGACAAGAAGGGAATCCATGTTCCAGCCCCGGTGGACGAGGAAAAATGCAAAAAATGTGGGTTATGTGCCTTAATGTGCCCAGATCAGGCCATAAAAGTGGAGGAGGATGAGGATGAAGAGTGAACAATTTTTTATACAGGGCAACGAAGCCTGCGCCCGGGGAGCCATCGAAGCCGGCTGCCGGTTCTTCGCAGGATACCCCATAACCCCCTCAACCGAGATAGCAGAAGATATGGCCCTCTTTTTGCCTAAAAAGGGAGGATCATTCATCCAGATGGAAGATGAAATCTCAGCGCTGGGAGCAGTAATCGGAGCAGTGTGGACAGGCCTAAAGGGAATGACCGCCACTTCCGGGCCGGGATTTTCCCTGATGCAGGAGCATATCGGATACGCGGTGATGACCGAAACGCCACTGGTCATCGTGAACATGCAGAGAGGTTCACCATCAACTGGACAGCCCACCATGGCCTCTCAGAGCGATATGATGCAGGCCAGATGGGGTTCCCACGGAGACTATGAAATAATAGCCCTATCACCATCATCTGTCCAGGAGTGCTTCGATTTTACTGTGGAAGCCTTCAAACTGGCAGAAAAATACAGAGTCCCTGTGATGGTCATGAGCGATGAAATAGTGGGGCACATGCGGGAGAAAATCACCATCCCTGAAGAAGTGGACATAATCTACCGCCAGATGCCCGAGGAAGGCCCGGAAACATTTTTACCATTTAAAGCCCCAGAAGATGGAACTTCACCAATGCCTGCCTTTGGTGACGGGTACAAGATGCACATAACCGGACTCACCCATGATGAAAGGGGATATCCAGACGCATCAAACCCAGAAGCACATTCTAAACTGGTAACCAGGCTCTGCAATAAGATCCGTAAACATACAGATGAGATAGCAAGAATTGAAAAGGACTTCACAGAAGACGCCGAGATAATAGTCCTGTCCTATGGAGCCCCGGCAAGGTCAGCACTGACTGCAGTTAAAAATGCAAGAAAACAGGGAATTAAGGTCGGATTTATAAAACTAGATATAGTATGGCCATTTCCAGAAAAATTAGTTAAAGAAGCGGTCGCTAACGCTCAAAAGGTGGTCGTGGTTGAGATGAATCTTGGACAGATATATTTCGAAGTGCAAAGAATACTCCGGGATAAAGATGTGGAACTCTTACCCAAAATCGGTGGAGAAATGCACCTGCCCACGGAGATAATGGATAAAATTAAGGATATTTCCCATTAGGTTTTATAAGATTAAAATTAGGGATTTTGTAAGATTAAAAAAATTCATAAAAAGTAGAGGAGAGAAATAAAAATGGTTAAAGGGGAAAGTCCTTTCATGAAATACCTACGCAGAGACAGACTTCCCACCATCTTCTGCGCGGGATGTGGAAACGGAATAGTCATGAACACATTCTTCAACGGCATGGAGATGGCGGAAGTTGACTTCGATAACCTGATACTGGTATCGGGTATAGGATGCTCCAGCCGTATACCCGGATATGTAGCCTGTGATTCACTGCACACTACCCACGGCAGGCCCATAAGCTTTGCCACCGGGATTAAACTGGCAAATCCAGAGCATGACGTGGCGGTATTCAGTGGTGATGGTGATGCAGCGGCTATAGGTGGAAACCACCTCATACACGGAGCCCGGAGAAATATCGACATCACGGTGATATGTATCAATAACAGCATCTACGGTATGACCGGTGGCCAGATCAGCCCCACCTCACCCAAGGGAAGTTACGGAACCACCGCACCTTACGGGGCATTAGAAAGGCCATTTAGCCTGGCTGATTTGGTAACTGCAGCCGGAGGGACCTACGTGGCCCGGTGGACCACAGCCCATCCAGTACAACTTTCCAAGGCCATCAAATATGGGTTACAAAATAAGGGATTCTCATTCATCGAGGTCATCTCCCAGTGCCCCACCTACTACGGGCGTAAAAACAAGTTGAGAAGCCCCATAGATATGCTTAACTGGATGAAGGAGTCCAGCATCAACAAAAGAAGGGCGGATAAGATGGAAGAGGAAGAGCTCCAGGGAAAAATCATAGTAGGAGAGTTCCAGAAGAAACCAGAACCAGAATTCGCCGAAAAACTGTGCAAACTGTTGGAAGAGCAGTGCGTGACTGGAAAACCCACCGCCATAAGATCAGCCTACCAGGAGGACTGAAAATTGCGTAAAGATATAAGAATTGCCGGGTTCGGCGGCCAGGGAATCATACTGGCAGGAATAGTTATTGGAAAGGCAGCAGCACTTCACGATAATTTAAATGCCGTACAAACACAATCTTACGGCCCGGAAGCCAGGGGAGGAGCTTCTAAAACAGAAGTGGTTATCAGTGATGAGAAGATAGACTATCCCAAGGTACAGAAACCGGATATATTCGTAGCCCTCTCACAAGCAGGTTTAGACGCATATCTGCATGATTTAAAGGATGGAGGTATCTTAATCATCGATCCAGATATGATAAAAGAGGAAGAGTTGCTCCCCATCGTGGAGGAACATGACATAAAGCTTTACAAAGCCCCGGTGACCAGGACGGCCGTGGAAAAAATAGGGCTGAAGATAGTAGCCAATATAGTGATGATTGGAGCCATCACCAGAATGACCAAGGTCATATCTGAAGAAGCAGCCCGTCAGGCGGTGGCAGAAAGCGTGCCCCCCGGAACTGAAAAGAAAAACCTGGAGGCCTTTGAGGCCGGAGCGGAACTGGCAGGGTGAAATAGGCGTAAAAGGCTCGACATGAAGAGGCATCAAGGGAGACATAAGACATGAAACTATTTGAATACCAGGCAAAGGATCTGTTTAGAAAGAATGGCATACCTGTACCTAAAAGCAGGCTTGCAAAGACAGCTGAAGAAGCAGAAAAAATAGCCGCAGAAATGAACATACCTTTAGCCCTTAAATCCCAGGTTTTAGTAGGTGGAAGAGGAAAAGCAGGCGGGATAAAATTCGCAGACAACTCATCCCAGGCGAAAGAACTAGTACAAGATCTATTAAAACTGGAGATAAAGGGAGAGCAAGTTGATAGTATACTATTAGAGGAGAAACTCAACATAGAATCCGAATTCTATGTAAGTGTGGTCCTGGATCGCTCAGCTAAAAAGCCCCTGATAATGGCCAGCACCCAGGGCGGTATGGACATCGAGCAGGTCGCCAGGGAAACCCCTGAAAAACTGATAAAATATCATGTGAATCCCTTGGAAGAGTTCCTACCCTACCAGGCCCGGGAGATAACCATTAAAATGGGCGTCCCCAACCCTTTAATATCCAAGGTGGGCGGTTTCATCTGGAAATTATTCACGGTCTTCAGGAAATATGATGCTACCATAGCAGAGATAAATCCCCTGGTAGTTACACCAGAGGGGGTTATCGCCGCCGATGGTAAATTCGAAATAGACGACGACGCACTTTACAGACAGAGAGACCTGGTCGGCCTGGCAACTGAGAAGAAGGATGAATTTGCCTATGTGAAACTCGAGGGAGACATTGCTGTAATTGGAAATGGAGCAGGACTCACCTTGAGCGGGATGGATATGCTTAAACTATACGGTGGAAAGCCCGCCACATTTTTAGACATAGGTGGGGGAGCATCCCAAGAGAACATAGCCCGTGCACTTAACCTGGTCATATCCAACCGACAGGTAAAGGTGGTTTTCCTCAACGTCTTAGGGGGTATAACCCGGGCCGATGATGTGGCGAATGGAGTGGTTAAGGTACTTAAAGAATCTGAACGTGAAGTACCGTTAGTTATCCGGCTTACCGGGACCAATGAAGAAGAAGGGCAGCGTATTCTCACTGAAGCTGGTGTATCCTTCGAAACTTCCATGGAAGCCGCGGCAGAGAAGGCAGTGGAGATTACTGAGAATTTAAGTTAGAAATAACTGGAAAAATAGGATTTTTTTTATTTAATCTTAAAGAAATAAAAGAGAAATAGGAAACCCATAGGTTTCCAACATCAGTTTTATTTTATTGCCCCACTAAACCCTGCAGTTGTGTCCATAAACTATCCAGATAATTCCAGATCTGGTTAAGGAAACCTTGAGACTCACTGGCTTGCTGGGTAGCATTTTGCAGGCTGCTTTTGAACTGATCCAGGCTTCCCTGTGCTTGTTGGGCATTGGAGAGTGAGCTGGCTATTTGCTCTGCTTGCTGGTCTGTGAGGTTGATGTTCATCTGGTTGGCCACGTTTATCACGATGACCTTGATATCGTTTACATTGGTTATGTTCTGGTTCTGCACCTCAGTTTGCACCTTTTCAAAGAGGTTGGCTATCTCGTCAGGGGTGTGGTTGGTTTCATTGGCTATGTTACTCTGGGTGTAGATCTCCTGGGTAGCTGCCTGTTTAGCTTCCTCTGGTATTTCTGTACCGACTGCGGTTTCATAGGATTTTAGCACGCCTGCTAGAGCAGATTCACCGGTTGCTGATACTGGTGAAGTTACAACCACGTATCCGTTGGTTATACCAGTTGATCTGAGGGCGTTTTCATACATCTTAGGGGTGACCAGGTTTATCTTACTTTTATCCACCACAATTTTTATACCCTGGCTGTAGCTTAGATCGACCAATGCACAGGATAGTATCTGATTGGACGAGTAGGTGGCTCCACTGATATTTTGGGATATTGAATTTACCTCTGCGGCAGTGATAACACTTACAGTGGAGTTATCCAGGTCTTTATCAGTGTTTGATTTAAAATAATCCATCACAGTATTTTTATATGCTGAGTTAGCATTGGTTCCTTCTCCCAGGGTTATTACTAACCCGGAAGCAGAATATATTGGAGTTAAAGCCATTAATACGACTAGAATTCCTATCAAAACTCTTTTCATATCCATCACCTAAAAATTTCTTTTTCTATTATTTTTTTTCTTTTTATTTTCTCTTTCTATTCCTTTTTTTAATGTCTATTTTCTATTTTTTAAAATATTTGATTTTATTTGTATTCTTGGAGAATAAAGTATATATAATCTTCTATAAGGGATATTACTTTGCAAGAAAGAAGTATTGTAATACTCTGGATGAAAAATTATTCCCTACTTAAGAAAATTATTCCACTTTAAAAAATGCGATATAACCAATAAAAACCTAAAAAAATCAAATCTCTTTCTCTATTCCAGCAGAACAACCCTGCTTTCCCGGGACTCATTCACTATTTCCCGGCCGCATAGTTCTGCTATGGAACTCGCGAAATCATAAATATCTTGGTTACGGGGCATGTTATCAAATTGCAGCCTTTTCCTGGAGTTTCCCACGTACATGTATGCCTTGATCTCCACGAACTCAGGGTTGCTCCTTTCTATTAAACGGGCGTATTCATCGGGATGGCTCATGTTGTAATCTTTCACACAGGTCATACGGATCACAGTCCGGGAATTGAAGCTGGATAACATGTCCAGGGATTTATTTAGCTTCTCCCAACCATTTTCTACCTGGGGGTCGCAGAGTCCTCTATATATTTCCTGTGTGGGCGCGTCGAGTGAGATGTACAGCTGGGTGGGCTCTACCTCTAAGTTTTCGAGACGTGAGGGTGAAAGCCCATTACTCACTAAGAACGTGGTGAAATTTCGCCTTTTAAATTCAGCCAGCAGGTCATCTATCAGTGGGTAAAGCATGGGCTCCCCTGCCAGGGAGATGGCCGCGTTGTTGGGTTCCTTGCACTCTGTGAGCTTCTTGGGATCTGACTGGGGGTTTCCGAAGAAACCGCATAGGAGATTCCTCTGGGCTTCTATGCAACCGTCGATGATATCTGCTGGTTCGTCGTATTCCTCGTTCCATTCTGTCTCGGTTATGGATATGTCCCTCCAGCAGAAGAGGCATTTATGATGACAGAAGGAGATGCTGGGGGACATCTGCAAACAGCGGTGGCTTTTTATCCCATAAAACTTCTCTTTGTAGCATACTCCTTCACTTACTATACTCTTCTTGGTCCAGTGGCATATCTTTGCTGCTGCGTGGTTTTTCGAACCCACGAACCGGTATCCCTTTTTTTCCAGGTCTCTGAAATCGTGAATGGTCAGTGGCATTTAAACTCCTTAAAACTTGTTTAATTAATGGTTAGGATTTATCTGTACTAAATTAATTTACATATATATAAATAGCCATCCTATGTTACAGATCAGTTAAATTGTTTAAAACTCTCTTGTTATAGATATAAAAGATAAATAGCATTATAATTAATATACTTCCCTTTAATTTTTTCTTATTTTTCGGATTAAACGATTATTATGGTTATTTGCTGATTGGGCGGTCCATATATACTTTAGAAAACCATTTAATGCAGTTCTTTTTGATAAACAACATTAAAAATATCTTGGTTAGCTGAACCGGTAATTGAAGAAGGGTTCTCTAGATATCTTTTAATATTAAAACTCACAGTGATTCGTAAATCAAAAAAAGAGCATTATAAACGTCTTTTTGCGAGAATAAAATCAAAAGCTTTATATACTATTCAAATGTGAATATGGATTGTTCAAGAGACTTTCCTATATATTGAATATAGGGAATTGGAGGCGGTAAAATTAATTATAAGTTTATTATTCCAGTACTGATGCTATTTACTATAGTAATGGCTTTCAGTATTAGCGCTGTTTCTGCTGCTAACACTACTACTGTTGATGCGAATTCTATTGTTAAATCTTCAGATACAGTTAAAAATTATGTTGAAACTAAAAAAACAGTTCCTACCACTGTAACGGTGGGCAGTAAAAAGGTAACATCTGCACAGTACCTTTACATCTTATCCTCAACAGTGACCAACCTCAACAAGAACAGTAAAAAATCAGTTACAGTAAAAACCATTGCCAAAGCACCCAAACCAGTCGAAAACGTAAAGACAGGTACCCTATCTAAAAGTGAATACATCGCACTGGCCGGTAAAATCACCACTTTTGTAAACACCAACGGAAGGTTACCCAACTTCATAACCACCTCCAAGGGAAAAATGAACCCCGACAACCTCATCTACACCTACTCAAAGATCGTGGCCTTCTATAAAACAAACAACCGACTACCCAACACAGTATCAGTGCAACCCTGGAGCACCACGAAGCCGGCATCAGAAGGCAGTCCAGCAACCATTGATGCAATTTTTAAAAAGGCAGCTAAATATGGTTATAGTCATGCAGCCCATGACGCAGCCACCCTAGTAAAAATTGGTGCAGGGGACTGCTGGGCCATGAGCGATTACCTGTTCAAACAACTTAAAGCAGCGAAGGTTAAAGCCAGAATCATCCAGTACCCTACGGCATATGCAAGCAACCATAGATCTGTTCAGTATTACACGAATGGAGCATGGGTTAATGTTCCATACAGGGCATACGGATTTAATTCCATGTTCAACAACGTGGGATCCAGTGGAACGGTAATAGCATCCTGCTAAATAAATAATCTCTATAAATAATAAATCTCATTTCAGACATTCACGCCCCCCTTTCCCCCAAATGTCTGTGAC